>Ga0181593_10003225_pt1 | contig 14994 bp, 11 predicted proteins | sample 071ome_19_FD_133756 | JGI IMG/M metagenome (GOLD analysis project Ga0181593, IMG submission 133756) | Coastal salt marsh microbial communities from the Groves Creek Marsh, Skidaway Island, Georgia - 071413AT metaG (megahit assembly) | ecosystem: Environmental > Aquatic > Marine > Intertidal...
CGGCGGCTACACCTCGGAGGTCTGCCTGCGCCTGGCGCCATGGGTCGCAACGCTCGCCACGCCGCTCACGGCCGGCGCGCTGCTGCTGATCGACTACGGCTACCCGCGCCGTGAGTACTACCTGCCCGAACGGGCCGACGGCACGCTGCGGTGCCACTATCGGCAGCGCGCGCACGGCAACCCGCTGTGCCTGGTGGGCCTGCAGGACATCACCGCCCACGTTGACTTCACCGCGCTCGCCGAGGCCGGGCATGCCGCCGGCCTGGCGGTCGCCGGCTACACCACCCAGGCGCACTTCCTGCTCGGTTGCGGGCTCGATGGCCTGCTCGCCGAGAGCGATCCCAACGACACCGCCGCGCACCTCGCGCTGATGCAGCAGGTCCGGGCGCTGACCCTGCCAGGCGAGATGGGCGAGCGCTTCCAGGCGCTCGCGCTGACCCGCGGGCTCGATCGCCCCCTGCGCGGCTTCGCCCTGCGCGACCTGCGCGGACGGCTCTAAGAACTCGGCTTTTCAACGTCTTGCGTGCTTGCCAGCTCGGGGCGGGCACGGCAGACTGGCCCTCCACCAGGGGTGCCGGCCGAATGGCGCACAGACGCCTGCGGCCCGGACAGGAGAGGCCATTGCCTTCGATCGTGATCGTCGACGACCGGTCGACCGGTCGCCGGCCGCTTGCCGAGTTGCCGCGCCAGTTCGACGGCGACGCATGCGTGCGCCCGCCGGCCGACGCACTTCCCTGCCGCGCCTCCTGGCAGGGGCCGGACTGACCGATGGCCAAGCCCGACGGCCCGACCGCGCGCCTGCTCGCACCGTTCCACGGGCGCAGGGACAGCGAGCACGAGCAGGCGCTGATCCGCATCGTGCTCGGCCTGCTGCTGGTCGGCTACCTGATCTACGCGGTGCTCGCCGACGGCGCGGTCGACGGCACCGAGCGGGAACTCCTGGTGGCGGTGGTGCTTTTCATGACCGGTGCATTCGGCATCCTGGCGTGGATCGCCTGGGACCCGCTGCCGTGCCCACGGCGGCGCATCACCGGCATGCTGATCGACTTCGGCGCGACCAGCGCCGGCCTCTACCTTGGCGGCGAGGTGGCGACGCCGATCTATGGGGTGTACCTGTGGGTCGTGGTCGGCAACGGCTTCCGCTACGGCACCCGCTACCTCTACCTGGCCACCGCGCTCAGCATCACCGGGTTCGGCATGGTGCTGCTGAGCAGCCCTTACTGGAGCCAGCACGGCGTGCTCGGCATGGGCCTGCTGCTGACACTGCTGGTGCTGCCGTTCTACATCGCGACAATGATCCGCCGCCTCGAGGAGGCGGTGGAACGGGCACGGCTGGCGAGCGAGGCCAAGAGCCGTTTCGTCGCCAACATGAGCCACGAGATGCGCACGCCGCTCAACGGCGTGATCGGCATGTCCGACCTGCTGATGGAGACGCGCCTGTCGAGCGAGCAGAAGGACCATGCGCGCACCATCCAGGCCTCGGCGCGCACCCTGCTGTCGCTGATCGACAAGGTGCTCGACCTGGCGCGGATCGAGGCCGACAAGATCGAGATCGAGGCGGTCGACTTCGACCTGCACGCGCTGGTCAATTCGACCGCACGCATGCTCGCACCGCAGGCCGCGGCCAAGGGGCTCGATTTCCAGGTGCACATCAACCCCAAGACGCCGTTCCTGTGCCATGGCGATGCCCAGCACCTGCGCCAGGTGCTGATCAACCTGGTCGGCAATGCGATCAAGTTCACCCAGCAGGGTGGCATCGAGATCCGCGTCGAGCCGGTCGACGAGAGCGAAGACGTGCTGACCGCCTGTTTCGAGGTGGTCGACACCGGCATCGGCATCCCGCCCGAGGCGCGGCCCCGGGTGTTCGAGAGCTTCACCCAGGCCGACGAGACCACCACGCGCAGCTTCGGCGGCACCGGCCTGGGCACCACCATCGCCCGCCAGCTGGTCGAGCGGTTGGGAGGACGCATCGGCTTCGACAGCGAGGTCGGACGCGGTACCACGTTCTGGTTCGAGCTGACGCTGGGCAAGCAGCCGACCGCCGACGCTGGCCCACAGCCCGCGTCGCTGGCGGGCAGCCGCGTGCTGCTGCTCGCCGACCAGCCGCGTGAGCTGGTCGTGGTGCTGCGTCACTGGGGCATCGAGCCGCAGGTCGTGGCACGCGGTACGCAGCTGTTGACCGGGCTTGCCGACAGCCTGCGTCACGCCGATCCCTGCCAGATCGTTCTGGTCGACGGTTCGGCGCTCGACATCCCGCCACTCGAGCTCGTCACGCTGCTGCGTGACGACGCCCGCTACCAGACGGTCTCCACGATCCTGGTCGGTCCCGGCGACGGCAGCAGCGAGGCGGAACTGCTGCGGGCCGGCTACTCCTCGGTGCTCGGCCTGCCGCTCGACAAACGGCTGCTCTACAACGCCGTGCACGCTGCGCTCACCGAACACGAACCGATCGAGGGGGTGGTGAGCCTGTCCGAGCGGTTGCGTTCGCCACGGGCGGCCACGCGCGTGCTCGACATCGCCCTGGCCGAGGACAACCCGACCAACCGCAAGGTGCTGTCGCTGGTGCTGGACCGCGCCGGCCACCGCGTGCGCCTAGCGGGCAACGGCGAGGAGCTGCTCGACCTGCTCGAAGCCGAGCGCTTCGACCTGGTCATCGCCGATATCCAGATGCCCGAGATGAGCGGCCTCGAGGCGCTGCGCCTGCAGCGCGTGATCGAGGCCGGACAGCCGCGCACGCCGTGGCTGGTGGTCTCGGCCAACGCCACCCGCGAGGCGCGCGAGGAGGCGCTCACCGCCGGCGCCGACGCCTACCTGAGCAAGCCGGTCGACACCGCGGCGTTGCTGCAGGTGGTGGCCGACCTGGCGGGCGAGACCCGGGGCGAGCAGGCGGCGGCGTCCGTGGTCGCCCACGCGCCGAGGCCGGAAGCGGCCGCGGCACCGGGGCTGCTCGAGGAGCACGTGTTGTTGCACATCGAGAAGCTGGCCGGTGGTGAGAGGTTCCTCGCCGAGCTGTTCGAGGGTTTCCTGGCCGACGCACGGGAGCTGCAGGCCAGCGTCGTGACCGAGCTCGGCGCCAGGCGTTTCAGCCAGGCACGCGACGCGCTGCATGCGCTGCGCGGTTCCGCCGGCAGCGTCGGTGCGCAGGGCGTGTTCGAGGCCTGCGGGCAGCTCACCGAGCTGTGCCAGGCGCAGCGGCACGTGGAGGCACGCGCCGCGGCCACGGCCCTGGCCGCAATGATCGAGCGCACCGCCGAGGCCTTCGCCGCGCGCCGCGCACAGATGCGCGGCGCGCCCGCCTAGGCCGGCTCAGGCCACGCGTCGCGCGGCAGCATCGTCCGGGGCGGTGGCCCGGTTCTGCGCCCGAACCAGCCGTTCGATGACCTTGAGATCCCTGGGCTCGAGTGCCAGCGCCGCGTCGACCCAGATGTCGGTGATGTCGATCAGCTCCCGGTAGGCGATGCGATGCGCCCGTTGCCGCGCCCGCTGCAGCGCGACGTGGCCGTTGCGCTGGCGGCGGTGGCGGCGGATGAAGGTCGCCACCGCGTCGTGACCCTCGCCGTCCTCGGCGACGATGTCGACGATGCCGAGCGCGTGGAGCTCCTCGGCGGGGTAGAGCCTCCCGCTGAGGATCATCTGCTCGGCCTGGTGCGGGGTGACGCGACGGCACAGCAGGTTGTAGGCGCCCATGCCGGGGAACAGGTTGAACAGGATCTCGGGCAGGCCGAGCTGGGCGCCGGCCTCGGCGATGATCACGCTGCTCGACAGCGCCGCCTCGAAGCCGCCGCCGAGTGCCTGGCCGCGCACCAGCGCGATGGTGGTGATCGGCAGGTGGTAGTTGACCGCGTTGGGGTAGAGGACATCGATGCAGGCACGCGCGTAGCTGGCCAGCGCGCCACGATCGCGCTCGGTGATCCAGCCGAGGAAGCGGTCGAGGTCGCCACCGAGGTTGAAGATGCCGGGCACCGACGAGGTCAGCACCTGGTAGTCGACGCGGCGCATCGCGCCGGCGTGGCGCCAGTGTCCCTGCCGGTTCTCGAGCATGCGCTGGTATCTGCGCAGCTCCTCGAGGAGTCGTGGGGTGAAGCAGGGGCGCGGGGCGGACTGCATGTCGAGCCAGATTGCGCCGAGGTCGGGATAGAAACGGGTGTCGAGCTGCTGGGAGAGCGTGTGGACCGGGGCCCGGTGGTTCCTGTCGTGGTGCATGGCGATTCCCCTTTTTGTTCGTCTTGTGGTTGGTCGTTCCCTCGTGTTGGTCGTGTACCGTCCGCTGGCAGAGCCACTCTAACGCCTTGCCGTGGCGGCAAAATGTCGGATTAATCCGACAGGCGCGGGGGGCAGGAGATGGTGTCGCCGACGTGGAGGCGAGCAGCCCGAGGCGAGGTTCAGGAAAGCGCGGTGAGGGCTGCGACGCGCCGCTCGTGCAGCGCCGAGGCGATCTGCGGGCCGTCGAGGCCGCTGGCGGCCAGGTCGCTGGCGTCGACCGCGGCCGCGGCGGCGTGGGCCGCGAGCAGCCGCTCGGCGGGCGGGTAGGGGCTTTCGAGGGCGGCCTGGTCGTCGGCCTGGACCGCCCGCGCCAGGTCGGCGAGGCGCCCGGGGCGGCGGAAGGCGTCGAGGCGCTGGAGCAGCTCGAGCAACGCGTCCGGCGCGAGCTGCGCCGCGTCGTGCACCGCGGGGTGGTGCGCTGCGGCCAGCCGGCCGAGGTCGCGGTAGGCGTGCGGCGCATGCAGCCGTGCGCAGAGGCCCTCGACCGGGCCGGCCTCGCCGAGTGGCAGCACCAGTGCCGCGAAGCGCACCTCGGGCGACGCGTCGAGCGTGGCCGCGCGATCCAGGGCGCGCAGCGCGCGTGGTCTGGCGTCGCTGGCGGCGTGGCTCTCAGGGGGCGGCCCAAGCAGCGGGACCAGCTCGGGCAGTGCCCGTGCCAGCGCCCCGCAGCGCTGCAGCACCTCGAAGAAGCGCGCCGGGGTCGGTGTCGCGAGCGCCCGTTCGAGCTCCGCCCAGACCCGTTCCGGGGTCAGCGCGTCGACCTCGCCGGCGTCGACCATCTCGCGCATCAGCTTGTGGGTGGCGTGGCTGACGCGGAAGCCCCAGTGGGCGAACTGCGCGGCGAAGCGGGCGCAGCGCAGCACGCGCACCGGGTCCTCGACGAACGCCGGCGAGACGTGGCGCAGGCGGCCGAGGCGCAGGTCCTCGACGCCCCCGAACGGGTCGATCAGGGCGCCGTCGGGGCCCTCGGCGATGGCGTTGATGGTCAGGTCGCGGCGGCGCAGGTCCTCCTCGAGCGTCACCTCCGGGCTGGCATGGACCTCGAAGCCGCGGTAACCCGGCGCCGACTTGCGCTCGGTGCGTGCCAGCGCGTACTCGTCGCCGCTCTCGGGGTGCAGGAAGACCGGGAAATCGCGACCGACCTGGCGGTAGCCGGCCGCGAGCATGGCCTCGACGGTGGCGCCGACCACGACCCAGTCGCGTTCGTGCACCTCGAGGCCGAGCAGGCGGTCGCGCACCGCGCCACCGACCAGGTAGGTTTCCATCCGGGCATGTTAGCGGCGCGTGCTATGTTCACCAAGCATGGGATGGCGCCACTTCGCGGCCGCACTGCTGCTGCTCCTCACCGGCGGCTGTGCGTCGCTCGGCTACTACGTCGGTGCCGCGGGTGGCCAGCTCGAGCTGCTCTCCGCGGCCCGGCCGGTCGACGCGCTGCTCGAAGACCCCGCCACCGACCCCGCGCTGGCCGAACGACTGCGCCTCGCTCGCGAGATCCTCGCCTTCGCCGAGCGCGAACTGGCGCTCCCGGTGCAGCAGAGCTACGCGAGCTACGCTGCGCTCGGGCGCCCCTTCGTGGCATGGAACGTGTTCGCCGCCCCCGAGTTCTCGCTCGAGCCACGTGAATGGTGCTACCCGCTGGTGGGTTGCCTGGCCTACCGTGGCTACTTCGACGCGGCCGCCGCGGCGCGCGAGGCCGACCGCCTGCGCGCGGCAGGCGAGGACGTCCACGTCGCCGGTGTCGTCGCCTACTCGACGCTGGGCTGGTTCGACGACCCGCTGCTCGACACCTTCCTGTTCCGCCGCGAGGACCGTCTCGCCTGGCTGCTGTTCCACGAGCTGAGCCACCGCCGGCTGTTCGTCGCCGGCGACACGCTGTTCAACGAGTCCTATGCCACCGCGGTGGCCGACGCCGGGGTCAGGCGCTGGCTCGAGGCGCGCGGTGATGAGGCGCTGCTCGCCCGTGCCGGGACCGAAGCGCAGCGGCGCCGTGCGGTGATCGACCTGCTGCTCGCACTGCGCGACGAGCTCGCCACCCTGTACGCCGAGGCGTTGCCCGACGCGACACGCCGGGCACGCAAGGCGCGGCTGATCGCCGACGCGCAGCAGGCCTACGCGGGGCTGCGCGCGGCATGGGGCAGCGATCCCGGGTTCGATGCCTGGATCGAGGGCGGGCTCGACAACGCCAAGCTCAACACCGTCGGCCTCTACCACCGCCTGGTGCCCGCCTTCCGCGCCCTGCTGGTGCAGCACGGCGGCGATTTCACCGCCTTCCACGCCGCCGTCGAGGCGCTCGCCGAGCAGCCCGACGCGTCCCGCCACGCGCGCCTCGCGGAGCTGGCGCCGCTCGGGGATCGAAGCTGAGCAGCGTCAAACCAGTCACTTAGCGTCACTCCCGGAGATTTCAACGACTAGACTGGTATCGGGAGATGAACGCAGCGGAAGCGCAAGGGGGACGGCTGGGATGCTGAAACGCTGGACGCTATTCGTGGCCGTGCTGGCTGGACTGGCCGTCGCGGGCTGGTGGCTGACACGCCCCGATCCGATCATCGCGACGCTGGTCCCGGTGGAGCCGGGCACGGTCGAATCCCTGGTTGCCAACACGCGGGGCGGCACGGTGAACGCCTGCCGCCGGGCCCGCCTGGCGCCGGCGATGGGCGGCACCATCGAGGTGCTCGCCGCGCGCGAGGGCACGCTCGTGAAGCCCGGCGAGTTGCTGGTGGGGCTCTGGAACCGCGACCTGACGGCCCAGGTCACGCTGACCGAGAGCGAGGCGCGCGCCGCACAATCCAATATCGAGCAGGCCTGCCTGCGCGCGGAGGTCGGACGCCGCGAGGCGAACCGCCTGGTCACGCTGCGCGAGCGTGACCTGGTCGCCGAGGAGAGCGTCGACCAGGCGGTCACCGAGGCGGCGGCCCGCGAGGCGGCGTGCAGCGCGGCACGCGCCAACGCCGAGGTGGCGCGCAGCAGCATCGCGGTGGCTCGGGCCGCGCTCGAACGCAGCGAGATCCGCGCCCCGTTCGCCGGCGTCGTCGCCGAGGTCAACGGCGAATTGGGCGAGTACGTGACGCCCTCGCCGCCCGGGATCGCGACCCTGCCGGTGGTCGACCTGGTCGAGTCCGGCTGCCTCTACGTCAGCGCACCGATCGACGAGGTCGACGCCCCCGACGTGCGCCGCGGCCAGGTGGCACGCGTGACCCTGGATGCGTTCCGCGAGCGCACCTTCGGCGGCACGGTGCGCCGCGTCGCCCCCTATGTGCAGGAGTTCGAGAAGCAGGCGCGCACCGTCGAAATCGAGGTCGAGCTGGACCCCGACCAGTTGACCGGCTTGCTGCCAGGCTACACCGCCGACGTCGAGGTGTTGCTCGAGCGGCATGAGAACGCGCTGCGCATCCCGGCCGCCGCGGTCGACGAGGACGATCGCGTGCTGCGCTACCGCCCAGCCGACGGCTTGCTCGAGGCGGTCGAGATCGAGGTCGGGCTGCGCAACTGGCAGGTCGTCGAGGTGCTCGGCGGCCTGGCACGCGGCGAGCGCGTCGCGCTTCCCGACGAGGGGGTGGTCGCCGGCGCGACCGTGGTGCCGGCCACCGATACGCCGTGATGCTCGAGCTCGCCGGGATCGGCCGTGATTTCGAGGTCGGCGAACAGACGGTGCATGCGCTCCGCGATGTCGACCTGAACGTCGCTGCCGGCGAGTACCTGTCGATCATGGGGCCATCCGGCTCCGGCAAGTCGACGCTGCTCAACGTCATCGGCCTGCTCGACCGGCCGACCCGTGGACGGTACTGCCTGGATGGCACCGACGTGACCGCGCTCGACGGCGCGGCGCGTGCCGAACTGCGCCGCGACAAGGTCGGCTTCGTGTTCCAGTTCTTCCACCTGGTCCCGCGTCTGACGGCGGCCGAGAACGTCGGCCTGCCGCTGGTGCTGGCCGGCGTGGAGCCCGACCAGAGGCGCGTGCGGGTGGCGCGCGCGCTGGAGCGCCTCGACCTGGTGTCGCGTGCCAGTCACCGTCCCGACCAGCTCTCTGGCGGTCAGCGCCAGCGCGTCGCCATCGCACGGGCGACCATCATGGAGCCGCGCCTGCTGCTCGCCGACGAGCCGACAGGCAACCTCGACCGCCACTCCGGCCACGAGGTGCTGGAGCTGATCGAGGCGCTGCACGCCTCCGGCCTGACGCTGTTGGTGGTGACCCACGACCCGGAGATCGGGCGCCGGGCGGGGCGGCGTATCCACGTCGTCGACGGCCGGGTCGAGGAGCAGGTGCCGTGACCCTCGCCGACCGGCTGCACTTCGCCTGGGACGCGCTGCACGGCTTCCGCATGCGCACCGCGCTGATGCTGCTGGCGATGGCGATCGGCGTCGCCTCGGTGGTGCTGCTGACCGGCCTCGGCGAGGCGGCGCGGCGCTACGTGATGGGTGAGTTCTCGAGCCTCGGCACCGACCTGCTGGTGGTGCTGCCGGGCCGCTCGGAGACGGTCGGCGGGCCGCCGCCGCTGCTCGGCGTGACGCCGCGCGACCTGACCCTGGAGGATGCACTGGCGCTGCTGCGCCATCCCGCGATCCAGCGCGTTGCGCCGCTCGTGATCGGCTCGGTGCCGGTCTCCGCGGCGGGCCGCGAGCGCGAGAGCACGGTGGTCGGCACCACCGCCGATTTCGCACCGATCCGCCGGGTCGAGATCGCGACCGGTCGCTTCCTGCCGGCCGGCGACCCGCGCCGTGGGCGCCCGCTGTGCGTGCTCGGCAGGACCATCGAGGCGGAGCTGTTCGGCGGCGCCTCCGCGCTCGGCGAGACGCTGCGCCTCGGGGATCGCCGCTGTCGCGTGATCGGTGTCCTCGGTTCGACCGGCCGCTCGCTCGACGTGCAGCTCGACGAACTGGTGCTGGTGCCGGTGGCCACCGCGCAGGCGCTGTTCGACACCCCGGCGCTGTTCCGGGTGCTGGTCCAGGCGCGCGACCGCACGCTTCTCGAGCGGGCGCGCGAGGGGATCCTCGCCACGGTGCGAGCGCGCCACGACGGCGAGGACGACGTCACCGTGATCACCCAGGATGCCATGCTGGCGACCTTCGACCGCATCCTCGGCACCCTGACGCTGGCGGTCGGTGGCATCGGTGCGATCAGCCTCGTGGTGGCCGGGATCCTGATCATGAACGTCATGCTGGTCGCCGTCTCGCAACGGACCGCCGAGATCGGCCTGCTGATGGCGCTCGGCGCGCCGCCACGCCAGGTGCTCGGGCTGTTCCTGACCGAGGCGGGCCTGCTCGCGCTCGGTGGCGCGCTGCTGGGGCTCGCGATCGGGGCGCTCGGCGCGGCGTTGCTGGGCGCGCTCTACCCGGACCTGGATTTCAGTGCCCCGGCCTGGGCCGCACCGGCCGCGCTGCTGCTTGCGCTTGGCATGGGGCTGCTGTTCGGAGCGCTGCCGGCACGCCACGCAGCACGCCTCGACCCGGTCGTCGCGCTGGCGCGGAGGTAGCGATGCGCCTCGCCGACCAGGTGCAGATGGCGTGGCGCGGCGTGCTCGCGCACCCGGCGCGCAGCCTGCTGACCATGCTCGGGATCGGCGTCGGCATCGCCGCGGTCGTGCTGCTGACCTCGATCGGTCAGGGGGTCCGCGGTTTCGTGCTCGGAGAGTTCACGCAGTTCGGCACCAACCTGCTCGGGGTGACGCCGGGGCGCACCAGCACCTTCGGCATGTCGGCCGCCGTGGTCCACACCACGCGCCCGCTGTCGCTCGAGGACGCCGATGCGCTCGCCCATCTGCCGCGGGTGGTCGCGGTGGCGGCGGTGGTGCAGGGCAACGCCGACGTCGAGTGGCGCGGCCGCCGGCGCCAGACGATGGTGCTCGGCGTCGGTGCGGCGGCCCCCGAACTGTGGCGGCTGGAGGTGGCCGAGGGGCGCTTTTTCGACACGGACGCGACCGGTGCGGCGCGTGCCCAGGCGGTGCTCGGTGCCAAGCTGCGCCGGGAGCTGTTCGGCGACCGCCCGGCGCTCGGCCAGGTGGTGCGCATCGGCGGCGAGCGTTATCGCGCGGTCGGCGTGATGGCCGCGAAGGGCCAGCTGCTGGGTTTCGACATGGACGACACCGTCTACGTGCCAACCGAACGCGCGATGCGTTTGTTCGATCTCGGCGGGGTGCACGAGATCGACCTGCTCTACGCCCCGGGCAGCGACGTCGACGCGCTGGTCGCGGCGGTCAGGGCGCGGCTCACCGCGCGCCATGGCCAGGAGGATTTCACCATCATCACCCAGGAGCAGATGCTCGACGTGCTCGATTCGGTGCTGGGCGTGCTGACCTTCGCGGTCGGCGCGCTGGGTGGCATCTCGCTGATGGTGGGCGGGGTCGGCGTGCTGACGATCATGACCATCGCCGTCACCGAGCGCACCGCCGAGGTCGGCCTGTTGCGCGCGCTGGGTGCCGGCCACTGGCAGGTGCTCGGCCTGTTCCTGGGCGAGGCGGTGGCGCTGGCCGCGCTGGGCGGTGCGCTGGGCCTGGTGCTCGGGGTCGGTGGGGCGCTGCTGCTCGGCTGGCTGGTGCCGGCGCTGCCGGTCGCGGTTTCACCGTTCTACCTGGCGCTGGCGGAGTGGCTGGCGGTCGCCATCGGCCTGCTCGCCGGCGTGGTCCCGGCACGGCGGGCGGCGGGCCTCGAACCGGTCCAGGCGCTGCGTACTGAGTAAGCGCCTACTTGCTTCTAGCGCCTTGCGAACCGGCGCATGCCGCTGTAGCGCGGATTCTTCTGACGCGTGCCGAGGTAGCCCGGCACCACCTGCTCGATGGTCGCGGGCACGCGGTCGAACAGCGCCGGGAACGGCCCGCTGCAGACGCTGTCGAGCGTGGTCGAGGCGATGTTGTCGCGCGAGAACGGCTTGCCGGGCAGCCACTCCATGAACCACGCCTGCATGCGCGACAGGTCTTCACCGAGCGGCACGATCCAGCGGTTCATGCCGGCCTCGCGCGCGGTGTATTCGACCAGCTGGTGCAGGGTCCAGACCTCGGGACCGCACAGGTCGTAGCGCTCGCCGTAGGTGGCCGGGTCGTCCAGCGCCTGCACGAAGCAGTGCACGACGTCGTGGATCCAGACCGGCGCGAAGCGCGCGCTGGCGCAGGCCAGCGGGAAGACCGGGGCGAGGGCAAGCAGGCCGGCAAAGCGGCAGAACATGCCGTCACCCTGGCCGAAGATCACCGAGGGCCGGAAGCTGGTGACCGCGAGGTCGGGCCCGTGCGCGGCGTGGACCAGGGCCTCGCCGCGGCCCTTGCTGCGCAGGTAATGGCTCGGGCCCTCGGGATCGGCGTTCAGCGCGCTCATGTGCAGCAGCCTTCCGACGCCCGCGGTTCGGCACGCGGCGATGACCCGTTCCGGTAGCGCGACGTGCGCGGCCTCGAAGCCGGCGCCGTCGCGGCCCTTCTCGTTGAGGATGCCGACCAGGTTCACCACCGCGCTGCAGCCGGTAAACGCGGCGGTCAGCGCCTCGGGGTCGCCGCTGTCGACCTCGTCGACGGTAACCCGAGGCAGCACCAGCAGTTCACGGTGACGCTCACGGCGCCGGGTGAGCACGCGAACGGTGTGTCCGGCGTCGTGCAGCGCGCGGACCAGGTGACGGCCGACGAAGCCGGTGCCGCCGAGGATGCAAAGGGTCTGGTTGGCCATGGCCTGGGTTCTCTGGAAGGGCAAGCTAAACGCGGGATTTTTATACTAGTATGGTGTGCACATAACAAGACGAGGATGGGGGTCCATGGCACTTCGCTCCACATCGCCGCTCGACGGGTCGACGCTGTCGGTCTTCAGGGAGTGGAACGGGTACAAGCTCCGCGAGGCGCTCGACGCGGTCGAGCAGGGCACGGCGGAGTGGCGTGACCTGCCGCTGGCGGGGCGTGCCGAGCGCCTGTCCCAGCTCGCCGGGCTGCTGCGCAGCGACAGTGCGGAGCTGTCGCGCCTGATCACCTTCGAGATGGGCAAGCTGCGCAGCGAGTCGCTACAGGAGGTCGAGGACTGCGCCCGGCTCTGCGAGCATCTCGCGCGCACGGCCGGCGACTACCTGGGTCACGAGCAGCTCGCCGACAGCGCGGGCCACCGGGTGCTCCTCGAGCGGCCCCCACTCGGCATCCTGCTCGCCATCACACCGCGCTACGCACCCTTCTGGCTGGTGTTCCGTGTCGCCATGCCGGCACTGCTGGCCGGCAACGGCGTGGTGCTCAAGCACGCCGGTGCCGTGACCCAGTGCGCGCTCGCCATCGACGAGCTGCTGCGTGAAGGGCTCGGGGCATCGGATACGTTCCGCGCACTGCAGATCAGCGCGGCTCAGGTGCCGAGCGTCATCGCCGCGCCGATGGTCTCCGCGGTCAGTTTCTGCGGCAGCGGCCGTGCCGGCCGGGAGGTCGCGGCCCTGGCCGGCGAGGAGGGCAAGAAGGTGACGCTGCACCTCGGCGGCAGCGACCCGTTCATCATCCTCGACGACGCCGATCTCGAGCGTGCGGTGCCGGCGGCGTTCGCCGCCCGCTTCGCGAATGCCGGGCAGCGCGCCGCGGCCGCGAAGCGTTTCATCGTTGCTGAGCAGCTCGCCGATGACTTCGTCGAGCGCCTGCTGGCGCCTGTCGAATCGGAACTGATCTACGGCGACCCGATGCATGAGGAGACGCGCTTCGCGCCACTCGCCAGCCACGAGTTGCGCGACCGGCTTCATCGCCAGGTCTCCGGCTCGCGCACCCAGGGCGCGCGGGTGGTCACCGGCTGCATGCCCGGGGAGCCGCCTGGGGCCTTCTACCAGGGGTCGATCCTCGATCACGTATCACCCGGCATGCCGGCCTACGACGAGGAGCTGTTCGGCCCGGTCGCGGCGATCATCCGCGTGACCGACGAGGCCGAGGCGATCGCGATCGCCAACCATGCGCCGATCGGTATCGGCGCCAGCGTCTGGTCGGGCGATACCGAGCGTGCGCTGCGGGTCGGGCGGGCGCTGCGCTGTGGGCAGGTCTACATCAACGCCCCGGTGGCCGAAGATCCGGCCATCCCGACCGGTGGCGTCGGTCCGTCCGGCTTCGGGCGGCTCCTGGGCGGCCCGGGATGCCGTGAGTTTACGGGTACCAAGTCATTGATATTCGGATAGAACGACCTGGCAACAGGCGCAGTCTTATCCTTTCATAAGCTCGGGCGTAGGCAACAATAAAGCAGCCTTATGGCCGCCTAGAATATTTCACTTGGATTTTCGCACGGGGATCGCGCAAGGTGGCTCCCCCCGGAAGCGCCGGCCGTCGTGCCTGGTCCCGGATAAAACAAGGATGGAGGAGCCATGACGACGCTGGTCAAGCCGCACGGCGGTGGTGAACTCAAGCCCCTGCTGCTCACGGGCGACGAACTCGAGGCCGAGCGCGCACGCGCCGCGGATCTGCCGAAGGTGCCGCTCAGCTCCCGCGAGCTGGGCGACCTGATCATGCTCGGCATCGGCGGCTTCACGCCGCTCGACGGTTTCATGACCCGTCTCGACTGGGAGCGTGTCTGCGACGCCATGCAGACCGCCAGCGGCCTGTTCTGGCCGATTCCGATCACGCTGTCCGCCGACCAGGCGCTCGCCGACACGCTGAGCGAGGGCCAGGAAGTCGCGCTCGTCGACCCCGAGCGCGACGAGGTCATGGCGACCATGCGCGTCACCGAGAAGTACACCATCGACAAGGCGCACGAATGCGTCATGGTCTACAAGACCACCGACGCCGAGCACCCCGGCGTGCAGATGGTCATGGCCCAGGGCGACGTCAACCTGGCCGGTCCGGTCAAGGTGCTCTCGCAGGGCGAGTTCCCCGAGAAGTACGGCGACGCCTTCATGACCCCGGCGCAGACCCGCACGGCCTTCGCCGAGCGCGGCTGGCACACCGTCGCGGCGTTCCAGACGCGCAACCCGATGCACCGCTCGCACGAGTACCTGGCCAAGATCGCCATCGAGATCTGCGACGGCGTGCTGATCCACTCGCTGCTCGGCAAGCTCAAGCCGGGCGACATCCCGGCCGAGGTGCGCGCCAAGGCGATCGGAACGCTGTGCGAGAACTACTTCGTCGACAACACCGTGATGCAGGCCGGCTACCCGCTCGACATGCGCTACGCCGGGCCGCGCGAGGCGCTGCTGCACGCGGTGTTCCGTCAGAACTACGGCTGCTCGCACCTGATCGTTGGGCGCGACCACGCCGGTGTCGGCGACTACTACGGGCCGTTCGACGCCCACCACATCTTCGACGAGATCCCGGCCGGCTCGCTGGAAACGCGACCGCTGAAGATCGACTGGACCTTCCACTGCAGCAAGTGCGAGGGCATGGCCTCGATGAAGACCTGCCCGCACGACGCCGCGGACCGCCTGCTGCTGTCCGGGACCAAGCTGCGCAAGGCACTCTCCGAGGGCGAGGAGGTGCCGCATCACTTCAGCCGCCCCGAGGTGCTGGCCATCCTGCGCGAGTACTACGCCGGACTCGCGGACGACCAGAAGGTCGAGGTGAAGATGTCGGGCCACTCCGCGGCCTGATCTTTCCGGCCCGTCTCCGATGGGCGCGCGGTCAATGCTCGACGACGTGCGCCGGCGGTGCTGCTGGATCTTTGACCTCGACGGCACGCTGACCCACCCGGTCCTCGACTTCGAGGCGATCCGACGCGAGCTCGGGGTGCCCGACCACGCCCCGATCCTCGAGCATCTCGCGACGCTTCCGGCCGACGAGGCCAGGCCGCTGCTGGCGCGACTCGACGACATCGAAACCG
>Ga0181593_10003239_pt1 | contig 14973 bp, 10 predicted proteins | sample 071ome_19_FD_133756 | JGI IMG/M metagenome (GOLD analysis project Ga0181593, IMG submission 133756) | Coastal salt marsh microbial communities from the Groves Creek Marsh, Skidaway Island, Georgia - 071413AT metaG (megahit assembly) | ecosystem: Environmental > Aquatic > Marine > Intertidal...
ACGTTTATGTACGGTCAACATGACTGGGAACCTTCCAACGACTACTCGTTAACTTTAGGTTTTCGGTACGACACCCACAGCGAATATGCGGCTCAATTGAGTCCAAAGTTATCGACAAGATGGAATCTTCACCCAAATGTGACGTTGAAAGCATCCTTTGGTGGAGGGTATAAAGCACCCGATTTTCGTCAGCTATTTTTGAATTTTAGCAATCCAATTTCTGGATATAGCGTATACGGGACATCCACCCTTACCCTAGGTCTTGAGCAATTAGAGGCTACGGGGCAATTGGCCGAATTGTATGTAGATCCCTCCGAGCTTAGCGAGATAGAAGCCGAACAGTCCCTAGCCATAAATCTAGGCTTCGATTGGAGCGTACGTCCCACCCTCACCCTGCGATTTAATTCGTTCCGAAATCATGTAAATAATCTCATTGAAACACAGCGAATCGCTTTAAAAACCAACAATCAATCGGTTTTTTCTTATATCAATATCCAACAAATGTATTCTCAAGGCATGGATGTGGATGCGCAAATAGAATTCTCTCGGGTTGAAGGTTTGCGTTGGAATGTTGGGTTACAACTTTTGGACACCCGGCAACGCATACGCGAACAATTCGACGATGTCGTGGAGGGCGTAATTACTGAAAAAGTGGTCTTTCAATATGTACCGATGTTTAATCGCTCGGCTATAACAGGGGTAACCAAGCTGTATTATGAAATACCAAATAGTGGTTGGGACTTTAATTTCAGAACCCAATACCGAGGACCTTATGGTTTTGTGGATTTAAACGGCAATAATCGAATCGACTTTCGGGAAAAAGTAGAAGGTTATTTCATCCTGAACAGCTCTGTGGGTAAAAGCTTCCGAGAATATTATCGTCTTCAATTCAATATCAATAATCTATTCGACATAATAGACCCTCTACGTATGCCTTCAAATCCAGGCCGAGTATTCAGTCTACAATTTTCAATGAATTTTTAACTAATAACTATACCTACTATTCAACATGAGAAACATCCATTTACTACTACTAACGGCCACAATGCTGGTTTTTACCGCTTGTAATGGCGGTGGAAATGACGGCCCTGCACCCGTAACCAATAACATAATGGAAGACATTGCCGCTAACTACAATACCATTATTCAGAATATGGAGTTGGTTACCGACATCAATGATTATCCTAGTGAGGAAGGGAAATACACCTTCTATGATTTAGATCAAGGGGTTACGGTTGAAGATTCAACTTCAGACGTTTGGGATATTGCCTTCGGTGGTACTACTCTACTTGCAAATACAGCCCATGGCGGCGGAATTCAAGTTGTCAATGAAGCCTATTCAACATTAGAAAACGCCCCTGAATCTGGTTACGAAAGCAACAATGCAAGTTGGTACATATATACTGGAGAAGCGCCCAATCTACCAAAGCATGCCGTTTTACCGAACACAAATGCAACGGTTGTGATCAAAACTCCTAACGGCACCTATGCTAAAATGGAAATTCTAAGCTATTACCAAGGAAATCCAGACATTACAAGTGCCGAATTTGCCAATCTAATGACTCGTCCTGCGGCTGGCTATTTTAGTTTCAACTATATCCTTCAAGAAGCAGAGACAACTGAACTATTTCACATTGATCGCTACACCTTTGTTGATTTAGAGAAAGGTGAATTGGTACAAGATTCTACCTCATCTCAATGGGATGTAGCCTTCAATGCCACCAACATCATAGCCAACACAGGTAAAGGTGGTGGGATTCTTTCATTAAATACCCCCTATACCGATGTAGATGAAGCACCGGTTGAAGGGTATACAGCATTAGATGCGAGCTGGTACACCTACACCATGAATAACACTCCACCGCATGCCATATTACCTAAGGATAACCACACCTTAGTGGTGAAGACTCCAGAAGGCACCTACTCTAAGTTCCGAATTATAAGTTATTACAAAGGCAACCCAGATGTTAATTCAACCAATTTCATCAATTTCATTCGACCTGCTGATCGCCACTACACCATAGAATATGCTCATCAAGGCGATGGTTCTCTATTTTTTGAATAAATCCATATAACCCACGAGAGAGTCTTTCTTGACCGAAGGCTCTCTCCTTTTTAAGAAACTTTGTCCAAACTAAAATAAAAGGTGCTACCTTTGGCTGGCGAGCTACTTACTAGTATGTCAGTATCATGGGCTTTCAATATACTACGGACAACGGCCAATCCTAAACCAGTTCCACCTTTATCTCGCGATCGAGCTTTATCCGTTCGATAAAAACGATCAAATAGATGTTCTAGATGTTCTTCAGCGATACCAATTCCTGTGTCTATTACCGAGATCCAAATTTTGGAACCTTCACCTGTTACACGTACCGTTATGGATCCTTCATTGGTATATTTGATGGCATTGGTGATAAGATTATCCAATACCTGATCTATTTTATCCTTATCGGCATGAACGGATCCATTATCCAATAATTCCGTCTCTATTTTGATATTCTTTTCCTCTGCAATTGGGCGATAACTTTCAATTAACTGTGAGATGAATTCGGACACTACAAATTCACTTTTCGTCAAAAAATGCTCATCTAAATCATATCTTTGCAGCATTTTAATGTCATTAAAAAGCCGTACCACTCGCTCTACTTGTTTTTGTACGGTATGAAGATACTGTTGCTTCTTATCTTCAGATAGACCTTCCATTTGAATCATTTCAACGGCACCAGATATGGTATGAAGGGGATTTCTGACCTCATGTGCTATATCGGCAAAGAATTGATTCTGTTTCTTATTCAGGACCTGAAGCTGACGGTTGTCTTGCTTAAATTTTTCGGCCATTTTATTCAAAGAATGGGCAAGTGTACCGAATTCATCATTACGATCTATTTCTAGCGTCTCATAGTGTTTCCCTCCCGCAATATTTAAAGCAGCATCGTTTAACTGTTTAATGGGGCCTGCCATATAGCGAGAAAATACAAAGCTTACCACCATGACTGCTGCGATGGAGAAGAGCATCCCCGCATAAATGATGTGACGAATATTATCTACTGCTTCATAGTATTCTTTTTTATCCTTACTTATCCGTAAGTAATGTATACTTGGATAACCATCACGAACTTCAGCAAAGGCCACGATACGCTCATATTCAGGATCATTAATGACATAGATTCGATCCCCTGTACGCCCTATAGAGTCGACCACCGGTTCGCTTAAAAATTCGCGAGAATCAATAAACTGCTGTTCGGGAACGGTGTTGTAAATGGGTATTCCAGTAGAATCAAATAAGGCCAAGTCATAATCAAATAAAGCGGATGTCTGAGTAATGAAAGGGAAGAAGTCCGTATTTTCATCGGAGGACTCAACGGCTTGCCTAACAATCTTGGCATCATCTTTAAACTGTTCTAATCCTTCGGCAAACAAATAAAAACGAATACTCAGGATGGCATAGGCGCTTATGGTTATGATTCCGATAACCAATAGGACTATGTATGTTACTGAAAGCTTAGCCTGAATGTTCATGAATGTAGAAACTCTCGATTAAAACCATAGCCAACACCCCTATAGGTTTTAATCAATTTGCATTCCTCTTTCATTTTAATCCGTAAGTTCTTGATATGCACATCTACAGTACGGTCAAAAATGAATTTTTCTTCATCCGAAATGTGCTCTAAAATTTCATGACGGCTATATACCACCTTGGGGTGCTTAAAAAATAGTTCGGCAATTATATACTCGGTATGGGTTAAATCAACTAGGGAATCATTGATAAACATCTGCTTAGAATCGGTATCCAAATACACCTGATCGTATCGCAACCATTGTTTTTTATCGGGTTGCATCCTTCTTAATTGACTCTCGACGTGTGCCTTAATAAGGTGTAGGCTAGCGGGTTTTTTTATGTAGTCATCGGCCCCTAATTCCAAGCCTTCAATTTCATCTTTTTCCTCATCTCTAGCGGTTAAAAATAGTACGGGTATATCACTAATAACGGGATGCTTGCGAATATGAGCACAAACTTCTTTGCCATCGATATGAGGAACCATAATATCAAGTATCGCCAATTCAATATCATCGGCATGTGCTTCGATCATCTTCAGGGCTTCCTTACCATCCTTTGCCCAATAGGTTTGAAAGTGATTAAGCTCTAAATAGTTGGCAAGCATTTCACCTGCTTCTATTTCATCTTCCAAGAGTAGTAGGCTATGTTTTATCTCCACATTCTTTGGCTTTATATTGTAGATTCAAAATTGTGACACCGTACGTCTAGCTAATCATCTTTACAGAAAACTATATTCAACGTATAGTTCCTCTCTATAATTAACTAAATTATACCAATAAGTTTAATAAATATCATTTTTGACTATGAGTACGGTAAGCTCCACTTCCAAACCCGTTGTATGGATTACGGGTGCATCTTCTGGCATTGGTAAGGCATTCGCAAAGAAGTACGCACTCCATGGTTCCGATCTCATTTTATCTTCCAGACGAAAAGAAGAGCTGGAAAAGGTTAAGGATGAGTTGATTGAAATATCTCCCAGATCAGAAATCTTGATACTTAGCTTAGACTTGGCAAAGGAAAAGGAATTAGCCGACAAAGCCCAAGAGGCTTGGGACTGGAAAAAACGCATAGATGTACTCTTAAATAATGGCGGGATTAGTCAACGCTCACTTTTCTTAGAATCGGACATGAGTACCTTACGCACATTAATGGAAGTTAATTTTTTTGGGTCATTGGCCTTAACCCGATATGTATTACCTAAGATGGTGGAACAAGGCGCTGGTCATGTACTGGTTACTAGTTCAGTTGCAGGAAAATTTGGCACCAAGTTTCGTTCGGGTTATGCGGCAAGTAAACATGCTATTCAAGGTGCCTTTGATAGCATCCGCCAAGAGATGTACGAATATAACATTGCTGTTACACTCATTTGTCCTGGACCTATCAAAACAGCCATCACACAAAACTCTCTAACGGGTGATGGAAAAGCCTTTGGTAAAATGGGGGATCTACATACGCAGGCCATGGATGCCGATGAAATGGTTCAGAAAATTTGGAAAAAAGTAGTGGCCCGTAAAGAAGAAATTGTGGTTTCTGGATTCAAAGAGCGATTTGCATTGCTATTAAAACGAATAGCTCCCCGTCTATTAAATAAGATCTTGCAGCGCTCTAAAGTCGTCTAAATCGATTAGCACACATCGAAAGTGGCTCTATAGCACACCCAAACTTGTTAAATTAACCTTCGCCTTTTGTTTAAGAAATGGGTCAAAGCATCGTTAAGGCTATTTTCGGTTGAAATGGATTCAAAATCAATCTGGAACTCATCACAGGCCTGTCGAAATTCATGTACATACTGAGATAGGTTTTGGCGATAATCTTCTTTGACCAAATCTGGACTTACTTCAAGCTCTTCACCGCTTTCCAAATCCTTTAGTATATAGCGCACATGCTCAAGATCGAGTAACTTTTCAACGCCTTCCTCCATTACATTGAACAATATGACCTCATGTTTGCGATGACGTAAATGCTTGAGGGCAGAAATCAAAGCGTCATGGGATTCTACATTTTCAAACAAATCGGTAAAAATCACCACTAAGCTCCGCTGATGTATGCGTTCGGCTAGTTCATGGAGTGCCGCTGCTGAAGCCGTTAAACGACCTGTTTCCTGATTCATATGCCGCTCCATCTCGATGAAAATGCGGCGCAAATGGCGACGAGTACTTTTAGCCGGCACAATCTGGTGGAGCTGATCTGTAAAACTAGCAAAGCCTACCGCATCCCGTTGCCCTTGCATCAAGTAGGCCATAGCCGCTGCTAAATGAGCGGAAAACTCGAGTTTGTTCCAGTGAGACCTATGCTTAAACTGCATGGAAGAACTACCATCCAACACCAGAAAGCATCTCAAATTGGTTTCCTCTTCGTACTGCTTCACATAAAAACGCTCTTTTTTTGCGTAAGCTTTCCAATCGATATGTTTAAAATCATCCCCCGTGTTGTATGGCCGGTGTTCAGCAAATTCTACACTAAATCCGTGATAAGGACTTTTATGTAATCCTGCAATAAAGCCTTCCACGATCTTTTTCGCGCGTAACTCTAAACCCTTAATTTGGGATAATATCTCTGGAGATAAGTTCATCCTATATGGTACTAAATGCTTCGTTCAATTGCCGAACAAAGCATGAACAACCGGCAAAAAACTATTTTGAGAGATAGAGATTTTTAAACTCAAAGGGTTTGCGGAAGTGTTCATCGTTAAAATCTTCTGCAAAATAAATACTTTCACCTGTTGATTTCATTTCGGGACCTAACTCTTTCTTCACTCCTATAAATTTATCGAAGGGGAATACAGGTTCTTTAATAGCCCAACAGGTCAACTTGGATTCTAAATCGAATTCGCTCAGCTTTGCACCCAGCATGACTTTAACCCCAATCGCGGCCTCAGGTCGCTCAGTTGCTTTGGCCAAAAATGGAATGGTTCGAGTAGTTCGAGGATTGGCCTCTAAAATATAGACTTTACCATCCTTCACGGCATACTGCACATTTAAAAAGCCCTGAATCTCCATGGCCTCTGCAATCCGTTCCTGATAGTTTTTTATGGTGTCCTGAATTTCCTCAGAGAGTGAATAGGGGGGTATTACAGCTGTAGAGTCCCCTGAATGAACCCCAGCAGGCTCAATATGCTGCATCATTCCCGCAATGTGCAATTGCTCCCCATCATATACGGAGTCAACATCCACTTCAATGGCATGCTCGAGATATTTATCAATCAAAAATGCATTTTCAGGATGGGTTTTTAATATGTTTCCCACATAGCGTCTTAGTTCGTCTTCTTTCACAGCAATCCGCATACCCTGCCCCCCCAAAACGTAACTTGGGCGTATCAAAACGGGATAGCCAATTCGCTCGGCTATGGAAAGTGCTCCTTCCACTTCTGTAGCCGTGCCATAATCGGGAAATGGAATCTCTAGACGGGTAAGTAAATTGGAAAAGGCCCCACGATCTTCGGCAAAATCAATTCGATCAAATTCAGTCCCAAAAATGTGAATACCTGCTTTAACCAATCGCTTTCCTAGTTTAAGGGCTGTCTGTCCCCCAACTTGAATAATAACTCCTTCGGGTTGCTCATGCTCAATGATATCCAGCACACGCTCCCAGTATACGGGTTCGAAGTATAGTTTATCGGCGAAATCAAAATCGGTTGAAACCGTTTCGGGATTACAATTAATCATAATGGCTTCATATCCCATATCTTTAGCGGCCAACACCGCATGAACACAGGAGTAGTCAAACTCAATACCTTGTCCGATTCGATTCGGCCCGCTTCCTAGTATAATCACCTTCTTTCGGTCGGTAACCACACTTTCATTTTCACCCTCATAGGAGGAATAATAATAGGGCGTCTGAGCCGGGAACTCAGCTGCACAAGTATCTACCACTTTAAAGACCGACTTCAGCCCTAAACCCTTGCGATACTCCCGCACCTGATCTTCCTTAACCTTTTTTCCCGATTTACTCACCAACCAGGCAATTTGTGCATCGGAAAAACCCGCCTGTTTGAGTTCGTATAAATCCTCTTTAGAAATCTCTTCCAAGCGCTGACCTTCGGTTCGATTCTCCAGTGATACCATGTATTCAATCTGTTGAAGGAACCAGGGATCTACTTTGGTAATATCTGCTATTTCATCAACCGAACTCCCTAACTTGAAGGCATTACGTATTTGCAAACTTCGATCCCAGTAGGGCTTTACCAAACGCTCTCGAACTACCTTGCGATCGATTTCCTCGTATCCATCGGCCCCTAACCCATCACGGCCCACTTCCATACTCTGCCATGCTTTATTTAAAGCCTCTGGAAAGTTACGTCCAATACTCATTACCTCGCCAACGGCTTTCATCTGGGTAGATAACTCTTCATCTACACCTGGAAACTTATCGAAATTAAAGCGCGGAACTTTACAAACCACATAGTCAATAGAAGGCTCAAAACATGCCGAAGTGGTTCCTGTAATTTGATTATCCAACTCATCTAGAGTATATCCCACCGCTAATTTAGTGGCAATCTTGGCAATTGGATATCCCGTAGCTTTGGAGGCCAAAGCTGAGGACCGGCTCACCCTTGGGTTGATTTCAATGGCTACAAAGCGATCCGAACCAGGCTCCATGGCAAACTGTACGTTACATCCCCCTGCAAAGGTTCCAATAGAACGCATCATTTTTATGGCCGCATCCCTAAGTATTTGAAGCTGTTTATCGGTAAGAGTTTGCGTAGGGGCTACTGTTACCGAATCTCCCGTATGAACCCCCATAGGATCCATATTCTCAATCGAACAGATGATGACCACATTATCGTTGGCATCCCGTAAAAGCTCCAACTCATATTCCTTCCATCCGAAAATACTTTCCTCAATTAATACCGAATGTACGGGGCTCATCTCCAAGCCATGTAATACTTTTTGATCAAATTCTTCTTCTGTCCAAACGATACCACCTCCAGCACCTCCCATGGTAAAGGATGGGCGAATTACAATCGGCAAGCCTCCTAACTCTTCTTTAATTTCTTTGGCATCAAGAAGTGAATGCGCTTGACGACTTCGGCACTGCTCAATCCCAATTTCCTCCATTCGATCTCGGAATAATTGCCGGTCTTCGGTAAGTTCAACCGCATCAATATCCACCCCTATGATCTGGATACCCTGAGCTTTCCAGTAACCTTCCTTTTCCAAATCACGGGCTAAATTGAGTGCCGTTTGTCCCCCCATGGTAGGTAATACGGCATCTGGTTTTTCTTTGGCTACAATCTCCTTTATAGAATCCCTAGTCATGGGCAACATATAAATTGCGTCGGCCATGATGGGATCGGTCATAATGGTTGCCGGATTGGAATTTATAAGTACAATTTTATAGCCTTCTTCCTGAAGAGATCGACAAGCCTGAGAGCCCGAATAATCAAATTCACATGCTTGCCCGATGACGATGGGGCCAGAACCGATGATGAGGATTTTGCTAATGTCGTTACGTCTTGGCATGATTTGTAATCGAATTGGTTAAGTGTGAGTGATGGAGAGTTTTAATGTTAGGATGTATGCTTGGCCATGAGTTCAATAAACTGATCGAATAAATAGGCCGAATCATGAGGACCAGGTGATGCCTCTGGATGATATTGAACCGAGAATCCTGGGAAACGCTTAAAGGCCAAACCCTCAACCGTTCGATCATTCAAGTTGATATGTGTAATTTCAGCCACTTCTTCAGAAACCGAATCTTCCTTAACCGCAAATCCATGATTTTGTGTAGAGATTTCAACCAATCCTGTTTTTAGGTTTTTTACTGGGTGATTAGCTCCACGGTGGCCTACAAACATTTTGTCCACTTCAATTCCTTCACTTAGGGCCATTAATTGATGTCCGAGACAGATCCCAAATAGTGGCTTACCAGATTTCTTTGCGTATTCTACTATTTCAAGGGCATACTCACCCGTTGGGTTAGGGTCGCCAGGTCCATTTGAGAAAAAGAAGCCATCCGCCTCCCAAGCCTTTACCTCATCCAAACTCGTTTTAGCAGGAAAAACCCGTAACGTACACCCTCGAGCTACAAAACTGTTGATGATGTTACGCTTAATTCCATAGTCAAAAGCTGCAATTCGAAATCGAGATTCTCCTTCGGGTTGAAAGGTCTGGGCCTCACTTCTACTCACTCTAGTGGCTAATTCTAGGCCCTCCATGGGCTCCCATTCCTTCGCCATCTTTACCAATACCTCTGGATCCAATTCCTCAGAAGAAATGACCGCATTCATCACACCTTTCTCCCGAATATGACGCACCAATGCCCGAGTATCGACTCCAGAAATACCGACCACTTTGTGATCCTCTAAGTATTGTTGCAAACTGCGATCGGCTTGAGGATTACTGTATTCATGGGAAAAAGCTCTGGTAATAATACCTGCCACCATCACTTTGCGATGCTCATCATCCCGTGCCATTGTTCCATAGTTTCCTATATGAGGATAGGTCATCATCATCAATTGACCGTAGTAACTAGGATCGGTAGAAATCTCTTGATAGCCTGTCATACTGGTATTGAAACAAAGTTCACCACCCGTAAGGCCTTTATGCCCGACGGAAAATCCGTGAACCACGGTCCCATCACTAAGTGCTAAGATTGCTTTTTCTCGAGGTTGCAATGCCATAGGTTATGGTATACTTAAAAATTGAGTGTTTGGTGAGTTTCTTTCATTGCCAACTAACTGCTCGAAACTATGGTTCAAAAAAAATCCGACTACGGGAACCGCGCCGGATTTAAATGATATATAAATAGGAAACAATTCCATTAATTCTGCGACCCCTGACTTTTTTTAAGTCGCATCATCTGTTTTTTCAATCTATGTGGAATTGATTTTGCTATGAGTGACAAGCTTAGATTGCAATTTCACTAAGATAAACAGTTGGGCCTTCAGCTTCAACCAAAAGTTATTATTTTTTAGCCTGTGCTTGGGCAAACAACGCTCGAGTCATCGTGGCAATTCCGCTCATTACTCCACCAATAACACCCGTGATTGCGATAAGTATCCACGCCTGCTCCACTCCAAATGTTTCAGCAATTCGTGCACTTAAGACCCCTTCATTCAGATGATTAATAACCGTAGCATGTACACTCCATGCTACAAATACGGCCAAAAAACCCACGATAAATGCCGTTAATGGAGTTTCACGAAAGCGTTGACCAAAGAAAAGTCCAGGCAAAATCATCGACCACCAGGGCAACACCAAGTTTAGAAAAAAGGCATTCAATGCAATGAGAATAAACAATAAAATCATGGGTATATACTCCATTTAACGTCATCATTAGTAGGGGCCTTTCGATAGAACTTTAACTCATACAGTTGGCCTGTTCTCCAGGCTTCTACCATCGAGTCATAATTAGAGGAACCGGGGTTGCCCGATGGACCGCCCGGATAAACACCCCAAGCCTTTAGTTCGGGCCCCAATTCAACAATCATTCTCCACGAAGGACCCGATGTTCCACGGGTAGCATTCACTGATTCTGCTCCACCGCCACTATACAATGCATCCGTGCCCAATCCATTGGTTTGAGTTAAGTGAGGAACATGATTATCCATAACCCATCCCCAATCCCAAGCATCACTCCAGTCCCCATACTGTTCACTTAATGCTTCAATGGCTCCTAAAAATGCTTGTGTTGTGATTTCTTCAATCGATTCCACACGATCGGTAGTCATGTTATCAACCATCCAAAAATTAGGGCTCTCTTTTAGCTGCTGCATCAAACGATCTCTGGCAGGAAACCTGAGCGGAACTTGCGCGTCATATTCATCACTCAATATTCCTCTACTTAGTTCGTACCACCAATTTCTGAATACACTTGGCGATCGATATTCCGCTTCGTTATAAAAATTCCAAGCCCCTAGGCTATCAGCAATTTCCAATGCTACACCACCCAGAGAATCTCGTTCTAACCAGCCTAACATTTCAGGGAGAATTTCAGATGCGTGATAGGAATAATTGTCCATTAATAATTCCTGCATGTCTTCTTTGGTAATATTATCTAAATCAGACAATCGATCATTAATCCGTCGGCCTCTCTCAAAGGGTGCATACACATCATCCATATAGTAAGGGTAGTCTGGAGCGGCAGATTCTTGGTTTGCCGAACTCACAAACCCTCTGGGTGGATTTTTTATATGCGGATGATGTTCTCTTGGTATCCACGATTGCCAGTCGTAGAGTGGATCAGTTCCATCGCTAACCGTTCGGCCCTGGCCATCCCATTTATTTGGAAAGCGACCATTTACCCAGAGTGCAATATCACCGTCTTGGCTTGCAAACACAAAATTTTGAGCAGGAGCTTGATAGTGGGTTAATGCCTCTACATAATCGTGGTAATTCTGAGCCCGATTCAATTGATAAAAGGCGCGGATTTCATTTGAGGGTTCATGGGCAATCCACCGCATGGCATGATATACAGGTGCTTCTTCCTCATTCCCTGCTTGAACTTGGGTAACAGGTCCATGATGCGTATAGACAACCGTATCGGTTACCAGTCCTTGACCCCGAACCTTATATTCCTCAACACGCTTAGTGGTTTGTTTCCACTGCTTATCGTGCCAATAGGCTTCCAATCGCTCGTCTTGAAATTGGATTTCGTACCAATCCAAAACGTCAGAAGCCACATTGGTTACTCCCCAAGCTACCTGTTCGTTAAAACCAATCACCACGCCTGGGGCACCCAATAGAGTGACCCCATAGGTATTCACACCAGGGGCGTGTAACTGCATTTCATACCAAATGGATGGAAGGGTTAAGCGTAAATGTGGGTCATTGGATAAGATTGGATAGCCCGAAGCGGTCTTTTCACCGCTCACTGCCCAGTTATTACTTCCAATACCTTCTGGAACCGGAAATGGGTTAACCGATTTTGCTTGCCGAGGTACAAACAATGTGTCCGGCGCTTCCACGGGAACCCGATCAAAATCCCATACTCGGGTTGAAGGAATGACGGGATCCAAAAGGTCATAATCACGATCGAAAAATTGCTCCATAAATTCCTCACCAAAATAGGCTAAGGTATTACTATGGGCTACGTCACTGTTTCCCGCCGCCAATGTTCGGGTCATATTTTTAAGTAGCAATGCTGTTTTTAAGGGCGTCCACGGCTCTGGGCTTATATCTATTAACTTATACTCAAGTGGATAGTCCTGTGGTTCTAAGGATGAAATGAAGGCGTTCACTCCCGCCGAATAGGCTTCAAATATAGTCCATGATGGCTCATGTTTTTGCACCTCGGCAACGGCTTGCTCCGCTCCGTAAACCATGCCCCAGCGCCGGGTCTGCTTATCTCGCTCTAACAAACTAGGACCAATGATTTCACTCAACCTACCAGCCGCATCGTAGGTTTGCATCTCCATCTGAAACAAACGGTCTCGTGCCTGTAAATACCCTTGCATATAGTACAAGTCGTAATCATTCTGTGCAAATACATGGGGCACTCGGCGATCGTCAAAATACACTTGAACGGAATCTTTCAACCCATCAATAGAAAAATCGCTGCTAGCAGACTCCGAACTCTCGGCATTCGCCCAAAAACCTTCATCAGGATCCATAAATGGGCCCATAGGTGGGATATTACCCCAACGCGTTTGAAGTACCCAAAAAAGTATCACGCCTAAGGCCAGCGAAAGGGCAAATTTTAAATAATTCATGATAGAAATATCAGGATGACTAATCGTTTATCTAAGCTCCTAAAAAAGAAGCACAGAAAAGTGCCAAAATATCATCTAAAGTCAAAGCTATTTCTCTATGAATGCACCTAAAAGCCATTAAATGTAAAGAAACCCGAGGGTATTAATGAGACCAAAAAAGTAATTTCATACAGTAAATACTGCCTCCACTCTTGAGAAATTCGCCGGTGGAAGCCTCAGCAACTTCAAAACCCATAGCCTCTAATTTTGCCTTCGTCCGAGGAGCATGCTCTGGAAGCAACACTCTGTTGCCCGAAACCGCTGTTGCATTGCAGGCAAATGACTCAAGACATTCTTGTTCGTCCACTTCAATAATGTGCTCAAAAAAGTGTTCAATCAACCTCATTCCCTTGGCACTAAATGCGGGAGGATAGCACATAACGGTGTGTTCATTAAGCATGCAAAAACAAGTGTCTAAGTGATATAAACGCTCGTCCTGTAGCTCTAATCCAATGGCTGGAACACCCGTAAAATGGACTATTTTTCGAATGGCCTCCTCAGATGTGCGAAATCCATGACCTGCCCACAATAACGACCGCTCGGGATGCCACTGCACATCGCCCATACCTTCAAAATAGTCGGTTGATTCCGAATCGAATACCCGATGTACTGGCAGCCCCTTATGAGCAAAGACCTGCTCAATATAAGGTACTTCGGCCCGACGCTGCTCGTTGCGCATGACGCCCATCATCACCGAAGCTCCTAATTCTAAATCCCAACACGGCAAACTTTGATTCGCACAAAAAACCAAATCCGGCAATCCAGCCACACCTTTTACGGGATGTACATACAAACCCCACGCTTCAAATTTTGATTTGATATAACTCCATTCTTGCCATGCTTTCTCGGATTGAACCGTTCCTACCATAGCCTCCATATGGGGATTGATTACATAAAGCACATCAAAAAACTCGGGTTCTACCATAAGTACCTGATCTGGCCATGGCATCTTCGGTCGCTGATCCAATTGAAACAGCTGTTCGGAATATTCTCTGATATATTGTGAAGCTTCTGATATCATAGATTAAAAACTTAGCCGCAATCTACTTACAATAGTAACAATTGACCGTAACATCTCCTATTTTCAGAAAAAATTAATTAGTCCATTCTACCCCAATGACCGATCAAGCACCTAATCTCGTGGTTGCTTTTGGTGGTGTATCACCAGAGCATGAAGTATCGGTACTCACTGCCATTCAAGTGATGAGTGCCCTAAGTGATTCAATGTATCAGATTCAGCCTCTGTACATAAGTAAATCGGGGCAATGGTTTACCGGGGACAACTTAAAAGAACTCGAAAACTACCGGGATCTATCGGTATTGCTAAGCCAAGTAGAGAGCTGCTATTTCAATAGGGATGAATTAGGGAGAAGTGTACTTGAGGTGCCTAAAAAAGGATTATTTGGCAAACTGACTCAACATCCCATTCATGCCGTTGTTGTTGCATTTCACGGTGGTAGTGGCGAGAATGGCGCTTTTCAAGGAGTCTGTGAACAATACAATATACCCTACACAGGAAGTGGCGTGTTAGCATCCTCCTTAGGCATGGACAAGGTGAAGGCTAAACAACTGTGTGAAGCCAATCAGATACCTGTAACCGCATCTTTAAACTTTTACGAAGATGACTGGGAGCAACATCATCAAACGATCATGGAGGAAGTGGAGCAATTAGGGTATCCCGTAATTGTAAAGCCTTCCTCTTTGGGAAGTAGTATAGGTGTAA
>Ga0181593_10003241_pt1 | contig 14972 bp, 13 predicted proteins | sample 071ome_19_FD_133756 | JGI IMG/M metagenome (GOLD analysis project Ga0181593, IMG submission 133756) | Coastal salt marsh microbial communities from the Groves Creek Marsh, Skidaway Island, Georgia - 071413AT metaG (megahit assembly) | ecosystem: Environmental > Aquatic > Marine > Intertidal...
CGGCTGCTGCTTACGTTAATAGTGAAGATGTAGATCCGCTTACTTCATTAGAGACTGGAGAGCCGAGATTCCTTGGATCATCAGCAATGACATTCAATGCAGACGGCTCTATTGCCTCAGGGAATACCATTAACGCTACGAATATTCCGTGGAATAATGGATCAACTACAACTGGAGATATCGCTTTTGATTTTGCTCAATTCACACAGTTTGCAGCAAACTCGAATATTAACTCAATTAGCCAAAATGGGCAGGGGGTAGGAGCGGTTACCTCTGTAAGTATCTCTGGGAATGGAGAAATCTTCGCGCTTCTTGATAATGGTGAAAATACCGTTATCGGAACTATTGGTTTAGCAAACTTCGCGAATGAGGAGGGGCTTCAGAGAGTAGGTAGTAACCTCCTTGCACAGTCTAATGATTCAGGAGAGCCGATTCAAGGAAGTCCTAGCAGTGGAACGTTTGGTAATATCCAATCAGGTTCTTTAGAGCTATCAACAACTGATATTGCGACAGAGTTCGTTAAACTGATCACTCTACAAAGGGGATTCCAAGCAAATTCGAGAATTATTACATCAATTGATCAGTTGCTGAATGAAATTATTCAGCTCGCTTAGATAATTTTTACCTCACACCCAGGTGCCGTGGAAGAGATGGGGGTCTCTTCCACGGTATTTCTATATTCCACGAGGACAATTTTCTGAGTTCCTCAAAATTTAGGATGTTACGGATAGTGGTCTTTTGGCGGAAGATCCGTTAGATTTCATCATAATCAATTATTTTTTCTTAGACCCGATTGATTCATAATACAGCTGTTGGTGTACCAGCGGGGATAGAGACGCATGGGAGTTTTTTCAGATCAAGAACTTATTGATGGGGTGGTCAAGGGCGATATTCGAGCGATCGCGCGTTTTATAACGCTTGCTGAGAATCGTGTTCCACGAGCTCGACACCTTTTAACAAAACTCCCAAATCGTAAGAAAAGTGCGCATGTCATAGGGGTTACAGGTTCCCCCGGGGCAGGGAAATCAAGCCTTGTTGATCAGCTTGCCTATGAGTGGGCGTCTGAGGGAAAACGGGTAGCAGTTATAGCGATTGATCCCTCGAGTCCATTCTCTGGTGGTGCGGTATTGGGTGATAGAATACGGATGGTCTCTGCCTTAGCGAAGGATTCTGTATTTGTTCGAAGTATGGCAACTCGAGGAGCGCTTGGGGGTATTAGTCGTGGTACCCATGATGCCTTATTGATTCTGCAAAGTGCGCCTTTTGACGTAATTATCATTGAAACGGTTGGTGTAGGGCAGGCGGAGGTCGATATCGTTCGAAGTGCTGATACGTGTTGCGTAGTATTGGTCCCTGGGATGGGAGATAGTGTGCAGTCACTTAAGGCAGGAATCTTGGAGATAGCGGATCTCTTTATTATTAATAAAAGCGATCTGTTTGGTGCGGATATTCTCGAGAAAGACCTGCATGTCTTATTGAGTCTTGTTGAAGTTCAGCCAGATGGTTGGATTCCTCCGATTGTTAGAACGGTTGCCACCAAAAGTGAGGGAATAACTGCTGCAAGACAGTCGATGTCTGAGCACAAGAGTTGGCTTCATTCGAGCAAGTTGGGACAGCGTCGGGCCGCTGATCTCACGGAGCAGCGGCTACTTCAGTTGTTTCTGGATGATATTCGAGAAGAGATTGAGCTCTCGTGCCAGGATATTTTGAAAGACTCTGCGATTCAGCTCGTAAAAAGAGAAATAACCTTTCCTGAAGCGTTTGAGAGGCTCTATGCCACTTATCGGGATCAATCAAGTAAGAAGGAGAAAGGCTAAAGCCTGGTGAAGAGCTGATTGAAACGACTTGCCTGTCCTGCCCATGGGCTGTCATACTCCTTAAAGTCAAAGGCTATCTGCAAAGGAAAATTTCTGTGATTACAGAAGAGGAGATCATAGCAGTCTTACAAACGATCGAAGATCCAGATTTGTTTTTGGATCTGTGGTTTCTAGGACTGATTTACGATATCCGAATTGATGAACGAACCGTTGAGATTGATATGACCTTTACTACACCGCTTTGTCCATCAGGCCCAACATTAGTGGAGCAGGTGCGTTCTGAAGTGTGTAAGCTTGAGGAGGTCGACGAGGTCGAAGTGCGAGTTGTTTTTGAACCTCCATGGAAGCCGAATGAGGAGGTAAAAGCTCTCATGGGTCTTGTTTAGTGAAATATCAAGAACGGTAAGGGGCAGATATCAAAGATGGAGCAACCAGAGCACATTGAGCTGATTGAGCTGGTAGAAAGATTTCTTAAATCAGAGATCACTACTGACTACCTCTATGCACGACTTGAGGACGAGGTCACATCTGATAGCACGCTTTGGGAAGAGATGCGGAAAATAGGATTTTTTGAGTTCTTTCAAGAATTATCGAAAGAAGATAATCCATTTTCTCTTCTGGGCAATGTGCAGCGTCAAACTGGAGAGTATCTCCTCCCTGAGTCTTTAGTTGAGAGTTTACTAACAGGCCCATTATTTTGCTCATTCCTTTCGGACGAGGACCACAATACGGCACTACTAGATTTTTTGGGCGAAGGATCTGTTGATGCCCTCAGGAACGGCCTAAAAACTGTGGCAATCATTCCCCCTTCCGAACAACAATTATCTGTTTCAAAAGATGGAGATACGTTTTTTATAGATGGGATTATGAATGGTGTAGTTCGTCGTTCAGATTGCATTGGATATCTCTGTTGCCTTGAAGACAGCGTATATCTTTTCCGAGAGAGTACAGATTTGAGTGATCTGTCACCGACGAAGTCGCTGGAGAGGATGCTTCCGAGAGGGAGGTATTCGGTTCCGAAGCAGAAAGCTCTTCCATGCAAGAATATATCGGGGCAAGAGTGGAAAGCTATTATTCGATATCTTGTTGCAGCAGAGCTTCTGGGGATTGGAGAAAGAGTTCTCTCAATGACACGAGACTTCGTGAGTGAGAGAAGGCAGTTTGGGGTGCCTGTAGGATGCTTTCAGGGGGTTAGTCATGCGCTAGCCAATACGTATCTTCAAGTCCGTGAGCTTGAAGCGCTTATCTTTTTTCTTGGAAAGATGTTTGACAGAGGGGATAGACAACGGGAGTCCGTTGCGCTGGTAACGCTTTCCGCAGCCCTAGAACGTATTCCGGTTGTCGTCGAAAAGTGTATTCAACTCCATGGAGGAATCGGATTTACCTGGGAGTTTCCGTTACATTTGTTTCTTCGACGAGCTTGCATGTACCAGTCGCTTTATCGCCTTTCCCATGAAGAACGAGAGGAAATCTGCAGTGCGGCGAGCATTATGGAGCATTCTTCTCAGGAAACAAGATGTTCTTAACAGGAGAATAAGAATGATAGCTCAGGATTTTCTTTTAGAGTCGGCAAGGTTGAAGCAGCAACTTGGTGAGAATGAGGGATTCTTACAGGCCTGGCAGCGGGCAGCCCAAGAAATTCAAGTGTCTGTTGAGAGTGGTGGAACGGTTTATATCTGTGGGAACGGTGGTTCTGCATGTGATGCAATGCACTTTCGGGAAGAACTCGTAGCTCGTTATAAGAGGGAGCGACCTGGAATTCGGGCTCATCATTTTATGGATGGAGCGACTTTGACGTGTTGGGGGAATGACTATGCGTATGACACCCTTTTTGAAAGGGAGGCTAAGACGTTTTTAAGGGAAAAAGATGTTCTCATTGCAATTTCAACCTCGGGAAAATCTAGGAATGTAATTAAAGCGGTAGAGGTTGCTAATGCACTCAATGCCCCGACGATTGGTCTACTTGGTAAGGATGGTGGAGAACTGGTAAATATGGTGAAGCACGCACTTGTCGTGCCTTCGCAAGAGACCGATCGAATTCAGGAAGTGCACATTACTCTCATCCATGCCTTCTGTGAGTTTTTGGAAAGGCCTAGCGCCTAAGCTGCTTTGCTGAGGAGCCAGTCTTCAACCCTGAGATGCCTTTTGATCATGCCAAGTTGCCGTTGGGTGAGTTGGACAAGCCCCCATTTTTTCAGATTCCTGTAAATTCTCAATGCGGAAATGAGCCATTTATTGTTATTCTACTCTTCGCTTTCTATTGAGTTTCTTTTTTGAGGTGAATGCTGTGCAGATATCCCTTTCCATTCATATTTTAGGAATCGTCTTTTGGGTTGGTGGCTTGGTTTGTCTCAGTAGAGTCTTGCGAGTCTACACCACCCATGAAAATCTGAGCTCGTCTCTTGGTCAGGGCGATCTGTATGCGGCGGTCAAGGCGCTCTGGAAGGGCTTTGTCCTTGGAGGTATGGTTGTCGTGCTCGTTACAGGAGTGGCCAATGTTGTATCGGGAGCAGGCAGCGTATATTTTCAGCAAGGATGGTTTCATACCAAGCTGACGTTAGTAGTTCTTCTGTTCGGATTAACAGTATTTTTATCGCAGCAGATGGCTCGATTAGGTCGGGGAGAGGTTCTCAAGCGTGCTCACTTGGGAATAATCCATGGAGTATCGAGTGCGGTGCTCCTTGCTATATTGCTCATAACCTATTTAGGGAGATTCTCGTAATGAAGGGATACTTAACTTGGCTAGCCAAATTTATTACAGGGGCAGTAGTCCTCGCATTTTGCATTCCATTTCTTTTAGCGGGACTTGTGGGCGCAATATCCGGTTCAGCCGTAAAAGCCCCGGTAAAATCGGCGAAGGGAGTTGCAGTAGTCGAAATTGAAGGGATGATAATCGATTCGAAGAAAATCCTCGAGGAACTCTATAAACATAGCGCCAATGATGATGTCCTTGGAATCGTTCTTGATATTAATTCACCTGGCGGAGCTGTTGGGCCATCGCAGGCCATTTATTCAACTGTTAGAGCATTAGCAGAGCGCAAGCCAACCATTGCAGTAATGGGCTCCGTTGCAGCTTCTGGAGGGCTCTATGCAGCATTAGGAGCTAAGAAAATCTTGGCTCAACCTGGGACATTAACAGGTTCTATCGGTGTAATCTTACAGTTGCCCAACTTCTCGAAAATTGCCGATCAGTATGGTTTTCAGATGATTACCATCAAGAGTGGCGAGCTCAAGGATGTCGGGAATTCGTTTCGCCCCATGACCAAGAGTGATAGGGATTTCTTGCAGGCATCAGTTGATAAAGTAAGAGAGGAGTTCGTGGATGCAGTTGTGTCGGGTCGTGGAATTGAGCGGGATGTCGTCGATTCCATTGGAGACGGGCGAATTATTCTTGGCTCGGAAGCCCTTGAGTATGGGATGATTGATGGGTATGGCACAATCTATGATGCCAGTCGAGAGATCTATGAAATGGCAGGAGTGCCACTTGATCAAGAAGCCATCCCAAATCTCATTTATGAGAAAGATCAATTCTCTCAATTGAAGAAGTTTTTTCGGGAAGGAGTTTTCGCAGACTTGCTAAATAGTATTTCCCCCAGACTCGAGTTGCGATAAGAGGGCCGCGTTGTCAGCATTCTTTGTGGCCTAAGATATTGATTCTCGCGCAAGAATGAATGTCTTTCCCACTCTTGTACGTATAACCAACTCGGTTCTTTCGGGTCTCCTTTTCGTGAGCATGCCCGAGTACTTCTTAGGTAACAGGTACTTCTTAGGTAACAGTACGGCGTTGCCTGAAGATTAGTGAGTGAGGGACACAGGAATCCTCCTCTTGGGGGCTTACTTCTTAAGGCCGTCTAAAACAAACTGTACCGCTTGACTAGCCGATATTCTCTGTTGCTCGGTCGAGTCTCTATCTCGGATAGTGACTGTCTCATCTTCTAGTGTTTGGTGATCAACAGTGATGCAAAAGGGTGTGCCGATCTCATCGTGTTTTGCGTATCGTTTTCCAATAGACTGTTGGGCATCAAAGCGTGCGTTGATTCCCGACTGAAAGAACTCTAACGAAAGTTTCTCTGCTCTTTCTGGTAGCCCTTCCTTTTTTACAAGAGGGAGAATTGCGGCTTTGATCGGTGCAAGCCTTGGGTGAAGCTTCAGAACCTTTCGAATCTTATCATTTCCATCGGCATCTTTGCCTCCTTCTTCCGTATACGCATCGAGGAGATACACGAGGAGTCCTCTCGTTAAACCAGCAGAAGGCTCAATAACATATGGGATATACCGATATCCTGGTTTACCTGTTTCAGGGTCCTCTTTTTGCTGATCAAAGAAGTGCAACTTGCTGCCAGATTCTTCTGAGTGTTTTCGAAGGTCATAGTCTGTTCGTGATGCGATGCCTTCCAGCTCATCCCAGCCCCACGGATAAGCATATTCGATGTCATAGCAAGCTGAGGCATAATGAGCCAGCTCATCAGCTTCATGCGGTCTCAGGCGAAAATTCTCAGTTGAATTAGCAAATGTTTGCCACCATTGCATGCGAGCTTTTGACCAGTAGTCAAGCCAGTCGCCTTCAGTGCCAGGTTCTACGAAGAACTCAAGCTCCATCTGCTCAAATTCACAGGTTCGAAAAATAAACTTCTCAGTGATAATCTCATTCCGAAAAGCTTTTCCTATTTGTGCGATCCCAAATGGAATCTTCATTCCCAAGCTCTGTTGTACATTCTGATATTGAACAAATATTGCCTGGGCGGTCTCTGGGCGCAGGTAAATTGCTGATGGTTGCAGGGCTTCTTCAACCGTCTTTCGAATCTCCTTGGCATTCATTCGTCCATGCACAATTTTCTTTATTGCTTTATCTAGCGGATCTACTGGTCCAATAGACGTACGAAACATAAGATTGAATTGACGTTCGGCCGAAAGGTTCGGACAATTACAGAGAGGACAGATATATCCGCGGTCACTGACCGTTCCTTGAAGCTCATCGCCGTCGGACTTCCCGCCTGCTCGGAAAGTTACAGGAGATTCAGGAGGCAGTGTCGGAGCTTTGTCAGCGCGGAAACGACCGCCGCAGTTCAAGCAGTCTACTAAGGGGTCAGAGAATTCCGCCAAGTGACCACTTGCCTTCCAGACCCTTGGATGCATGAAGATAGCAGCATCAAGCCCAACAACATCTTCTCGGGCATGAACCATCGACTCCCACCAGCAGTTCGAAATATTTCGCTTAAGCTCAACTCCTAATGGGCCGTAGTCGTAGGCACTTTTTAGTCCCCCATAAATCTCACTACTCTGAAATATAAACCCTCTTCTTTTGGCAAGAGATACGACTTTGTTCAGTAGGTCTTCGGACACTTTTGCTCCTGATGGATTATTCAGCCTTTCTCCACTCGCTTTTCGCACGGAGAAACCTGAGTTGGATGCACTTATGAGTAGCACAGAGAACAAAATATTCTATTTGTCTTCTCCACGCCACTATCTCTATCGTATAGACTGTCTGTTGTCGTTTCTATTGTCTAGATACATATATGTACGTGTTTCGAGCTAACCCTATCTGAGAGCTTACGAGACCCTCTGTGGCTCCTCTATCCGTTACAGCGAGTTTAGGCACAATGTCTCGTAGCGAGTTGTGTCCCAGAATCCTGTTCCCCTTGAACCTCTCGATAGAGGGTGTCTCGTTCGATGGGAATCCGATTTGTGCTAACGATTATTCTCTGAATATCCTCTATGGTGAGTTTCTGAGGAGAGTCTGAGCCTGCCATGTGATAGATTTTTTCTTCCGTTACGGTTCCATCAAAGTCATTCGCTCCAAAGTGTTGGGCAATTTGTGCGGTCTTAATACCCAGCATAACCCAGTAAGCCTTAATATGCGGGATGTTGTTGAGAAGGATCCGACTTAAGGCCATTATTCGGAGATCATCACTACCAGTAGGAGCGGGTAAACGTTCCATTCGGTTTCCCTCATTATGAAAAGCAAGGGGAATGAAGGTCTGAAAACCTCCTGTTTCTTCTTGAAGTGTTCGCAGCTGAATCAAGTGCTCAACAATCTCTTGTGGCCGTTCGACTGTCCCATAAAGCATCGTACAGTTTGACCGCAGTCCGAGGCGATGAGCAGTGCGATGAACTTCTAGCCACTGTTCCGCAGATGCTTTATCGCGACAGATCTTTTTTCGTACTCTCGCAGAAAAAATCTCAGCACCTCCCCCTGGGAGAGAGCCAAGCCCGGCAGCGATAAGGCTCTGTATTATACTTTCGTAGGATAAGCCGAATTGTTCATGAAAATGGTGAATTTCTACGGCAGTGAACGCCTTAATATGCAGTTTAGGAAATTCTGCTCTGATCATTTTTAGGAGTTCACAATAGTATTCAAATGGAAGATCAGGATTATTTCCATTAACAATGTGAATCTCTGTCATTCCTGGCCGATACCGTTCTGTAATCCATCGCTTGGCAGTGTGAAGATCCATGGTATATGCCTGTGGCATTCCCGTTTTTAGTCTGGCAAAAGAACAGAATAGACAGTCTGATTTACATACATTTGTCGAGTTTAGATGGAGATTCCAATTGTAATACGTTCTATCTCCATGTAATTTTTCTCGAATTTCGTTTGCTAATTGGCCTAGCTGGAGAAGAGTTGCAGATGAGTAAAGCCATACTCCTTCTTCAGCATTCAGGGGCAATTGATCATTAAGTATTTTCCGACGTATTTCTGAAAATTGCATTTTATCTCGCAAAGATATTAGTTGATGGTTACTCGTGTTTTCATGTCCTTTCAACTTTCTTTTTCAAAATCTCGATCTTTTCTTGGATGTCAGAACCTGATTCACCAAGATCTTTTGCCCGCTGAAATGCAATAAGTGAATTTTTCCACTCCTTTTGAAGTTCATACGCAGACCCGAGAGATACATAGAGTTGCGGCGATGGTTGTAATTGTAGAGCTCTTTTAGCGCTACTGACTGCTTTTTGGGGTTGATTCGTAGCAAGATAAAGATTGACCAAATTTGACAGGTATTCAATATTTTCAGGTTCCTGCTCTATCGCTACTAAATACAGCTCAATAGCCTTGGTCAGATCGTTACCGAGGGAATAGACAGTCCCGAGGCGCGCAGGGACTTTAGGGAGTGAGTTGTCGAGTTCGAGCGCACGCTCGTATGCCGTCTTTGCTTTTTTTATCTCTTTTTGAGTGAAGTAGGCGTCTCCTAGTCTCGCGAACAGTCCCGCGTCGTTCTTTGCAAGATTTGAATGCTTCTCCAAGAGAGTAGTCGCTTCCCTCAGTTTGCCGACTTGGATAAGGACGCTGCCAAGGTTAAAGATAGCCGACAGATTCTGAGAATCCAGTGAGACCGCTTGGCGAAGAAGTTCTTCTGCTTCTTGAAAGTTCGCTTCTTGCGCTAGCGCAGCTCCACGCTCGTTCAGTTCAGCCGACTTTTGCGAGATGTGCGAACTGGGTACGTCAGTTTTGACGTCCTCGGTTTGTGGAGCAGCGAGAGCAAAATCTACTGGAGTGATGCCAAGCATGGTGATGACGAAAAAGACGGAGAGAACATTACAGAACACAGAAAAAGCAGGAGCGAAGATTGAGTGCTTCCATAGGCACGGCATGCGTACGTTGCTGAATTTCAGGGGTGTTCGTCTTAGAGGTTGGGCAGTCTCAAGAATTGCTATTGGGGAATACTGAATTTGAGGGGACAGAGCATGATTCGTTTTACGTTGGTGTCTGAGCATCGTTCCTCTCGTGCATAAAGTATTGTCGTTTGTAAAATCTATCTACGACGTGAATGTTCAGGTGGCTATAGACCTAATCTTTTCTTTCGATAAGTCCAGGGAAAGGGTAGCTTGCCGGATTTCAGAACTCAAGAGCAAACCAGTATGCAAAGACCTCAAACAAAAGTCTTTTGTCCATATGAATACTGTAACGGTGATGGTGTGGGAATGAAGACCTCGGGTGCAAACAGGGAAATAAGGATATAAACGAGGATGAGAAGGCCGTGAATTATTGACATCGTTGCTTAAGGTATATGGAATAGAGAAATTGCAATATATGTCATGGGAAATGAGCAAGTGAAAATACAAGTAGTTGGTCAGGACGTACAGGATATGTTTGGCTCGATAGCGACTCGATACGATGTTGCTAATTCTTGCTTGAGTCTTGGCATTCACAAATGGTGGAGAAAGAAACTCGCGAAGCAGTGGAGGCAGTTCCCTGTTGATGGGCCGGTTCTCGATCTTTGTAGTGGTACGGGCGATGTGCTCTTTGAGTTGGAAAAGAGCTTTCCAATGTGTATCGGAGCTGACTTCTGTCTTCCTATGTTAGAACAAGGGAAGAAGAGGCGGAGTAGGAGTTTATTCCTTCAGGCTGATGCCCAGTGCCTTCCTTTTTCAGACGAAACCTTTGCTCTTCTCACGGTCTCATTTGGAGTGAGGAATATAGAAAATTTGCAGCTTGGATTACAGGAAATGTATCGGGTGCTCAAGCCCGGGGGACATCTCCTTATCATGGAATTTGGTCAGCCTAAAAATAAAATATGGAATGCTCTTTTTTCCTTCTACAGTTTCCAAGTCATGCCCTTGTTAGGAGGCTTGCTGACTGGGAATAGGGCAGCCTATGAATATCTTCCGAGAACAAGTAGACATTTCCCCTGTGAGGCTGAGTTTGTTGCGGAGCTGGAAAGAGCGCACTTTCAACGTTGCTCATCACAGTCGCTTACAGGTGGCGTGGCCTACATTTACCATGGCCAGAAAGAGGCCGTATCTTGTTGAACTTTCTCAGTATCGGTTTGTTTCAGGGGGTGTTTCCTCAAGCTGGGGGGACGATTTTTCGACAAATTTCCGTTAGGGAATCGTGGATATCATCGACTACCCACAAGAAGTGACTTTGCATTGCTGGCAGGTTACAATAGAACACGCGGTAGAGATCCCGACAGAGCTCGGAATACAAAGGAGAGTAACGTGCAGGAAGCGCCTCAGAAGAACTGGATTGTGGGAATTACTGGCGCCAGCGGGATGCCATACGCCCTTACCTTGATTGATCATCTTGAGCAGTGTTGTGACGAGGTGCACGTAGTCTTTTCCGAAGCAGCTTTCAGGGTTCTGCATGAAGAGCAGAATGTAAAGTTAAAGTCATCTCGGCTCTCTGCTGAAACGCTGATTGGGAGACCCAGTGATCAGATCTTCTTTTATGACAATAAAGATATTGGTGCAGCAATCGCTTCAGGGTCCTTCTTGACGGAGGGCATGGTTATAGTTCCCTGTTCGATGGGGACCTTGGGAGCTGTGGCAAATGGGTTGTGTCAAAATCTGATTCATCGAGCAGCGGATGTAGTTCTGAAGGAAGGAAGGCGCTTGGTAATCGTTCCGAGGGAAACGCCTCTTTCCTCACTGCACTTGGAAAATATGTTGCGACTCTCCAAGATGCAAACCCGGATCGTTCCAGCGATGCCAGGGTTCTATCAGCGTCCGGAGTGTATCCAGGATCTCGTGGATATGATGGTGATGAAAATCCTCGATCAAATGGGTCTGCACCGAGAGCTCGTTCCTCGGTGGGGCCGAGATAAGGGTGATGACAAGGATTCTGGGGGTCGGCGTACGTTGAGCAGTAGTAAATCTTTGAATCTGGTCTCTTTACCATCAACTCATGACTGAAGCATTTTCCTCTGCCCTACCCGTGCGGCTAAAAACATGGGGCAGTTTTGTAAAGTTCTCGCACACGGTGTTCGCTTTGCCGTTTGCTTTGGGGATGGGGGTGGTTTGTTCCAAGACAACGAATGTCTCCATCGGGCAAATCTTATGGATTGTATGGTGTGTAATAGCAGCTCGAACATCTGCAATGGCCTTTAATCGAATAGCAGATCAAAAATGGGATGCTCTTAATCCAAGAACCTCGAATCGAGAGCTGCCCTCAGGTGCGATCAAGAGAAATGAAGCTCTGCTGCTCTGGTTCTTAGCTGGCATCGGCTTTCTTTTTGGCTCTTGGCAGCTCGGAAGCCATTGTTTCATTCTTGCTCCGATCGTACTCGCCATTGTCTGCGGGTATTCATTGATTAAACGGTTTAGCAGATTCAGCCACTTTTTCTTAGGCTTCGCACTTGCATGTGCTCCTGGTGGTGTTTGGTTTGCTCTGATAGGGAGCCTGACATACGAGCCACTCGTTTTGATGGCAGCCGTGCTGTTTTGGGTGGCGGGATTTGATATTATTTATTCCTGTCAAGATGCACAGTTTGATCGTTCTGTCGGACTTTTTTCGATTCCTTCTGCGATGGGAATAGGATCCGCTCTCCGTATCGCTAGGATCGCTCATGTAATTTCTTGGGTCTTACTCATTATTTTCGGAATGGCAGCTGAATTGCACTCTCCATACTATATTTTGATGGGTGTGTTTGGAGTTTTTTTACTTCGGCAAAATATGATTATTCATGAAAAAACATTACATAGAGCGGATAATGTCTTTTTCACTCAGAATGGTCTCGCAAGCATCACTTTTTTAATCGCAACTCTTGTTGAGAGCCTGCTATCCTAGAACGTATATTGTACGCTAATACGTGAGTGCCGCTGAAGCCACTCGTTTACCTCGTTATCTCGTGGTGGCGGCATGCTACGCCGTCAACGGTGAAGTATTATGATAAAGAAAGCTTATCACGCTCTTTTGGAAAAAGATCTCCTGCTCGTAGGTGCGGGTCACGCTCATTGTTTGGCTCTTCGAATGTTGGGGATGAAGCCATTGCCGTCGGTCAGGGTTACGATTGTTTCAGACTCTTGCTATGCGCCCTACAGCGGAATGTTGCCATCTCTTATCGCGAGAAGGATTCCGTTCTCTGATGCTCATATTGATGTTCCACGGTTGGCTGACTGGGCAGGTGCTGTGTTTATACAAGGTGATGTTTCCAGAATTAATCCTGATAAAAAAGAAGTTGAGCTATCTTCTGGTAGAATATTACGTGGAGACATCATCAGCTTGAATGTTGGAGTTCATTCACCCGTGTTTAATGCAGGGCGCGATGCTGAGACGCTTTGTAGTGTTAAGCCTGTTCAGCAATTTATGCGCTGGCTTGCAGTAATGGAGGAAGAGAAGAAGGGGCAGATTTTCCAGTTAGCCATAATAGGAGGTGGAGTAGCTGCTATTGAGTTAGCTCTAGCATTGGATACGCGTTTTGAAGGGAAAGCTCAAATTATTTGCCTAGAGCGAAGTGATAGTTTTTTACGAGAGTTGCCGCAGCGTGCGCGGGCCAGCGTGTTGAATGTCTTACGTATGAGAGGTATTCAAACGAGGACTCACTTCGAGGTCAAACAGATTACAGATAGAATCATTACATCCACTGATGGCGAGAGTCTTTCCTGTTGTAAGGTTATTTCAGCAGCAGGAGCATCTCTGCCGGAATGGCTAGTCCGTAGTGGTTTAGCTATTTCCCCCCGCGGATTTCTTGATGTTGAAAATACGCTTCAAAGCGCGTCTCACCCAGATATATTCGCCTTGGGTGATATCGCGGACATAAGAGGTATGGAAAGACCCAAGTCGGGTGTTTTTGCAGTTCGCCAAGCAAGACCATTCGTACTGAACCTCAGAAGGAAGCTCAGGAAAAAATCTCTGAAGTCGATTTATCTTCAAAAAAGGTTTTTGAAAATTATTGGGACAGACAAAGAGGAAGCTCTCTTTGTGAGGGGAACGCTCTCTTTCATAGGGCGATGGCCACGAGTGTTAAAAGATATAATTGATGGTCGATTTATACGTCAATTCCATCGCTTACCGATTATGAACCGAGGGGTGTTCGGATCGGTTTTCAGTCGCAAGGGTTCAGAAGAGATGTATTGCAACGGTTGTGGCGGAAAAGTCGGAAGAGAGCAATTATGCATAAATCTTCAAGCACCGCTTTCAGACTCTTCTCGGATATCAGTGAAAGGGAATCAAGAGCTTGTTCAGAGTGTAGACTTTTTTACACCCTTTACCAAGGATCCTTACTCGAATGCACAATTCGCATTCCATCATGCTGCGGCAGACCTACTCGTAGAAAAGGTTAAACCTCAAAATGCGCATGCCCTGTTAATGCTTCCACGAGCGGTTGAAGATGTCGAGGAGAGATTGCTCGAGCAATTTATGTCCGGGAGTAGGTTGGCTGCCCAGCAGTACGGAAGTCTGATTGTGGGTGGGCATAGTGCTGTGGGAGACTCTGAGCTTACTGGTTTTGAGGTAAGTGCTATACGAGAGAAAGTCCCGCAAGCGCTTTATGACGTGGATGCGTCCTTTGACATCATCATCAGTAGAAGAGTCGGTCTTGGTACGTTACTAGCAGGTTATGCAAGAGGCTTCGGATCGGGTTGTACTCTTGAGCTCATGAAGAAAGAGCTTTTGCAGAGTCAGTTGAAACTTCTCCCTATTCTTCAAGAAAAATCAGTCCTATTTGCTACGGACGTTACTGGTTTTGGCTTGCTGGGGCATTTACTCAACAAAATTGCCAAACTCCCAGTACATGTAACGCTGCTTCCCGATCATATTCCCCTCTATCCAGGGGTCCGAACACTTTGCCAAATTGGGATAAGAAGTTCGTTATATCAATCGAATTTGCAGAGTATCCTAAGCCAGCATACAACGCTTGAAGCAGTTCGTCGCTATCCTTGGCTAATTGATCCTCAAACAACAGGGCCAATTCTTTTTGGTATTGCGTCCGATAATACAAAGGCAACGCTTCATAAGATGAGAAAATCAGGTTTTCCATTTGCAAGAGTTATTGGTCAGATAGAGGGTAGTCAGAATGGCTTTCGCCTATCCCTAGCACCTCATTTCTCAGTAAATGAACGCGTCTGAGCCAGCCCTTTAAGAAAATTGACAGTGATGGTTTCCTTTGGCAGAGCGCTTTATAAAACTCTTCCCTCTTTCTTAGAAAACGATTGAGGAGTGAATGTGGACAAGCATCCTTAATGAATTTGAGAGTTATCGGACCTACCCTTCCATCAGGCTCTATGCCGAGCACCTCTTGAAGTAATTGAATTGCTCTGCGAGGTCCCGTATGCACGGCTGTATCAAAAAGAGCGATGGCAATTTCCTTTGTAAAACGATGTGCATGGCTAGCGAGATAATAATCTTCGAAGTAGAGATTCTGAATTTCACACGGACGAATAGCGGTTACGGAGCGTATCGGACGTCCCCATTTTTTGTTCCAGGCATCGTAACTTTTC
>Ga0181593_10003245_pt1 | contig 14964 bp, 13 predicted proteins | sample 071ome_19_FD_133756 | JGI IMG/M metagenome (GOLD analysis project Ga0181593, IMG submission 133756) | Coastal salt marsh microbial communities from the Groves Creek Marsh, Skidaway Island, Georgia - 071413AT metaG (megahit assembly) | ecosystem: Environmental > Aquatic > Marine > Intertidal...
ACCCGTTGCATTCGCCATCAAACCGCCGCTCCATCGCGTCTAAGTCATTGACCTCAAGACTTTATCGAAGCTTCGCAGCGCGTAAACCAGATGGTCATCTGGGAAATCCGGGTTGACGTGTGGTAGGTGCGTGGATTTGGGACGGTCACCCCTCCACCCCCACCATGGACAGCCCCGGAAACTTGGGCTAATCAGCCGCTGACGGAACGGCGCGATGGGGCGCCGCGTGCCGGAGGGAACCCGCCATGACCGCTTATTCCGCGCCGCTCGCCGATATGCGCTTTGTCCTGAAGCACGTGGTCGGTCTGCAAAGTGTCGCCCAGCTTCCGGGGATGGAGCCGCTGGACGAGGAACTGCTCGACCAGATCCTCGACGAGGCGGGCAAGTTCTCGGGCAATGTGCTGGCCCCGCTGAACCACAAGGGCGACATCGAGGGCGCGCGGATCGAGAACGGCGTGGTTCGTCCGGTGGACGGCTTCGGCGAGGCTTATACCCAATGGGCCGAGGCGGGCTGGAACTCGGTCCCCTTCGATCCCGAGCATGGCGGCCAGGGCCTGCCCTGGACCCTGTCGACGGCGCTGTGGGAGATGTGGGACGCGGCGAACATGTCCTTCACGCTCTGCCCGCTCTTGACCCAGGCGGCGATCGACGCGCTGGAGCGGCACGGCAATGACGAGCAGAAGGCGACCTATCTCGGGAAGCTGGTCTCGGGCGAGTGGACCGGCACCATGAATCTGACGGAGCCGCAATCCGGCACCGATCTCGGCGCGATCCGTACCCGCTCGACCCGCGAGGGCGATCACTATCTTCTAAATGGGCAGAAGATCTTCATCACCTGGGGCGACCATGACATGACGGACAATATCGTCCATCTCGTCCTCGCCCGCTCGCCCGAGGGGCCTCCGGGCACCAAGGGGCTGTCGCTGTTCATCGTGCCGAAATTCCTGGTCAACGAAGACGGCTCTCTCGGCCGGCGCAACGACGTGCGTCCGGTCTCGCTGGAGCACAAGATCGGCATCCATGCCAGCCCGACCTGCGTGATGGCCTATGGCGAGGACGAGGGCGCGGTCGGCTATCTCGTCGGCGAGGAAAACCGCGGCATCGAATATATGTTCGTGATGATGAACAACGCCCGTCTCGGCGTCGGGCTCCAGGGTCTGGCGATCGCCGAGCGCGCCTATCAGCAGGCCGTGGCCTTCGCCAGGGAGCGGGTCCAGGGCCGACCGATCCAGGGTGGCGAGGCCGGAGCGCCGATCATCAATCACCCGGATGTGCGGCGCATGCTGCTGGACATGAAATCCCAGGTCGAGGCGATGCGCGGCCTTTGTTACGAGGTTTCCGCCGAGCTTGACCGGGCCAACCGGATCGAGGACGTAGAGGCGCGCGGGGCGGCGCAATCGATGCTCGATCTGATGATCCCGGTGGTCAAGGCCTGGTGCACCGATGTCGGTCTTGCCATCACCTCGACCAATATCCAGGTTCATGGCGGCATGGGCTTCATGGAGGAGACCGGCGCCGGCCAGCATTACCGCGACGCCCGGATCACCACGATCTACGAGGGCACCAACGGGGTCCAGGCGATGGATCTGCTGGGCCGCAAGGTGGCGCGCGACGGCGGCGCGGCGGCGCGGCGCTTCACCGAGGCGGTCCGGGAAACCGTCGCGGCGTTGGACACGACCAAGGGGCCGGAGGCGGCGCTGGCCAAGCATCTCGGCGCCGGCGTGGCGGCGGTGGATGACGCGGTCTCCTGGCTGGTCGAGTCCTTCCCCGCCGATCCGGCCCGGGCGGCGGCGGGCGCGGTGCCGTTCCTCGAGATGATGGGCCTTGTCGCCGGTGGCTGGATGCTGGCGCGGGGCGCGATCGAAGCACGACGGCAGCTCGCGGACGGCGCGGCGGACGCGGCTTTTCTCGGAGGCAAGTTGATCACCGCGCAATTCTTCGCCGAGACCCATCTTTCCCGCGCGCCGTCCCTGCTCGACCCGATCATCGGCGGCGGCGCCCTGGTCATGACACTCGACGAGGCGGCGTTTTAAGAAGCCGGTTTTCCCATGGAACGCTCGGCGCGCGGCAGAATGATCACATATTAATCGTCCGACGTATCGGCGGTGACGCCACGCGCCTTGTTGTCCAAATTAGTGTATGAGACTGCGGGTCACTCCTTCCCGGGACTTCCGCCTTGCATCGCATTCAGCTTCTCGTCGCGCGCCGACTGTCGTTCTTCTACGGTTGGGTGGTGCTGGCCTGCGCCGCCTGCGCGGCCTTCGCGCGCCAGGGGCCAGCGGTGGCGACCTTGACGATTTTCATGGCGCCCATGACCATGGAATTCGGCTGGTCGTCCTCCGAGATGTCCGGAGCGGTGGCGCTGGGCGGGATCCTGGCGGCGATCACCACGCCGATGTTGGGACCCCTTGTCGACCGGCACGGCGCCCGGGCGATGCTCTGCGCGGCGGTGCTGGTTACCGGCGTCGCGGCGCTGTTGCTCTCGCAAACCAGTTCGCTGTTGATGTTTTATCTGTTTTTCTGTGTCGCGCGGATGAACTTCGCCGGGCCCTTCGATCTCGGGATCTATGGCGCGGTGAACAACTGGTTCGTGCGCCGCCGGCCGATCGCCAACTCCATGGTCTCCGCGGCCCTGATGATCGGCCTGACCTCGATGCCGTTGATCGCGCATTTCGCCATGCTGAGCGGCGGCTGGCGGGCCGGCTGGATCGCCGTCGGCCTGACGGTCCTGATCGTCGGCTTCCTTCCGAGTTTCATCCTGATGGCGCGCCGCCCCGAGGATATGGGCCTGCGCCCGGACGGCGACGCGGCCCCCGCCGAGGGCGCCTCGGGCGGGGCGGTGGAGGAGCCGGTCTTCACCCGGGCCGAGGCGATGCGCAGCCCGGCCTTCTGGACATTGCTCGCCTTCACGGCGCTGGCCTATCCGGTACAGGCCGGCGTCAGCCTGCATCAGGCGCCGCATCTCTTGGAGCGCGGCCTCGATCCGACCATCGCCGCGACGGTGGTCAGTCTGTTCTCCGCCGTGACCGGGGTTTCCGGTTTTCTCTACGGAATGTTCACCCGGCGGTTCGGCGTGCGGGCGATGTTGAACCTGTCCGGCGTGTCGATGGCGGCGGGTTGCGTGCTGATCATGTCGGTGGACAGCGCCGCCAGCGCCTATCTTTCGGTGGTGGTGTTCGGTATCGGTCTCGGCGGTCTGCTGACCATTCCGCCGCTCGCCTGGGCGGACTATTTCGGACGCCGCAGCTATGGCGCGATCCGGGGCGTCGCCCTGTCGGTTCAGGTCAGCGCCCAGGCCTGCGGGCCGATGATCTCGGCGGTGCTGCGGGATTGGACCGGCGACTATGTCGCCTCGCTGGAGGTTTTCGCCGGTCTGTCCGTGGCCGCCGCGCTGGTGATCTGGATGGCGCGTCCGCCGGGCAATGTCTGATAGACGTGCCCTCACTCATGCAGTGACGGCTCGAAGGGGCGGAATTTGGTGGTCGACCAGCCGCCGTCGATGGCGAGGGTGTGGCCGGTGATGAAACCGGCTTCGTCCGAGCATAGGAACGCGATGCCGTTGGCGATGTCCTCTGGCGCGCCGACCCGCCCCAGCGGGGTTGAGTCGATCATCAAGTCCCGGAAATAGGCGCTCTTCTCAATGTTGTCGCGGCTCATCGGGGTCAGGATCAGGCCCGGCGCTACGGCGTTCACGCGGATGCCGTAGGGGCCGTAATCCGCCGCCATGTTCCGGGTCAGGCCGACGACCGCGGCCTTGCTCGCCGCGTAGGCCGCGCTCGCCCGTACCCCCACGATCCCGAAGATAGAGGCAAGCTGGACGATGCTTCCGCCGGCGTCGCCGGTCCGGATCGCGGGAACCGCTTCCCGCGCCATGCGAAACAGTGCTCGCAGGTTGACGTCGAGGACGCGGTCCAGGTCCTCGTCCTCGGTCTTGTGTGCCGCGGCCGCGTCGCCGATGCCGGCGTTGTTCACCAGAATACGCAAGCCGCCGAAAGTCTCGAGGCAGGCGGCGACGATCGCCTCGGGCGCGTCATCCCCGGTGATGTCGCGGGTCAGGGTCACACAGCGGCCCGACAGATCCCGCGCCTGTTCCTCGGTTTCGGCCAGACCCTCGGCGTTGATATCGACCGCCAGCACATCGGCGCCGTCGGCCATCAGACGCTTCGTCGTCGCCCGACCGATGCCGGAACCGGCGCCGGTGACGATCGCGGCCCGACCCTTGAGCTTGTCGGTCACGGATGTCTCCCTCGCCGCTGATTCAGTCATGTGGATCGCTCGGGAAGGGACGGAATTTCGTGGTCACCCAGCCACCGTCGACGGCCAAGGTCTGGCCGGTTACGAAACGGGCGTCGTCGGAGCACAGAAAGGCGATACAGGCCGCGACCTCCTCCGGCTCGCCGGCGCGGCCGAGCGGGGTCTGGCTGATCAGACCGTCCTCGACGAAATAGTCGTCCCCGGTCTCGAAGGCGAGCTTGGTCATGCCCGTGCGGATCAATCCGGGGGCGATCGCGTTAATCCTGATTCCATGGGGGCCGTAATCCGCGGCCATGTTCTGGGTCAGGCCGATCACCGCCGCCTTGGAGGCCGAGTAGATCGAGTTGCCGGGAAAGCCCCGCATCCCGAAGACCGAGGCGATATTGACGATGGATCCGGGCGTTTCGGTCTCGCGCATCGCCCGGATGGTCTCGCGGCCAAGCCGGAGCAGCGCGCCGATATTGGTCTTGATGACGCCGTCCAGATGCCGGTCCAGGGTCCCGTGCACCGGGCGGGCATGACCCATGCCGGCATTGTTCACGAGGATGCGGGGCGGGCCGAAGGCCTCGCGGCATTGCTCCACGAGATCGCTGGGCGCGGATTTCTCGGTGATGTCACGTCCCTCGGCGATGACCTTGCCCGGTCCGTTGCCCGCCATGCGGGCGGTCTCCTCGACGCCTTCGGGCCGGCGATCAACCGCGAGCACATGCGCGCCCTCCGAGGCCAGCCGCAGGACCGTGGCACGACCGATGCCGGAGCCGCCACCGGTGACGATGGCGGGCCGTCCCTCGAAGCGATCAGTCATGGTGATGCTCCCAATCCGGAGGCTCCCGATCCCGGCCCCGGTCCCGGCTCGCTAACCCGCCGTCCAGCCACCGTCGACGGGCAGGGCCACGCCGGTGATGAATTCGGCTTCGTCGGAGAGGAAGAACATGACGCCCGCCGCGATATCCTTGGGCTGGCCGAGCCGACCGAGCGGGATACCCGCCTCCATCGCCGCGATCCGGCTGCCGTCGTCGTTCTCGAACATGCCGGTCAGCATCGGCGTCATCGAGGCCACCGGCAGGATCGTGTTGACCCGGATGTTCTGGCGCGCGAGTTCCAGGGCGCTTGACTTGGTGAAGGCGATGGCGGCGGCCTTGCTGGTCGCGTAGACCGTGTTTCCGGCCCTGGGGCGCACGCCGGATGTCGAGGCGATATTGACGATCGCGCCGCCACCGCGCTTGTCGAGCTCCGGCACGCCGTGCTTGGTGAAAAGAAAGATCGACTTCACATTAGCGTTGAAGACCCGGTCATAGAGATCATCCTCCATGTCGGCGACCTTAACCGGCGGGTAGGACAGCCCGGCGTTGTTGATGATGATATCGACGCCGCCGAATGCCTTGACCGTGTCGGCGATGACTTTTTGGACCGGTCCAGCCTTGCCGATATCCGCCTCCAGCGCGATCGCCGCCGCGCCGATCTCGTCCGCGACGCGCTTGGCGTTCTCGGCGACGATATCGACCACCGCGACCTTGGCCCCCTTGGCCGCGAGCTGTTTCGAGATCTCGGTGCCGAAGCCTCCGCCACCGCCGGTGACGATCGCGACTTTTCCCTGATGGCTCATCCAACGCCTCCCTAAATGCGTCATCCGCGCTAACCGCGTTCCAGTCAGTATAGCCAAGGCATGGCCCGACTCCGATCGCGAGAGTGATCATCCGGAACCCAAAATCACCTACCCGCGCCAACAGTCACTATATCCCGCCGCGCAATGCGTGTTACCATTCACCGGAGAGGTTTCGCCGTTCGTCACGGACGGCGCGCGTGAACCGGGCGCGTGTATCCGCGCATATCGAGAATTGGGGGGTCGTCATGACGAAAGCATCGGATCTGTTTATCGAATGCCTGGAAGCGGAAGGTTGTGAGTACATTTTCGGCATTCCCGGCGAGGAGAACCTGGATTTTCTGGACTCCCTCTCGCGTTCCAAAAAGATCCGGCTGATCCTCACCCGGCATGAGCAAGGCGCGGGCTTCATGGCCTCGGTCTATGGCCGTCTGACCGGCAAGACCGGAGTTTGCGTCTCGACGCTGGGTCCCGGCGCCACCAACTTCACCACCGCCGCCGCCTATGCCCAGCTCGGCGGCATGCCGATGCTGATGATCACCGGCCAGAAACCAGTGAAGAAGTCCAAGCAGGGCCGCTTCCAGATTCTCGACGTGGTCGACATGATGGGGCCGATCACCAAATACGCGGTGCAGATCGTCGCCGGCGACAATATCCCCAGCCGGGTCCGCGAGGCCTATCGGATCGCCGAGGAGGAAAAGCCCGGCGCGGTCCATATCGAACTGCCCGAGGATATCGCCGACGAGGAAACCGACGAGCGGCCGATGACGCCGAACCCGGTGCGCCGTCCGATCCCCGAGGACAAGGCGATCATCCGCGCGCTGGAGAAGATCCACGCGGCCAAATCGCCGATCCTGGTCATCGGCGCCGGCGGAAACCGCAAGATGACCTCGAAGATGCTGACCAAGTTCATCGAGAAAACCGGTATCCCGTTCGTGACCACCCAGCTCGGCAAGGGTGTCATCGACGAGCGGCATCCGCTGTTCATGGGCTGCGCCGCGCTGTCGGCGGGTGATTATGTGCATCGCGCCGTCGAGGCCGCCGATCTGATCATCAATGTCGGCCATGACGTGATCGAGAAGCCGCCGTTCTTCATGGAGAAGGGCGGCACCGAGGTAATCCATGTCTCGATGAACACCGCCGAGGTCGACCCGGTTTACTTCCCGCAGCTCGAGGTCATCGGCGATATCGGCAACGCGATCTGGCAGCTCAAGAACGGCGTGCGCAAGAAAGAGGAGGCCGGTTGGGACTTCAGCCGCATGATGGAGGTCAAGCTGCACGGTGACGCGCAAATCGCCGAGGGCAAGGACGACATGCGCTTCCCGATCTATCCGCAGCATCTCGTGGCCAAGATCCGCGAGGCAATGCCGGATGACGGGATGATCTGCCTCGATAACGGTGTCTACAAGATCTGGTTCGCGCGCAATTATCCGGCGCATGAGCCGAACACCGTGCTGCTGGATAACGCGCTCGCGACCATGGGAGCGGGTCTGCCGTCGGCGATGGCCGCGCGGCTGGTCTATCCGGACCGCAAGGTCATGGCGATTTGCGGCGACGGCGGCTTCATGATGAACAGTCAGGAGCTGGAGACCGCGGTTCGCGAGAAGATGAACATCGCGGTGCTGATCTTGAACGACAGCGCCTACGGCATGATCCGCTGGAAGCAGGCCAATATGGGCCTCAAGGACTGGGGCCTGGAATACGGCAATCCGGATTTCGTGAAGTACGTCGAGTCCTATGGCGGCATCGGCCATCGGGTCGGCTCGGCGGCGGAATTGCCCGGTATCCTGAAGCGGGCCCTGACCGAGCCCGGCGTGCATCTGATCGACTGTCCGGTGGACTACGCCGAGAACGACCAGATCCTGAACATTGACATCAAGAACCGGTCCGCGGCGATCTGATCGCCGGGACCGACTTTTCGATCGAAAGAGAGACGGCCGTGCCACACGCTTCCATCAACGGCATTCAGCTTTACTACGAAGTCGCGGGCCCCGGCGACGGGACTCCGATCCTGTTGTCCAACTCGCTGGCCTCCAACCTGACCATGTGGGACCTCCAGGTCGAGCCGCTGGAGATGGAGGGCTTCAGGGTGATCCGCTATGACAGCCGCGGCCACGGCCAGTCGGACGCCCCGGCGGGGGATTACAGCATCGAGATGCTGGCCGATGACGCCGCCGGGCTACTCGATCATCTCGGCATCGCCTCGGCGCATTATTGCGGCCTTTCCAAGGGCGGCATGGTCGGCCAGATGCTGGGTGTGCGGCATCCCGACCGGGTCAAGACCCTGGCGCTCGCCGATACCGCCGCCTTCATGCCGGCCAAGGATGTCTGGGCGCAGCGGATCGAGACGGTTCGTCACGGCGGCATGGAAGCCGTGGTTGACGGCACCATCGACCGCTGGTTCACCCATCCCGGTCAGCAGCGCATCCCCGACGAGGTCGAGAAGGTGCGCGGCATGATCCTCTCGACCCCGGTTGACGGCTTCATCGGCTGCGGCAAGGCGATCATGGCCATGGACATGCGCCCGACCAACCCGTCGATCAACAAACCCACCGTGGTGATCTGCGGCGAGGAGGATACCGGCACGACCCCGGAGCAGGCCAAGGAGATCGCCGACGCGATCCCCGGCGCGACATTGGAGCTGATTCCCCATGCCGCGCATCTGGCCAATATCGAGCAACCCGTCGCCTTTACCAACGCCTTGCTCAAACTGGTGATGGATAACCGCTAGGCGGTCGAGAGTTTAAACGGCGGCTGGCCTCTTGAGGCCGGTCGCCGCTTCCTCCGCGCTACTTGGTCAGCGTCAATCGGGCGACGCCGAGCGGCACGGAGAACTTCTTGCACCATAGAAAGACTTCCAGATAGTCGCCGACATCCAGGCCCGCCGGCACCGGGTAGACCTGGGCGCCCTTGTTTCGTCTTAGCTTGGCGAAGTTCGTGCCCTTGGCGAATCTCCCCTTGTTGCCGAAGGCGACATAGGGATCCGGCGCGCCGTCGAAGGTAAAGTCGGAGCCGAGGCTGACCGCCCAGGTATTGCCGCTTCGAATGATGCTGGCGGTGCCGGTCGTCACGTGATTGCTCAATCCCTTGAAGCTCCCGGTCGCGGTCTCGTGTCCCTTGATCGCGTGAGAGACCTGGTGCTTGCCGGTCGCGGCCCTGGCCTCGCCTTGCGAGGAACTGGACCAGGGCGAGCAGGCGCCGAGGGCCAGGGTGGCGGCGACCAGAACGGCGAATGTGGTTGGCGTTTTCACGAGATGTCCCCAATCAAAAGCGTTGGCGTCAACGCCATTTGGGGTCGCGCCGGCCCACGCGCACATCACCTCGGTTCACGGTGCCGTGGGGTTCACGATGCCGTGGAGGCCTCGAGGTTGTGGCGCGTGGTTACGCGGTATCGCTTCAGCCGTTATAGAACCGGGGACCACGCTCGCGTAGCCAGACCCGCAACAGATGGCGCTTGCGGGCCGGGTCCGGCCAATCGGTGAACTTGGTGCGTTTGTGCCCCATGATCCGGTTGTTCACGAATTGGATCTGTCCCGGCTCGAAGAAGAATTCCTTGTACATGGCGGGGTCGTCGACGATCGAGAACCAGGCCGCCAAGGCATCCTCGCTCCGCTGGTCGACGGGTTTTCCGGCGAGCCTGTAGCCCTGGTACATCAGGTTGCGCGATACCCGAACCCTGAGGCGGCCCTCCTCGGCGGCGAGTACCGGGCGATGGATGGTCATCGCGTCGCCCTCCGCGTGCTCGCGCTGGCGATCGAAGAAGAACGGTTGGTACAGCCGGTCGATCAGATCCGGGAACTCGGCGTCCATGCGGTTATGTACGGCGGTCATGCTGACCACCCGGCTGATACCACCCTCCATCGCCGGGTGCAGACAGAGCAGGCCCACATGGTCCGGCGGACAGAGGTTGTAGGAATTGTCGGTGTGAAAGCTCTGGTCCTCGTTGGTCACGTCAGGGCGGACCCCGTTACCCGACGGTCTGCCGAGATCGGTGACCGAGTAGAGCATCCGGCCATCCATCCATTTCTGCGCCACCGGCCGGCCGGTCATGCGCGCCAGCAGCCAATAAATCGCCATCACTTCCTCGGTGCTCATTTCGTCCAGCGGCAGGCGGTCGATGATGGCGAAGCCGAGACCCTCGTCAAGTTCCCGCCGCGCCGTCGCCATCACCGCCGCGCAAGCCGGCATCTCCACGTCGTCCGGCCCCAGCGTCAGGACCGGGAGGGGATTGGCCCGCAGCACGGAGAGGGTGTCGCGAATTTCCAAGAGACATTCCGGTGACAGCGTGATCGTGCCCTCATCCGCTCGCAGCGACGCGCCGGTCCAGGCATCGCGCCCGGTGAAGCGACCGAAGATGCTGGGCGTGTCGACGGTCAGATCCTCGGCGACGGACATGATCGAACTCCGGATATCCTTGAGAGCCCGCAGTTTCCACCGCGTGGCGCATGGTTGCAAGCGGCTGGTGATTTCGGTCAGCATGGGCGCGCGACAAACCCTCGCGCAACCCATCAGCCGAACCGGAAGCAACCATGGCCGACATCACCTCCAACAGGCTTTCCACCACTCTCCTGGATATTCACTATCTCCGCGCCGGGGCCGGCGATCCACTTGTTCTGCTGCATGGTTGGCCCGAGTTTTCCGGGGTCTGGCGCAAGAACATCCCGGTCCTGGCCGAAGGCTTCGACGTGATCGCGCCGGATCTTCGAAAATTCGGCAAGACCCGGCTCCGCGATCCCGAGGACAAGACCCCGACGACGCCGGATGTCCTGGCCGAGGATCTCGCGGCGCTAATGGACGGGCTGGGGCTGACGCGGGCCGGTATCGTCTGTCATGACGTCGGCGCCTATGCGGCCCAGGCCTTCGCGAGACGCTGGCCTGAGCGCGTGTCGGGTCTGTTGTTCTTTGACTGCCCCTATCCCGGCATCGGTGGACGTTGGGCCGAACCAGGGCATCTGAAGGAGATCTGGTATCAGTCCTTTCATCAGAAGGCCTTCGCCGCCGATCTGGTCGGTTACAACCGCGATACCCGCCGGATCTATTTCAAGTATTTTCTCTCCCATTGGGCCCATGACCCCAATGCCTTCGACGAGGATCTCGAGGCCTGGGTCGATAACTTCATGTTGCCCGGCAATGTCCAGGGCGGTTTCGACTGGTATATCGGCTTCAACGACATTCGAATCCGCGTGATGACCGAGATGGCGGCGGGAACCGCTCCCACGCCCGAGCCTCTCGACATACCGACGCGCGTCCTTTGGGGCGCCAGCGACCCGGTCCTGAAGGCGGAGTGGAGCGACCGGCTTCCGGAATATTTCAACGAGATCGACGTTACCGTGGTGCCCGAGGCCGGCCACTTCGTGCCCTATGAACGCCCGGATTTCGCCAATGCCGAGATCGTCCGGTTTTTCGAACGGGTTTTCGCGGGATAGGGATAACTTTCTAGAGATTTCGTTCGATTCTCGGGCGAACTTTGGTTTTTCGCGGTTAAGCGGTCGCGTGTTAGGGTGTCCGAACTTAAATCACTTGGCGGTGGGCCGGACGACGACCGAGCCCATGCGCCATTGCCATTGCGAGGCCTCTTGCCGCTGCTTCATCTCGCCATTCTCGCGGTGATCCAGGGATTGACCGAATTCCTGCCGGTTTCCTCCTCCGGCCATCTGGCCCTGGTTCCCCATGTCATGGATTGGCCGGATCAAGGCTTACTGATCGATATCGCCGTCCATGTGGGAACCCTGGGCGCGGTCATGGTATATTGCTGGCGCGATATCGGCCGGATGCTGGTGGGGCTTCTTCGGATGTTCCAAGGGCGGCGCGAGCCGGGCTTGCGTCTGGTTACGCTGATCATCGTCGGCTCGGTGCCGGTGGTGATCGCCGGGTATCTGGTGTCGCGCTATCTCGGCGTCGCGCTCCGCACCTTGGATGTCATCGCCTGGTCGACCATCGGATTTGGCGTGCTATTGGGGATCGCGGATCGGATCGGCATGACCATCCGGCGGATCGAGCATATGGACCACGGCACGGCGCTGTTTATCGGCGTGGCGCAGGTCCTGGCCCTGATTCCCGGCGCCAGCCGCTCCGGCGTGACCATGACGGCGGCGCGATTCCTCGGCTTCGAGCGCGCCGACGCGGCCCGTTTCTCGCTGCTGCTCGGCATTCCGGCGATCCTCGGGGCGGGTACCCTCGGCGGCCTGAAGCTATACGAGGCCGGCGACATATCGCTTGGTCTGGACGCTGCCTTCGCCGCCGGGGTGGCATTCGTCGCGGCCCTGATCTCGATCAGCGTGATGATGGCCTGGTTGCGCCGGGCCGGCTTCATGCCATTCGTGATCTATCGGATCCTGCTCGGCGGCGCGTTGCTCGCCTGGATATACCTCGCCTAACGCTGGATCACCCTCAGGCGGTGACCCGCGAGCGATTATAGCGACCTCCGGGCCGGAACCGGTCGAGATAGGTCGGCAGCACGATCTCGCAGGGTGTGGGCTCGATACCCAGATCCGCCAGTCCCGGCGTATCCTCGGCCACGACATTGTCGGATTTCAGCAACTCGACCTGATCGCGGGTCAATAGCGGCTTCGGCAGCAGCTCCAGGAACCCGGCCTTGATCCGCGCGGCCCAGAACGGCACCGGGATCAAGGGACGCGGCCGCTTGGTATGCGCCATCATCAGTTCCATCAGCTGGCGGAAGCTGTAAACCGTCGGCCCGCCCAGCTCATAGGTCTTGCCCGCCGCGTCGCTCCGCTCCAGCGCCGCCAGCGCCGCCGCCGCGACATCCTGAACGCAAACCGGCTGAAATCTGGTATGGCCGCCGCCGATCAGCGGCAGGGCCGGGGCCAGACCCGCGAGGCCGGCGAATTTGTTGAAGAAGCCGTCATCCGGGCCAAAGATGATGCTTGGCCGCAAGATAGTCGCGTTCGGGAAAGCCTCGCGAACCGCCGCCTCGCCGATCGCCTTGGAACTGGCATAGCTTGACTTGGAGTCGGCGTCGGCGCCGATCGCCGAAACATGCACCATTTGCTTCGCGCCGGCTTCGGTCGCCGCCGCGGCGATCAGGCCGGGGCCGCTTGCTTGGACCGCGTCGAAGGTGTTTCCGCCGTACTGATAAAGAATGCCGACGAGCGAGATGACGATCTCGGCGCCCTCCACGGCCTTGGCGACCTGTCCGGCGTTGGTGACATCGGCCTTCACCGGGGTGATCTGGCCGACCGCCCCCATGGGTTTCAGGAATTTCGCGCGCTCCACGTCGCGGCACCCGACGGTGACCCGCGCGCCGCGCCGCGCCAATTCTCGAACGATCGTGCGCCCGACGAAACCCGCTCCGCCGAACACCGTGACCCGCTTGCCATCCATCCGTCTCTACTCCCCTCGGGACCGATAGGCGCTTATAGCACAAGCGCGGCCCGGAATGTCAGCGGTGGATTTACTGGATTAATTTTCATCTCCGTGACGACAAGGCTTGATAAATCCGCGCGCGTCGCTAAAAGAGGGGCTCGTCGCGCGTTCCCAAGCCCTCGCGGGCCCGGTGGAACGGGATGACGGCCCAAATGGTGCGCCCAGGTGGCGGAATTGGTAGACGCGCTGGCTTCAGGTGCCAGTGATCGCAAGGTCGTGGAAGTTCGAGTCTTCTCCTGGGCACCATTTAATCCGGTCTGAATGCCCCTAACTCATTGAGATACATGCTAAATATTAGCTGTATGGATATGGGTGATGTCCAAACTGATGTACAAATCCCAGCATTCGCATGTGAGCTTGCGGAATGGGGTTTACTATTTCGTCAGACGTATCCCTTCGGATGTAAGATGCCATTATCGTGCTGATCGGATCAGCATCAGCTTGCGTACTCGGTCTCATTCCGTTGCTACTCATTCCGCTAGATCAATCAATCAGAGGCTGGAGGACTATTGGCTGGGATTGCGTTTGCAGCAGATGGATATTCCAGGGATCTGCTTGGTCAAGGCGTCAGATAACATCTCTGAAGACGGGTACCTGCTCTCAGAAGCACGTGATCTCTATCTGCGTTTGAAAGGCACCAACAAGGATCGTGTCTTCATCAGAACGGCGCAGCGGAATGTCGGTTATGTGATCCGTGTTCTAGGTGATCGACCTGTTACCGATTATTCCTCGGCGCAGGCGGCGCAATTCAGAGACTGGTTGATTGGTGAAGGTATGGGACGAAACACGGTCAAACGTGTCTTCTCGTCTGTCCGGTCAATCATCAATCTGGCTATCCGGGAACTCGGGTTAGGAGGCCAAAATGGCTTTTCTGGAACATTCCTTCCCGAGACCCTTCAACCCACGGAGCGCAAAGCAATACCGATCCAGGATATCCGGGCAATACAGACCATCTGTCAAATTCAAGACGATGATCTCAGATGGTTGGTTGCTCTGATCAGCGATACCGGCATGAGACTCGGAGAGGCTGTGGGTCTTCTGCAGGATGACATCGTGCTGGATACAGACATTCCTTATATCGATCTCAAGCCACATCCATGGAGACGATTAAAGACGACGGGAAGTGAACGATTAATCCCTCTTGTCGGGGCATCTCTGTGGGCATCAAAGCGGATCCTCGATCAACGGTCAGACAGCCAAATGGCTTTCTCAAGATACTGTAATCAAGATCATCACAATACGAACTCCGCGAGTGCCGCCTTGAACAAATGGCTCAAGGGACATGCCCCAAAGGGCTGTGTCATTCACAGTTTCAGACACTCCATGCGGGATAGGCTCCGAGCACAGCAATGTCCATCGGATATCATTGATCAAATTGGTGGATGGGTAACGCCCGGTGTGGGGCAAGGCTATGGATCGGGTTATCCGCTTACCGTGCTTCGTGACTGGATGGTAAGGATGCAGTGACGTTGGACATCACCCATATCCATACAGCTAATATTTAGCATGTATCTCAATGAGTTAGGGGCATTCAGACCGGTTTAAATGGTGCCCAGGAGAAGAGTTCGTATCCTGTACCAAGCACCACCCGTACTGATTATCCGCACAAATCCTAGAATCCGTCATGCCCAGTTCGAGGTCAACAGGCACGAAAGTTACTACCCTACCTACTACCCTTCTGGATGGTCCGGCCTAAGCTTTATCGATCATGCCTGATAGGG
>Ga0181593_10003246_pt1 | contig 14963 bp, 19 predicted proteins | sample 071ome_19_FD_133756 | JGI IMG/M metagenome (GOLD analysis project Ga0181593, IMG submission 133756) | Coastal salt marsh microbial communities from the Groves Creek Marsh, Skidaway Island, Georgia - 071413AT metaG (megahit assembly) | ecosystem: Environmental > Aquatic > Marine > Intertidal...
ACTTTGAGGCCATGCTCGCCAAGGACGCAGCCTAATAAAACTAAAAGACGGTCTCTGTGGACGCCCTACGGGAATCAGCCCGACGCCACCAGCGGCACACTGTCCCCGCCTTTAGGTCTTTGTGATGTTTTCCAGCTTCCGGAAAGTTGGAACTGAATAACCTCGGCGATATTTGTGGCGTGATCGCCTACGCGTTCCAGGTTTTTAGTAATGAAAAGCAACTGTGTCGCGGTTTCAACATCTGCCGCCTCCGCCTTGTTTGCATTGACCAATGATTGAGACATACGAGAAACAACAGATCGCATAATTCTCGCGACGAGGTCATCAACCTCGTGATCATGCTGCCACACCATTTCCGCTTTGTGCGCGTCTCGCGTCGCAAACGAGTCCATGACTTCATTGACGGTGCGTTGCGCAAGCGTTCCCAACGTCCCTACGTCCTGGGGTATCGTGACAGAAGGATATTGAGACATCATGATCGTGCGCTTGGCGATATTCTTAGCGTAATCACCGATCCGCTCCAGGCTGCCGGCGATCTTCACGTTGCCGAAGACGTATCGCAAATCATTGGCCATCGGCTGTCGCCGGGCAATAATCGATAGAGCACCTGATTCTATTTTGCGCTCGCATTCGTCAACTTGGCCGTCCTTCGCTATGATCTGTTCTGCGGCCTCTACATCACGTTTCATAAGCGCTTCCATGGCCGCCTGAAGTTGCGCTTCCGCTAAGCCACCCATTTCCAATAGGTCACGCTCCAATTCCGCCAAATCATTGTCGAACGACGAAACGATATGATCGCCAGTGTTCATGGCCTGATTCCAACATGTTTTATCCGCCGCATATGTTAACACACTATATATGGATTGGTGAAATTTCACCGAAAACAAAGTGAGTTAAATAATTGTGACGGGAACCTTAGAATAACTTCCGAGTGCGGTGCGGCCGCGGTGAAGAGCGAGATTCAGCAGACGCGGAGTTTATTTTCTCGAGCAGTTCTTGCTCCGCCGATCGGTGGGACCGCGACTCTCCGTCCCGGCCCTTCTTCATGAACCAGCTCACGCCGCCGGCAAATCCTAATACGACGCAAATCGTGCCGACCAATTCTAGCGGATTGGGTCCGAGTCCACGATTGATGACAACATAGCTCAATAGAAAAAGACCGGCGGTAACAATCGCTGTCTTCATGTTCCTTTCCTTGGCATTTCATCACAATACCCAGCCCTAGGCGCACGGGACAACAGCGTATCAGCCTCAAAGGCCCCGCCGAATGCTATCGGCACTGGATTCTCTCGATGGTTGGGCGTATGTGATCGCCGGAATCATGACCTACACAGTCAAAGAAATATTTTACACCTTGCAAGGTGAAGGCGCGCAAACGGGCCGGCCGGCAGTGTTTTGCCGCTTTGCTGGCTGCAACCTGTGGAGCGGCCTTGAGAAGGACAGGAATACGGCCGTTTGCCGATTCTGCGATACCGACTTTGTCGGCACCGACGGGCCCGGAGGCGGGAAATATTCCACGGCCGGAGAATTGGCGCGCGCGGTAAACGATGCCTGGAAAGGCGGCGCCGACAATCCAAAATTTGTCGTTTGCACGGGAGGAGAACCGCTGCTCCAACTGGACATCCCCCTCATCGAGGCGCTTCACACTTGCGGATTTGAGGTTGCGGTGGAGACGAATGGAACGATAGAACCCCCAGATACATTGGATTGGGTTTGCGTGAGCCCCAAAGCTCGGGCGGACCTGGTTGCAACATGCGGAGACGAACTCAAGCTGGTGTATCCGCAGGAAGGCGCCGATCCCACCGCCTTTGAGCATTTGGATTTTGCTCATTGGTTTTTGCAGCCTATGGACGGGGACAACAAAGTTTCGAATACCGATCTCACGATTGCATATTGCTTGCGCCATCCGAGATGGAAACTGTCGCTGCAAACGCACAAGCTATTGGGAATTCCTTAACTGATATGACGTCTCGATTTAAAATTGTGAAAGAGTTCGGATTTGAGGCCGCGCACACGTTCAGCCACAAGCCGGCCGGACACGAAAACACGCGCGTGCACGGCCACTCTTTCAAGGTGGAAGTCGCCCTGACTGGCGAACCCAATGAGGCAACAGGTTGTGTCGTGGATTTCGAAGACCTGTCTCGAGCATTGAATTTGGTAAGATCCAAATTGGATCACCATTTCTTAAATGACCTCCCAGGACTAGCAACGCCTTCTCTGGAGAATTTATCCCGCTGGATTGCTGAGCAATTGCGGCCGGATTTTCCTCAACTTGCACAGGTGACCGTCCGCCGGCCGTCATTGGGTGAGTCATGCACGTTTGATGTCATATGACAGACGGTGCGAAAAATCAGACCTGCGTCGTATTGCATTCAGGGGGCTTGGACTCCACGGCATGTCTCTTGTTGGCACGCAAACACGGTCGAACTCCATTCAGCCTCGGCATTTCGTACGGACAGCGTCACGATATCGAACTGAGATTTGCGGCTGAGCAATGCCAACGCTTCGGTATTGAGCGCCGTGTTGTGGATGTGAACTGGCAAAAACCGAACATTGAGATTCCGCACGACCGCACTTTGGAGGAGATGAAGTCAGGAATTGCGCCGACTTTTGTTCCTGGGCGAAACGCTGTGTTCCTTGCGCTGGCGTGCGCCGAAGCCGCCGGGCTCGGCGCTACGGAAGTGTGGCTCGGTGTGAATGCGGTTGATTATTCCGGATACCCAGATTGCCGGGAGTCATTTTTGCAGTCCTTCCGCGCCATGTGGGCCGAGGCGGTTCCCCATCCGCCGCGCATCGTTGCGCCCCTTGTTCAGATGACAAAGCCACAAATCGCAGCGCTCGCATATGAACTCGGATTGAGTCAGGGCGACACCTGGAGTTGTTACGCGCCGGAGACAACAGGCAATCAGCCCGTACCATGTGGTCATTGCGATGCGTGCCACCTTCACGACCTCGCCTGGCAGGATGCGAAGTCCGCCGCACCGGTCGAACCAAAAATTTAAAAGCGTCCCGTTACTGTTAAGCCAAACGTGCGCGGCGGACCTGGAAACAGCTCCAGAAATCCGAGGCCGGCATTGCCAAGACCAGAAATGAAATATGATTCATTGGTCAAGTTTTTTGACCAAATTGAAATTTTGTAGCGATTGTTTGAATCTTCAAAAAATAGGCTTCCATTGGCAAGCCAGTAACCGTCCTCATAGAGTGCCGGGTTGTTGTCGGCCGTAAAATAGTGGCTACCGGTATAGGAGATATCGGCGGCAAGTCCCAGCTTTCCAATGCGAAGGGGTGCTGAATATTGACCAGCCCCAACAAAACTGAATTTTGGAGAAGAAGCCGTCCGGTTGCCTGCAAAGTCGGTTGAAGGATCACCGGCATCAAGCTGAAACCGCTTAAACTCCGCATCCAGCACGCCAATTTTTGCCTCCAAGAACAAATTGTCCATGGGCATTGCGGTCGCGGCCGCTTCAAATCCAGTGACTTGCGTCTTCGCTGCGTTCGACAAGCTTTGCAATGTTGCATTCGAGCCTGGTATCAGCACCGCAACCTGCTGATTGGTGAAGTCATAATAAAATCCAGATATATCAAAACCATACCTGCCATCACCCGACTGACCCTTAAGGCCGATTTCGTAGCTTGTCACAAACTCTGGATCAGCAAGCGTTGCCTCAAGTGAACTGAACAACGCGCCACCGTTAAAATCGCCGCCTTTAAAGCCGCGAGAAACTCCGCCATACGCAAACCAACTCGGCAGAAATTCATACGAAAGATTTACGCGCCCACTCCACTTGGACCAAGAACGCGCAACCGATATCTCGGGAATTGTTTCAACGAGGAGTCGGCTGAATGCCTCGGTTTCTTCCACAAACGCCAACCCGAGGCCCGTCGCATCAAATATGTACGCGTTGGTTGTTGCCGTGCGCTTGTACCGCGTCCATCGAACGCCACCAGCAACCGTAAGGCCGTCGATGAGCTCGTAACTCGCCTCGCCGAATATCGCAAAACTTTCGGCTTTTTGATTTAAAAGCGACGAGATTCCCTCCTCTACGGGAAAGAAACCGGATAGACCGCCCGGACCGAATGCGTTGAGCGTAAAATTTTGGAAAGCTGTGAGTTCATCGCTGTAGAAATTTCCGCCCGCCAACCATGACAATGGCCCTTCAAGGTCTGAAACGATCCGGATTTCCTGACTGAATTGATGATAATCGGACGTGACATTGGTTTTCACAGATGCCGTCAACGGCCCCACGATCGACCGCGCTTTGCATTGCCACGGACAGCCGGCCTAGACCTTCCACTGAAAATCCGCCTGCGGCAGCCGACGGTACTGCGGCCCGCGCCGAATTTGATGCGATCCAGGGCACACACGGCATTGATGCCAATGCGGCCGCTCCGAATCCGGATTGGAGAAAGCCTCTTCGGCCAAGCGGTCGAACATCAAAAAATGAAAGATCACTGGCCAACGCGCGTTTCATGTTGCCATCTCTCCCCTGATAGTATGGAGACACCATACGGGATTCTCGGCGCTTGAGCATGCGCAATGCGACCAAAATAGAGGGGAGGATGGTGCGGGTAGAGGGAATCGAACCCCCACTCCCAGAAGGAACCAGATTTTGAGTCTGGCGCGTCTACCAGTTCCGCCATACCCGCACAAAAGACATGATGGACGAGGGGGATAGAACAGTAAGGAACAAGTGTAAAGCGCCTACCTCGACAACCGGTAAAAATTGATCGATTAAGCCCCTATTCTCCTGTCGATTCAGCCTATACGAAGCCGTGCTACTAATCTGTGAATTGAAACCGGGCGTCCTTTTTGCCGGACACGATGCAGCCGCCCGTGGGCTCGGGAAAATGCGCCGCAAAAATTTGTGCGCCGGTATTCATATACGTGCCGATCATGTCCCGGCGCACATCGAGCGCCGTAGCCTCTTCGTTGTCGGCGCTGATGTGCAAGGTCGGGTCCTGCACTTGAATGGGGTGGTGAAAGATATCACCCACGAACAAGGCATGATCGTGCTTATTCTTGGCATGAAGCACACAAGACCCAGGGGTGTGGCCCGGCGCAGACTCAATCCAAAGCCCCTCGCCCACACCGTCCTCGATGACGTGCCGCCCTTCGACCAAAACAGCCTGACCGGCGTCAATGACGGGCAGCACGCTGTCCGCATAACATTCGCGGGCGAGTTCGGCTTGCGGGTGATTGGCGGGCAGGCTTCCGTAATAGTCCACATCTGCCTTGCCCATCAGATACTTCGCCTTGGGAAAGGTCGGCACCCACTGGCCATTTTCAAGCTTTGTGTTCCACCCCACATGATCCGCATGCAGATGCGTGCACATGACAATGTCGATCTCTTCCGGCACCAAACCAAGCGCGGCGAGATTTTCAAGGTAATTCGTCTCCAGCATATTCATGCCCGCCATGATACCCGTGCGGGACTTGTGATTTCCGTTGCAGGTATCGACGAGGATTTTCAGCCTGCGGGTTTCAATGACAAAGGTGTGCATGCTGATCAAAAGCGTGCCGGGCTCAGGGCCGAAACAGCGCGAGTCCAATTCGGGGGTCAGTTCCGCCAAGCGCTCAGCGGTGAGGTTTGCAAACGCCTCCACCGGCATGGGAATGCCGTCCGAAAACTCAACAAATTTCCGAATAAGCGTTTCGCCAATTTGCACCGGTTTCATGGCCGCTCCCTTTCGAGCTTAGAGCTCGGTCTGACCGAGACGCACACCATCAATCGTCGCATGCAGCATGCGGCGCGGCGCAAGCGCATCACCGATGACATGGACTTTGCCGACAACGTCCTTCAATTGAGCGGCCAGTCCATTCACAGGTTTGCGTCCATCGGCAACGACAAGGCTATCGATGCCCTCGATCCGGCCCGGCGCGTTACTGAAACTATTTCTCGTCAGCAGGTTACCGTCTTCCAGTTTCACGGCTGCCGTCAGCGGCCTCAGATCAACACCGCGTTCGGCGAACCGGCGCAGCATCATATAAAGACTTGCAGGCTCAACGGTCTGACCGGGCAGCGGGTTCTCGCTCAAAAGGGTCACGCGATAGCCATGGCGCGACAGGTAGTCGGCAACCACAAGAGATGGAAGATGGTCGTCCAACCCACCGGCGACCGCCACGCGAACACCTAACTGTTTCGGGCTTTCAAGGGCCACAGCCGCGTTCACGGTTCTTTCGGGCAAAGCCTCGTAGGTTGCGCCCGTCGCAACCACGGCAACATCCGGGGCGAGCCATTTCACATACTCGGCATCGACACTTGTGTTCAGCTTCACATCCACGGAGGCTTCGTCGAGGACGCGCTTCATATAGGTAAGGTAGTCCCCGAAGCGGGATTGCTCGGACGTGCGCGCCAAGAGGGAGAGCATGCCGCCCAGTCCGGGCGACCGGTCGGCCAACGTCACATGATGGCCGCGCCGTGCCGCCGATAGCGCACACTCCATGCCCGCAGGGCCGGCGCCGATCACCAGCACGTTTTTGGTTTTGATGACGGGCGCGGCCTCGAAGGCCGCTTCCTGGCCGACGGCGGGATTAACCGAGCATCTCACCGTCACGCCGTAGTGGCACTCATTGCAGCCGATACACGGTGTGATCTGATTTTCCTGGCCGTTAAACGCTTTCACAAGAATTTTGGGATCGGCGATAAGCCCGCGCACCATGCCCACAATATCGGCCTTACCTTCAGCCACGACACTTTCCGCATAGGCGACATCAGCGATATTCCCAGCCACCATCACCGGCACGTCGACCGCTTTCTTGACCGCCGCCGCGGCGGGCACGTTCGGCCCGTTGCCGACAAAGGCGGGCGCCACATACGGTCGGTTCGCCCCCAGCATCCGTCCCGAATACGTCCCGCCGGAAATACTGATGTAGGCCATGCCTGCACCGGCCATTCGGCGCGCGGTTTCGACAATCTCCTTCTCGGTGAGCCCGCCTTCGGGTTCCCATCCTGTCATCCGCAAGCCAACGGGAATTTCGTCTTTGATCGCCTCGCGCACCGCCGCCGCTGTCTCCAGCAAAAACCGCATGCGGTTTTCCAGGCTTCCGCCGTATTTATCGCTGCGTTTGTTCATGACCGGCGAGAGAAACTGCTGGCCGATATAGCCGTGCGCGGCATGCAGTTCGATCCCGCTAAATCCCGATGCAACTGCGCGTTGGGCACAAACAGCATACGTCTCGATCAGATCAGCGATTTCCTCGCCCGTCATTTCATGCGGAACATGGTGCTCGTATTCGTCGGGCACGACGGATGGACCGACCACCGGCTGAAGCACATCGGTATGCTGCGCAACACCTGGATGATAAAGCTGCGCAATGCTCAACACGCCATGCTTCTTAACCGCATCGCTCTGCTCGCGCAGGGCCGGGATCATGGCATCGTAAAAAGTGCGACCTTCTTTGGTGAGCGGGTGATACGGCACGGTATCGATAGCCCCGGCATGACCTGGGTGAGGCTTCCCCGGACCCAGCGGAAACTGCATCAGGCCCATGGGCCCGAGATTGAAGCCCGCCAGTCCGATCCCGCCCTTTGCGCGCTCCTCCAAATACCGGACATAGCGTGCCTGCGCGAGGCGCGGGCCGTGGGTCGTCATCATCACGCGGCTGGGGGCTATCACCCCACCGATGGCGATGGGCTCCTGCAGATGAGAATAATTGGCCATGCCGCCTCCCCGCGCTTCAGGTCCAACTTTGCCTTATTCAATTCATTATCAATTGGCAGGGTACGGCACAATCCGAATAGAGAACGCCGAATAAGGCGCGCCGCGCAGTCAGTTTGCCGATACGCGGCGAACCTGCTAGGAGAACGCGCTCAACATATGGGGAAGGACATCTCGCGTGCTGCGCCGTCTTTATGATTGGACCCTCTCCCTGGCCGCACATCCCCATGCCATGTGGGCGATGTTCATTGCCTTTATTGAAAGTTCCGTCTTTCCCATTCCGCCGGACGTTCTTCTAATCGCGATGGTGCTGGCCGCCCCGACAAAAGCCTGGCGCATTGCATTGGTCTGCAGTGCCGGCAGTCTACTCGGCGGCTATTTCGGATACGCAATAGGTTATTTCTTGTACGAGAGTATTGGCGAGCAAATCGTCGCGCTCTACGGCTACGAGGCGCAGTTCGAAAATTTCAGACGGCTGTATGCCGAGTGGGGATTTTGGATTGTCTCCATGGCCGGGTTCACACCGTTTCCCTACAAAGTCATCACCATCGCCAGCGGAACGGTCCAACTCGATCCTGTGCTGTTCGGTATCGCCTCGGCCATTTCACGTACCGCGCGGTTTTTCCTGGTGGCCGCCATATTATGGAAGTTTGGCGCCCCAATCCGCGGATTTATCGAGCGCTATCTTGGCCTCTTGACGACCCTCTTTTTTGTGTTGCTGTTGGGCGGCTTCCTCATCATCCGCTTCCTGGCCTAGTATGGGTGCCATGACAGACATCGACAAAGGACGCCTTGCGCTTGCCGCCGTATCACTCGCCTCACTCGGGGCTTTGGGCACCGCGCTTGCCTCGCAGCATATCTTCGGATTTCTTCCCTGCGATCTGTGTTACGCCCAGCGCGTGCCTTACGCATTGAATTTTGTTTTGGGCGCGTTGGCCGTCTTGCCTGCCGTACCGCCGCGGGAGCGCCGCGTAGTCCTTATGCATTTGGTGGTGCTCTTCGTGCTCGGCGCCGGACTGGCCGGTTATCACGTCGGTGTCGAAGAAGGATGGTGGGCCGGCCCGACGTCCTGCACGGGCGGAGGCGGCAGCGTTTCAATGAACGATCTTATGGGCGCGCTCTCGCAATCTGCGCGCCCAGCCTGCGACGAAGCACCTTTCCGCTTCCTCGGCATTTCCTTCGCGGGCTTTAATGTCATCGCATCTCTGGCGCTCACGGCCCTCGGCACTTGGGCGATGAAGCAGAAAGCATGGTGGGGCAAGGCATGAGCCACACACACAAGACCAAACCAAGTCGCGCGAAAGTGACGGCCGAAGAACGCCTGCCCGGCGATCCTGACAAGGACCAGCTTATTCACAGCATGATCCGCGTCGATCAAGCGGGAGAATACGGCGCCAAAAGAATTTATGAGGGCCAACTCGCGGTTCTCGGGAACAGCGACTCCGCTGCGGTCATCAAGGACATGTTGGCCCAAGAAGAAGAACACCTGAAAAAGTTTAATGCCCTAGTGGCCGAACGCGGCGTACGCCCGACGGCGCTGGAGCCCCTATGGCACATGGCGGGATTTGCCCTCGGTGCCGCAACCGCCGCGCTAGGCCCGAAAGCCGCCATGGCTTGCACCGTAGCGGTGGAAGATGTGATCGGCGAACATTACGCCGAACAGGAAGCGCAATTGGGCGATGATGAAAAAGATTTGCGCGAAACCATCACTAAGTTCCGGGATGACGAATTGCGTCACCGAGACGTGAGCCTGGACCACGGCGCAGAACAAACGCCGGGCTACGAAATCCTGACCGGGGCGGTGAAAGCCGGAACGCGCCTTGCCATTTGGTTATCAAAAAGAATCTGAGCGGTAGTCCATGACGAATATTTCCACCTGCGACCTTCTCGACGCCCACGGGCCATCGGGCCGCGCGAACGCCTGCGACGTTCAGTTCCATCAGTACGGCGGCAAGCTGCAATTCGCCGGGCCGGTGCACACGATCAAATGCCATGAAGACAACACGCTGGTGAAACAGACGCTGGGCGAATCCGGGAACGGCGGCGTGCTGGCCGTGGACGGCGGCGGCTCTCTGCGCTACGCCCTGCTCGGCGATATCATCGGAGAAATGGCCGTGAAGAACGGCTGGGCCGGCGTGATCATTTTTGGGGCGGTGCGTGATACCGTCGCCCTCAAGTCACTCGACGTGGGCATCAAGGCGCTCGGCGCGAACCCGCGCCGCAGCCTGAAGAACGGCGGCGGCATGGTGGATGCGCCCGTGAGCTTCGGCAACGTAACCTTTAAGCCGGGCGGCTGGATATACAGTGATGAAGATGGGGTTTTATTCGCCGAAAGCGAATTGACCTAAGGCGAGATCACCAGGGATCGAGTTCGGTATCCCAATAAAGATAATCCCGCCAACTTTGATGCAGATAGTTAGGCGGGAATCTCCGCCCCACTTCCTGCAGCTGCCGCGAGTTCGGGCGGTACGGCCTTTGCGAGGGATGCATGCCTGCATCCTTCGGCAGCCTGTTGCCCTTCATCAAATTGCAGTGCGAGCACGCCGTCACCACATTCTGCCATGTGGTGCGCCCGCCCTTGGACCGGGGAACCACGTGGTCGAAGGTCAAGTCGTTGGTGGGATGGGGCGCGCGGCAGTACTGGCAGGTGAAATGATCGCGCAGGAACACATTGAATCGCGTGAATGCCGGCGAGCGTTCCATCGGCGCGTAATTTTTGAGCGAGATGACGCTGGGCAGCCTCATGGTCCAGCTGGGTGAGTGGACCTCGTGCTCGTATTCCTGCACGACCTGGACCCGCTCGAGGAACACCGCCTTGATGGCCTCTTGCCAGGACCAGAGCGACAAAGGGAAGTAACTGAGCGGGCGAAAATCCGCGTTCAGCACTAAGGCCGGGCATGTCTCAAGCGACACGGTCATCGGTTTCAATCACCCTCCTCGCTCGGATATTCATAGTCTAGCAATAACCTCGGGAAATACAAAATATGGTATTTATACCAGCAACTTCTCCTGACCATTGAATCACGGTTTCATGACATCGACGGACCCGCCCATTACAACCCGCTTTGCGCCCAGCCCCACCGGCCTCCTTCACCTCGGGCACGCCTATTCGGCAATGGACGCCTATGAAGCGGCCGGTGAAAATGGACGGTTTCTGCTTAGACTCGAGGACATAGATCTAGGGCGCTGCCGCCCGGAATTCGCGGACGCCATTTTCGAGGACCTGACCTGGCTGGGGCTTGAGTGGGAACAGCCAGTGCGCCGCCAGTCGGAACATTTCGACAATTACCGCAGCGCGCTGCTCAATCTAACCGAGATGGACTTGCTGTATCCGTGTTTTTGCACACGGGCGGACATCCAGCGGGAAATCGATGCGGCCGGGCGGGCACCCCATGGACCCGATGGACCACTCTACCCAGGCACCTGCCGGCAAATCGCTGCGTCCGAAAGCAGTGCACGCATGAAATCGGAACCCTTTGCGCTGCGCCTGCGCATGGCCGAGGCGGTTAAAGGTGCGGGTCCGATGAAATGGCACGATGCCGTTCGTGGAAATATCGACGCCACACCTAATATTTTTGGCGACGTTGTGCTGGCGCGCAAGGACGTGCCGACGAGCTATCACTTGGCGTGCACATGGGACGATGCATTACAGCGGGTTACATTAGTCACGAGGGGAGAAGACTTGCTACCCAGCACGCATGTTCACCGGTTGCTGCAAGCCCTTTTGAATCTACCGACACCGAACTACCGGCACCACAAGCTCATTACGGCCCCGGACGGCAAGAAATTTTCCAAGCGAGATCAGTCAGTGACGATAAAATCCTTACGCGCGGGCGGATGGTCAGCGGAGCAGATACTGGCAAAAATATCCGAGTGATGTTTCATTAACGGATGGCACCGAAATTGATTGCTTGGTACGTTCCCTTAATTGATCAACAATATTTGCCCCACACCAAGGATTCATCGTGATCGACTTAGATACGCGGTACAACGCCGCAATCGATGTGCTTCGTCAGCACGGAGAGAATCCAGAGGTGAAAAGATTCATTCACTCGGTGGAATCAATTTACCCCGAACAAACGGGAGATTTTTTTGGCAAGTTGTTCCAAGCTGCTCTAGAAACGAAGGGAACATATCTCTAGGGACTGAATAAAAGCGTAAAATCTCCGGTGACACGCGGCGCCATAGCCGACCAACTGGCAAACCGCTTATTGTCTTTGTCAAATTTCGCAGACTCTAAATACACTTCAGAATCATCGAAAATTAAAGCCAGTGAACTTGCCACCCAGGGCCTCACATTCATACCCGACTTCGTTAGCGCAAGTGAGGCTTCCGATATATCACGCGCACTTGATGATTGTTTGGACACAACGCGCGAAGACTCAGTCATACACTATCCGGTTTTTGATGTTGTTCGAGCGCCACACGTGATGAAAATCGCAACGGACCCGCATGTGCTTGAAACTGTCCTTCGCTACCTGGGGGCTCCGGGCATTATTGTTTCGATCAATGCGTGGTCTTCATTGACGCAAGGCGAAGAGCCTATGGGCGCTCAAATCTTTCATCGTGACACTGATGACTTCCGCGCCTGCAAGATGTTTGTTTATCTCGACGACGTAAGCACGTCGGATGGACCCCACATCTTCGTGCGCCGCTCTCACCGTGCAGACCAAGTACAACAAGCTTTGGAGGGATCAGGTCGATCACTATCAACTATTCCGGATTATTTTTCCAGAAATGGCCGTCACGTGGCCGATAGCATTGACAGCATTTTCGGAGACTCAGTTGAAGAAATAACCGGAGCTGCAGGAACGTGTTTCTTGGAAAACACATACAGTTTTCACCGCGGAAAGACCCCAGCCGGCGGGAAACGGCGCATCCTGCAAGTGTTATATGCTCATATTCCATACCACCATCGGCTGGAGCGCATTGAAGATGCACGGCTCACCACTTTCCCATCAAACTGCGATGATAGCGACTTGGCGCGCCACGCAATGTCATTTTGGATTCAGGGCCCAACCGACCACTCAATTGAAACAATGCGCGCAATGGAGTCCCGCAACATATGAAAATCGAAATCAACAACGCGGATTTCAACGATATCATCCAATACTTGACGAAGAATCCCCAACAGCTCTTCCTCATCGACTATGTGCGCCACAAGGTCGCAAACGCCAGGTACCAAGCGGCCAAGGCCGGCGACGGTGTAAAAATCACCGAAGACCAACAGTCCCTTTGGGAAAACGCACTGAATCACAATCTGTCGGGATTGGAAGATTTCGGCTCGACGCAGCGCACCAATCGGCTAATCCGCCCGTTATACGCCATCGATAAGGTCTTTTTCCAAGCGCACAAGCTTAAGGTTTTATGCGTCGGTCCACGGACCGAAATGGAATTGCTCAGTCTCGTTGGGCAAGGATTTCAACCGTCCAATATTCGCGGCCTTGATCTATTCTCTTATTCGCCGTGAATCGATGTAGGTAACATGCATGCCATGCCCTATGAGGACGACTCCTTCGATCTCGTCATTGCCGGCTGGGTGCTCGTGTATTCCAGCGACCCGGATCAAGCCTGCCGCGAAATGTTGCGCGTGGTGCGCGACGGGGGCATCATCGCCATCGGCGCTACCCGCGTCGCCGGCGAGAAGCGCGACAAAATAAGCTTGGGCAGAACCGACAAACATTATCCGGTGGCCGACGATCTGCTGTCTGTTTTTGGGTCTGCGGTAGATAACGTTTACGTGAAGCACAACGGCGACACGACCCAGGACGAAAGCCGCACCATCGTCATCTTTGACGTCAAGAAATGATGATGGAAAAGGGTTGCGCTTTTGCAGCAAAATTTCGGTTCATATATACGGATTCACAATCACACAGCCGGGCTTAAAGCTTCAATTTCGCCAGCGGATGGTTGTCAGAAACCAACTTCTTAAGCCGCTCGTCCAACACGTGTGTGTAAATCTGTGTTGTCGAAATGTCCGCATGACCCAGCATCTGTTGCAAACTGCGCAAGTCCGCACCGTGCGAGAGAAGGTGTGTCGCGAATGAGTGGCGCAGGACATGGGGCGAGACCTTAGCCGGGGAAATGCCCGCCCGCACGGCGATATCCTTCAGCATTGAAGCAAAGGCGGTGCGGGTCATGTGCCCGCCCCGAGCGGCTGCCGGAAACAGCAACGGTGATGATTTCACTTTTTCAGGCAGGAACGCCTCGCGAATTTCCAAATAGCTGGACACAGCCGCGCGTGCCGCCTCCCCAACCGGCACCAGTCGTTCTTTCTCGCCTTTGCCGCGCACGATGATGGCTGATTTGTCGCGCACCGATGCCAAAGACAGTGACACCAGTTCCGAAACCCGCAAGCCCGTCGCATACAACAACTCAAGAAGAGCCGCGGCACGAACGCCCTTCACGCCGCCCATGTCCCGGGCCGCCGCAAGCAGCCTGTCGACGTCCTCCTCGCTAAGGTATTTCGGCAACGGCCGGCCCAATCTGGGACTGTCCAGCGCGGCAGTAGGATCATCTTTACGCGCACCTTCTGCGTACAAAAATTTGTAAAACTGCCGAAGACAGGACAACCTGCGCGCAGCGGTGCGCGGCGCCATGGCCGTATCCTGCATCTTTTTCAGATATGCCCGAAGATCGTCGGTGGTTGCGCCCGATATGTCGCGGCCGCGGTTTTTCAGAAAGGCCGACGCATCGCCGAGATCCCGGTTGTAGGCTTCAAGAGTACGGGCCGATGCGCCGCGTTCGGCGGCCATCATCTCCAGAAAGGTTTCAACGTGAGGCGCCGTCATGAGACGCCCTACCCTATAACCCTAACGCCAACGCCGCATCCACTGCCAAGGCTCGCGCGTCGCTCTCACGTCCAACCGCCATCAATGTTGCAATGACTTTCTGAAGGGTTGCCGAAGAGGCAAATCCCGGACCCTCGTCCCCCAAAGCGATCAACGACAAGGCCACCGCCTCTCCGACGCGGCGTTCACGCGCAGCCAGCGTCAATCCGTGCCAGATATGAGGCGCAATGGACGGGCCATGTTCCAGCACCCGGCGTCCATCCAACACCGGCTGCCAGTCGGCCATGGTGACGGGATCACCAAAAGCAGAATACAGGTTGAGCAGAATTTCGCGCCCTTGCACTGCGAACTCCTCAGGAACCGTGGCCGCCCATGCGTTCATAGAACGTGAGGGCAAGCGGCCTTTGGCGCCAGGTTCCAACAACCGCTCAATGGGCCACAGACCATCGGACACCTGCGCCGCTTCGGCGTTTGTCCGGGACATGCTGCGGGCCAGAGAGATCCATTCTTGCG
>Ga0181593_10003247_pt1 | contig 14960 bp, 12 predicted proteins | sample 071ome_19_FD_133756 | JGI IMG/M metagenome (GOLD analysis project Ga0181593, IMG submission 133756) | Coastal salt marsh microbial communities from the Groves Creek Marsh, Skidaway Island, Georgia - 071413AT metaG (megahit assembly) | ecosystem: Environmental > Aquatic > Marine > Intertidal...
CCTGGATTTGATGGCCCAACTTGCTGGTGATCCCCGCACCGCGTCCATTCCGGTTGTCGCGATGACGGCGCCTGACGGACCGGAATCCAGCGCCGCCCTTGAGCGGGCCGGCGCGGTGGCGCTGCTGGAAAAACCGTTTTCGGCGGAAGACATCGTTGCCCTCGTCGCGGCAGTGATCGCGGCGGGCCCCAAATAGAAAGGCCGCCCAAAGGCGGCCCTAATCGTCGATCGATAGCGCAGACTATTTGATACGCGCTTCTTTAAACTCGACATGTTTGCGCGCGACCGGATCGTACTTCTTGAGCACCATTTTCTCGGTGATATTGCGCGCATTCTTCTTGGTCACGTAGTAGTACCCGGTGCCGGCGGTACTCTCGAGCTTGATCTTGACGACGGCGGGTTTTGCCATTTCTTGTCTCCATGCTGCCCACTGGGGCGCGATTGGGGCCGGACGATAGTCCGTCCCGCGCCGGTGTCAAGCGGTGCAACGACCGGGCGCGTCTGGCTAGCCTTTGGGCGCAGAAATCAAGCGATTACGAGGGCCAGAGGCGGTAGGGGGCGGGTCGACGCCTCAAATGGCCCATAGCCGGGGCTTGGGCCCGGCTCACGATCCGTCGTCGACCGCCGATTCAAAGAGTCCCCGCACGATACGACCATCGGCCATTTCGTATCGAATGACGCGCTTGCCCATCCGGCGGGTGATAAAGGGAATGCCCTGCTGTGCATCCTCTTCAGGCTGCAAGGACAGGGCCGTCGCAACTTCGTTGACGACCAGTTCGGTGACGCTGGCTGTCGGCAGGCGGTCGATCTCGTTGATCGGCACCCAGGTCAGGTCCAGCAGTTCGTCGTTCTCCCGAAGCGTACCGTGCAGGTGACGCGCATCGGCGACGAAAAAGCGGGCATGGAATCGCCGTGGGGGACCCTTCGGCGTAATCGCCCGCGCAACGAACCCCAGCGCTCCAAGCGCTGGTTTGATTTGGGCTTCTGCAAAGGCGGCCCAGCCGGTCGGTGCTTTGCCGGAAAACGCCTGATCTCGGACGCCAAAAAACAATCCGGTTTCTTCGTAGGTTTCGCGGATCGCCGCAAGACCGAGGGCGCGTGCGCGGTGAAGCGTGCAATGTCGCGTCAGCGCCTGTTGGACGGAGGGATGGTAGTCGTTCGCGATCTCCGCAAAGCCGTCCCGTCGGTCGACCGCGCCGCCGGGGAAAACGTAGACATCGGGCATGAATGCCTGTCGCTGCGGTCGCCGGCCCATCAGGATTTCTGGATTGCCGTCAGAATGGCGCACGAGAATCAGGCTTGCTGCATCTCGAGGATAGCGCGCCTTAGGGTGCATGTTGGTCATCCCGATGTTCTACCCGAGAAACGCGTGAGGTAGAACACCGCACGGATGTCCTAGCGCCCTCTTTGGTTGCGGCGCCGCCCGGTGGGCTGCCGTCGGGGGCCGCGACGCTTGCCGGGTTGGCTGCGCGTCGGCGCCTCGCTGACGATTTCGAGGCGCAAACGCCCGCCGATGGGGTCGGCGTCGAGCAGTTTCACCTTTACCTCATCGCCCAATCGCCATGTCTCTCCGCTCTTTTCGCCGATCAGGGCGTGCTGTGCCTCGTCGTGCTGGAAGAACTCATCTCCGAGCGAGCGGATCGGGGCAAGGCCGTCGGCACCGCTTTCGTCGAGCGTCACGAACAACCCGAATCGTGAGACACCACTGATACGACCGCGAAACAGCGCGCCGACTTTTTCGCTCAGGAACAGCGCGGTAAATCGGTCCACGGCGTCGCGTTCGGCAACCATGGCACGGCGTTCGGCCTGCGAGATCTGTTCTCCAATCTGGTGCCAGTCGGTCCCATCGTCCTTCGCAAGACCGTCGTTGCCGAGCCGGCACGCCGTGATCAAACCGCGATGAACCAGCAAATCGGCATAGCGGCGGATCGGCGAGGTGAAGTGCGCATAGCGCGCCAACGCAAGCCCGAAATGGCCGATGTTGTCAGGGCTGTAGACCGCTTGCGCTTGAGCGCGCAGCACGACCTGATGGATCAAGTGTTCGGCCGGGGATCCCGTAGCTTTGGCCAAGATGGCGTTGAACGCCTTGGGCTGTAGGACCTGCCCTGGTGCGAGGTTCAAATCGAGCGTTTTCAGAAAATCGCGCAGCGCCGACAATTTTTCCCGATCGGGTTCGTCGTGCACGCGGTACATGCAGGGTAGGTGCTTTTCCTCCAGCGTTTCGGCCGCGCACACGTTGGCGAGAATCATGAAATCTTCAACCAACTGATGGCTTCGTAATGTCACACGCGGCTCGATCGAGACGATATCGCCGTCCGACGAAAGCCGCACGATGCGCTCCGGTAGATCCAGAGCGAGCGGACCTCGCGCATCGCGCGCTTTCCTCAGTGCGTCGTGGGCGCCATAGAGCGGCACGATGAGATCGCGCCGCGTGGGGTCCGTGATGTCGTCGTTGTCGTAGAGCGCCTGCGCTTCGGCATACGTGAAGCGACGGGCCGAGCGCATTAGACCTCGTACAAACCGGTGGCGGCGCTTGTTACCCTCGCGATCGATCCAAACCTCGACCGCCATGCAGGCACGAACTTCGTCGGGTCGCAACGAACACACGCCACTCGACAGGGCGTCGGGCAACATCGGCACAACTCGGTCCGGGAAATAGGCCGAGTTCCCGCGTTTGGCTGCGTCAGCATCCAAGGCGGTGCCGCTTCGAACGTAATGAGCGACGTCGGCAATTGCGATCAATAGATGCCAGCCACCGGCATTTCTCGGGTCGGGGTCCGGTTCGGCCCATATCGCATCGTCGAAGTCGCGCGCATCTTCGGGATCGATGGTGACCAGTGGGATATCCCTCAGGTCGGTCCGTTTGCCGAGTTTGGGGACGGTGGCACGTTCGGCCGCTTCCACGGAGTCCGGGCGGAATCGTGTCGGTAGGTCGTGTGTATGGATCGAGATCAGGCTCAGCGCCCGCGCGTCGTTCTTGCTGCCGATCCGTTCGACGACGCGGCCCTGCTGCAATCCCAGACGACGCGCGGGAAGAACTTCTGCGTGAACCAAGTCGCCCGGCTGCGCGCCGCCGCTATCCGGTCCGGCGACCCACAGGTCGCGACCGGTTCGATCCGTGGGATGAATGCGACCCTGGCCACCGACTAAATCGAACACCCCCACCATGCGATCGGGGCCGCGCCCGATAACTCGCATCACGCGCGCTTGGTAGTGGCCATTTTCTTCTTGGATGCGCGCAAGGACGCGGTCGCCGATACCGAGAGCCGGACCCGTTCTTTGCCTAGAATCCGGGATGAGAAAGACACGCGGCGCTTCTGTGTCGGCGGTCCACTGGAGTGGGCGACACCACAATTCGCCGTCGACATCGATATCGCTCACCTCGAGGGGTGTAACGTTGGGTAGTTTGGCGGGATCGCCGACCCGTCGGCCACGGCGTCGTTCGAGCGTGCCGTCGTCGAACATCTCGCGCAGAAGACGCTTCAGTTCCTTGCGGGCATCGCCCTTGATGCCGAAGGCTCGGGCGATCTCACGCTTGCTGGCGCGGTCGGGGTTGTCTTGGACGTACCGAAGGATCTCGTCTCGGGTCGGGAAGGGTGCCTTACGCCCGCTGCGGGCCATATCGGCTAGTCGTCAGCCGAGGGCGCCGGCTCGGTATTTGTTGCATCGCTGTTAGCCGGCTTTGCGGCCTTGGTCTTTTTGGTGGCCTTCGTTTTTGTCTTCTTGGCCTTCGATTTCTTTGCCTTGGTCTTTTTCGCCTTGGGCTTCGTCGCCGTTTTCTTGGTTTTCTTCGTGGTTCCAGCTTTCTTTTCGCGCTCGGCAAGAAGGCCGAGGGCGACCTCGAGGGTCATTTCTTCGGGCTCCGTCCCGCCGGGCAGCGTTGCGTTGGTCTTTCCGTGATTGACGTAGGGGCCATAGCGTCCATCCAGAACCGCGACAGGCTTGGAGTCCACGGGGTGTTCGCCGAGCGCCTTCAAGACCTTCGGGCCACGGCGCCGCTTGGGTTCGGCCAACAGCGCCACGGCGCGGTTGAGTCCCACCGTAAGGACATCCTCGTCGTCCCCCAACGATCGGTATTCGCCGTCATGCCGGATGAAGGGCCCGAACCGACCGATCCCGGCGCTGATCTTTTTCCCCGTTTCAGGGTGTTTCCCGACTTCGCGTGGCAACGACAGGTACCGGGCGGCCTCTTCAAGTTCGATCTCGTGCGGATCGGATCCTTTCGGGATGGCAACCCGTTTGGGTTTCTTGTCACCCTCGGCCTCGCCACGCTGGATGTAAAACCCGTACGGGCCTTTGCGTACCGTCACGGGCTCGTCGGTCGCCGGGTCGATCCCAAGTTCCCGCGGCCCGGCCCCGGCGTTGCTGGCGTCGCCCGAATCCCCTAGGGCGCGGGTAAACTTGCAGTCCGGGTAGTTGGAACAGCCGACAAAAGCGCCGAACTTACCGACCTTGATACTCAGCGTACCTTCGTCGCACGACGGACACTTGCGCGGATCGCCTCCGTCCTCGGGCGGATGAAACACGTGGTCGGCGAGAATTTCATTGAGCGAGTCGAGAACCTCGCGTACCCGCAAATCTTTCGTGCCGTCAACGGCGACGGCGAAGTCGTTCCAGAAAGCCTCAAGTACTTTCTTCCAATTGACCTGGCCCGCCGAAATCTCGTCGAGTTGGTTTTCTAGGTCGGCCGTGAAGTCGTACTCGACGTAGCGTTCGAAAAAACTGACGAGGAAGGCGGTGACGAGTTGGCCCCGGTCGTCGGCAAAAAAGCGAGATTTCTCCAGCCGGACGTAATTGCGATCCTGCAGGACCGATAGGATCGACGCGTAGGTCGAAGGCCGGCCGATCCCGAGTTCTTCGAGGCGCTTGACGAGCGTGGCCTCGGTGTAGCGGGGCGGCGGTTCGGTGAAGTGTTGTGATGGTTTGACGTCGCCGTGCTCGAGCGGGTCCTTGACGGCGACCTTGGGCAACGCCCGGTTGTCGTCGGCGGCCGCGTCCTCTTTGGACACGTCGTCACGGCCTTCCTGATAAAGCTTGAGAAAGCCGTCGAACAAAATGATCTGCCCGGTGGCGCGAAAACGGCTGTTGTTGTCGTTCGCGGCGATGTCGATGCTGGCGTTTTCCAGCTTCGCGCTGGCCATCTGGCTGGCGATCGTCCGCTTCCAGATCAACTCATAGAGTTGCGCCTGTTCGGGTGACAGGTGTTTTGCCATGTCTTCCGGCAACCGGCTCAGATCGGTGGGCCGGATCGCCTCATGCGCCTCTTGGGCATTCTTGGCTTTGGTCTTATAGGCCCGTGGACTTTCGGGCACATATTGTTGCCCGTACTCGTTGGCGATCACTTGGCGGCAGCCGGCAATGGCCTCGTTGGCGATTTGCACGCCGTCGGTCCGCATATAGGTGATGAGGCCCGTCACCTCGCCGCCCAGATTGATGCCTTCGTAAAGCCGCTGCGCCACCTGCATGGTCCGCCGTGCGGCAAAACGGAGCTTGCGCGAGGCTTCTTGCTGCAAGGTCGAGGTTGTGAACGGCGGCGGCGGATGTCGGGAGGTCTCTTTTGCCGAAACGTCGGCCACCGCGAAGCCTGGCGAGGCTTGAATAAGCACCAACGCGGCCTGCGCCTCCGCCTCCGTCTTCAACGAGAACTTTTCGAGTTTTTCACCGCGCAGCTGGATCAACCGCGCAGGTAGGATGGCACCCTCCGCGGTCCGGAAGTCCGCCGCAATCGTCCAATATTCCTGCGGGATGAACTTGTCGATTTCGAGTTCGCGTTCGCAGATCAACCGCAAAGCGACCGATTGCACGCGGCCGGCCGAGCGGGCGCCGGGTAGTTTGCGCCAAAGCACCGGCGACAAGGTAAAGCCGACGAGGTAGTCCAGCGCGCGGCGCGCTTGTTGGGCGTTGACGAGATCCATGTCGATCTCGCGCGGGTGTTGCATCGCTTCTTGGACGGCGCTCTTGGTGATTTCGTTGAACACCACACGTTTGACGTCGACGCCGTTGCACGCCTTCATCTCGGACAGTGCGCCCAGGACGTGCCAGGCAATCGCTTCGCCCTCGCGATCCGGATCGGTTGCGAGATAAAGCCGCTCCGAGCCCTTCAGCGCTTTGGCAATGTCTTTTAAGTGACCGGCAGAGCGCGGGTCTGTCTCGTAGGTCATCTCGAAATCGTTGTCGGGGTCGACCGAGCCGTTCTTCGACGGCAAGTCGCGCACGTGGCCATAGCTGGCCAGCACGACATAGTCTTTGCCAAGGTACTTATTGATCGTTTTTGCCTTGGCGGGTGATTCGACGACGACGACGTTCATAAGGTGCGCAGCGCTGTTTTCACTTGTCGTTGATACTCGATGGTGCCTTGACCGGATGTCGAGCGGCCAGCACTTAGTCCGAAAGCGCGAGCTGTGTCAAATGCCGGGCACCGGTTCGTGAACCCACGCTAGTTGGCGAAAAATGAAACAATCGTTAGCGTTCCCGCAGTTTATCGGCGGCCCCAAACGCAAAAGGTCTCTAGCCGACGCGGGGTTCCCGTCCCGCTCAACCCGCTTCGCGGTGGCGCGATCCCGACGATTTGATGTCGGATATCCGTGACGTCTTTTGTCTGTGTTTTGGACCCTAGGCCGCCAATTGAACGCGGTGGCCGGGAAGGCGATGGACTCGGCCGGCGAGCTCCAACTCGAGAAGCGTGGCGTTGACCACGGTCGCTGACATCGTGCAATGCCGTGCCAGCTCGTCGATGCCGATCGGGGCCACGCTAAGGCGTTCGAGCATGATACGTCGGGCATCGTCGGTCACGCCTTCATCGAGGTCACCTGCGTGCGGCGGTTCGACCACCTTGGGTGCGGCAAATTGCCGAGGCAGGCTGAGGGCGGCGAGGACGTCGTCGACATCTTCGCAAATCGCGGCGCCCTGGCGGAGCAACGCGTTGGGTCCACGCGCCCGCGGATCGCGTGGCGAGCCCGGCACCGCTAGAACGTCACGGCCTTGTTCGCCGGCCAGGCGCGCGGTGATGAGCGAACCCGAGCGGGCCGCGCCTTCGACCACGACGACAGCCCGCGATACCCCCGACACGATCCGATTGCGTCGCGGGAAATGGCGGGCTTGGGCAACCGTGCCGGGCGCCATTTCCGAAAGCACGCAGCCCGCATCGCTGATCTGCCGGAAGAGGTCTTCATTCTCGGGCGGGTAGATGTGATCCAACCCGCCCGCAACCACCGCAACGGTCCCCTGGTCGAGCGCGCCGCGGTGGGCCGCTGCGTCGATGCCCCGGGCCAAGCCCGACGAGACGACCAGATTGTGGCGTCCCAAGTCGGCCGCGAGGTCCGAGGCGAACCGCAACCCCACGGCCGAGGCGTTGCGGGCACCGACGATCCCCACCATGTCGCGCGCAAGGAGGTCGACGCGCCCTAGCGCATAGAGGATCGGTGGTGCGTCCGGTATCGCGACAAGGGCCGCCGGGTATCGCGAATCCGTATGATCGATCGCGACGGCGCCGAGGTCGGCGGCCGCGGCAAGCTCGTCTTCGGCCTCGCACTGGCTGCAAAGCCGAAGTGGCACGCGACGACCGCCGCGCCGCGCTAAGTCTTGAAGGGACTGCAGTGCACGGCCAGCATCGCCGAAACGGCTTAGGAGGGCGTGGTAGGTGACCGGTCCAACGGACTGGCTGCGGATAAGCCGCAGCCGATCGACAATCTCCTGGGGTGCGGTAGCGACGTTCCTATTCGCCACCTTCCGGCGTGGTTTTCCCGATCTTTGGTTCATGCCCGGTGAGGAGCCTCCCAATGTTGTCGGCATGGCGGATCAAAACGACCACAGCCACGAAGACGGCGAACTCGACACGCTGGGGATCGGACCAATAAGCACCGCCGATCGGCGTACCGGCGAGGATCGCCGCACCGATCGCCGCTACCACGAACGCGCCCATGCCCGCCAAAGAGGAATATCGAAAGATCAGGGCCAGAATCAGCCAGCTCGCACAACCAATCACGCCGACCCAGAAGTTGATCGCGAGCAAGACGCCAAGACCGGTCGCCACACCACGCCCGCCCCAAGCGAAAATCGTGCTTGAGATGAGAAGAAGGGCTCCCACCACGCTCACGAGGCCCTTGCCCAGCAGCATGATGCCTAGACCCACCCCGAGCAGCAGCGCCTCGCGCAGCGCAAACCGAATGCCGTGTTTGCTGGACGTCATCAACCAGATCGGCAGCATGTGGCCGATCAGTGCGCCGGCGCCGGCAACGACGGCTTGATCGCGGAATAAGAAGTAGTCAGCAAGAAGAACTGGGACGATGCCTTTTGCGGCATCCAAGATCAGCGTAGCTACCGCCAACGCGCGCCGGCCGGTGCGGAGCACGTTGGTCGCCCCGATGTTGCCTGAGCCGATTTGGCGAAGGTCTCCCGCCCCCCCGAGGCGCGTGAGAATCAGCCCGAACGGAACCGAACCGATCAGGTACGCCATCACGAAAACAACGAAGAAAGGCCAGACGAAACTCAGATCGCCGATTGGATCGGGCATGCCTAAGCCACCTCAAAGACCGCCGCGCCGGCCACGACGGTTCGCAGAACCTCGCCCTGAATGGGGCGTTGGTCGAAGGGCGTGTTTTTGGCCTTACTCTGAAAAGCGGCGGCATCGATCCGTGCCGGTGTGTCCGGATTGAAGATCACCAAATCGGCCGGTGCGCCTCGCGCCAATCGGCCCTGCGGCAGCGACAAAATATCGGCCGGACCCACCGTGTACCTTGCCAATAGGTCCAGCAGCGGTACTTGTCCTTTATGGTGTAGCTCCAGGCCGATCAGAAAAGAGGTTTCTAGTCCTACCGCCCCATAGGCTGCTTGCGCGAAGGGAAGGCGCTTCGCCTCGGGGTCTTCAGGTCGATGGTGGCTAGCAATGACGTCGATGGTGCCGTCGGCGAGGCCTGCCACGATCGCCTCTCGGTCGGTTTCGCTGCGCAGGGGGGGGGTCACTTTGGCGAAGGTCTTGTAATGGCCCACTTCGTTCTCGTTCAGGGAAAAATGATAGGGCGCAACGCCGCAGGTCACGCGCAGTCCTTTGTCCTTCGCGCGCCGCACGGCGTCGACCGACGCTGCCGTCGAAATCGACGCCGCGTGGTAGCGGCCGCCGGTGAGCTCGGCAATACGCAGGTCGCGTTCCAGCATGATGGTTTCGGCCGCCGCGGGGATTCCGCCCAACCCCAGTCGGGTTGCCGTTTCGCTGTCGTTCATCACGCCGTCGCCGACAAGCTCGGGGACTTCAGTGTGATGCGCAATCAAGGCGTCGAACGTCGAAGCATAGGACAGTGCGCGGCGTAACACCTGGGCATTGGTGATGCTCCGGTAGCCATCCGTGAATAAGGCGGCGCCCGCTTCCGCGAGCAGCCCCATTTCGGTCATCTCCTGGCCCGCCATGCCCCTGGTGATGGTGGCCGCCGGCAGGACTCGGACGACGCCGGATTTTTGCGCTTGCCGCGCGAGGAACTCGACCAGCGCGATTTCGTCCATGATCGGCCGTGTATCGGGCGAGGCGATAACCGTCGTGATGCCTCCGGCGGCGGCTGCGCGCGTGCCTGTCGCGATGGTTTCCTTGTGTTCGCGACCGGGTTCTCCCAACGCCGCCATCATGTCGATCAGTCCCGGCGCCAAGCAATTCCCTGCGCAGTCGACGACCCTACAGTCGTCCGGCACCCCGTCTACGAACAAACGACCGACATCGGCGATCGTCTCGTCGATCGTCAATACACCGCCCTGGGCGTCGGTACCGCTTGCCGGATCGAGCAAACGGGCATTGGTATAGGCAACCTTTTGGGTCACGGCGTGGCCACCTTGGCAGGTCGTTCGATCGTTTGGTGAACCAGCGCATCGAGGCAGGCCATGCGGACGGCGACACCCATCTCCACTTGTTCTCGAATGACGCTGCGATTGATGTCGTCGGCAACTTCGGTGTCGATCTCGACGCCGCGATTCATGGGGCCCGGATGCATGATCAGGGCGTCGGGTTTGGCATGGGCGAGCTTGTCACGATCTAGCCCGTAATAGCGAAAGTACTCTCGGATCGACGGCACGAACGCGCCCTTCATCCGCTCCGACTGAAGACGCAGCATCATCACGATATCGGCGTTTCTTAGCCCCGACACCATGTCGTGATGAACCTCAACGCCGAGGCGCTCCACTGCAACGGGCAGAAGGGTCGGGGGCGCCACCACACGGACCAGCGCACCCATCTTTCCGAGGAGCTGAATATTCGATCGAGCTACGCGGCTGTGCAGAATGTCGCCGCAAATCGCGACTGTCAGTCCGTGCAGGTGGCCCAAGCGCCGGCGGATGGTGAGCGCATCAAGGAGCGCCTGAGTCGGGTGGGCATGGCTGCCGTCGCCGGCATTGATCACCGAACCGTTCACCTTTTGCGACAGCAGATCGGCGGCGCCGCTATCCGAATGGCGGATGACCATCGCATCGGGCTGCATGGCGTTCAGGGTCATCGCCGTGTCGATCAAGGTCTCGCCCTTTTTGATCGCCGACCCTTCGACCGACATATTGATGACGTCCGCACCCAGCCGCTTTCCGGCCAACTCGAACGATGTCTTGGTGCGGGTCGAGGTCTCGAAGAACAGATTGATCTGCGTCCGGCCCCGCAGGCGAGCGAGTTTCTTTTCGGGCCGACGATTCAAGTCGACATAGGTGTCCGACAGATCGAGGAGGGCCGTGATCTCGTCCGGCGATAGGTGCTCGATGCCCAACAAGTGGCGGTGAGGGAACGGCGTCGCGGCGGATGATGTCATTAAAGCTTCACTATAAGTTTCGCCTTCCGAGACGACAACTAGGTGAGCAGCCAAAGCGCCACCGGAACCGTCAAAGCGGAGGCCAGCGTAGCCATAGTCGCAACGCCGGGCAGAATGCTCTGGGCATCCTTGCCCAACACGCTAAAGCGCGGCACGACGCAAGGCAGTGCGGCGATCAGTACCACTGAGATCGCGGCGGGTCCTTCCAGGTTCAGGGTCAAAGCCAATACACCGGCCCCAAGGGGCAGGACCAAAAGGTTTAAGGCGAGGCTACCCATCGCAGCCCCTCGCGCGGCGTCGAGAGCGTTCTGCGCTGCGGCGATATTAAGCGCCGCGCCCGCGCCGAGAAGGCCCACGGGCACCGCGGCGTACCCGAAGACCTGCACCATCGCCGCAACGCCGCTGACCAGCGGGATATTGGCAACGTTCAGAGCGATCCCCACCCCGGCGCCCCAAATGATGGGGTTTGTCGCGAGCAATCGGAACGCCGACGCCAGTGCATATTCCTGCTCGGCTTCGGGATCGAGATCTTGTCGCCCGACGAAATGGTTGAACAGGCCGCCCGCTAGGATCGCCGTGGGTAGGTAGGTAGCCGCAGCGACCAAAAACAAGGCTAGTCCTTCCGTTCCGCCAAGTGCCAAGGCGATGCCCATCCCGTAAGGCACGTTGCCACGGATCGATGCTTCAAGAATCTGGGGGCCCAGCTTGGCGGCCCTCGTAGACCGCGATCGCCATACCCAGACCACTGCGGCTGCTGCCCCAAGTGTGGCGGCAACGGTCACCACGATTCGCAGTAGGGGCGCATCCGAAAAATCCGCGACGCTTAGGCCGGAAAGGAATAGCGCCGGAATGAACGCGTAGTAGTTTAGTTTTTGAAACTGTGCCCACGTGCCGGGGGGCACGTATTGGCGATAAGCCAAGCCGCCGCCCAACAAGATCACTAGGAAGACGGGTATCGTGGCGGCAAACGTTTCGCCCATGCCTAAGCTTCCTTCGCCATGGTCTGGAGCCGGTCGAGCGCACCTTGCAGAATGAAGGCTGCGGCATGGGCATCGACTACCGCGTCGCGCCGCTTCCGAGAAACATCGAGATCGATCAGCGTTCGTTCGACGGCCACCGTCGATAACCGCTCATCCCAAAACACCATCGGCAGGTCGATCGATGGCGCGATGTTGGCCGCAAACTGGCGCACCGATTGGCAACGCGGCCCTTCGCTGCCGTCCATGTTCATCGGCAGGCCGATAATCAGCCCGCCGATATCGCGATCTTCGACGACGCGAGTCAGCGCGGCGACATCGTCTTTGAGTTTTTTCCGCTTGATTGTTTCGACCGGGGTCGCCATGCCCAGACGAGCGTCCGAAACTGCGATGCCGATCGTCTTAGCGCCGACGTCAAGGCCGAGCAGACGGGCGCCCGGACGCATCTGCTGGGTGAGCTGTGCGAGATCGCTAGTCTTGCCTGGACACATGACGAGTGTTAGGGTCCGCTCGATTTTGCCCGGAATTCTGCGCTTTTTGACCCGGCCAAAGCGCATTACCAGAACGTGCCATATGTCGCTAGATAAAGCCACCGTCGCCCGCATCGCGCGGCTCGCAAGGATTTCCTTGCCGGAACAAGACCTCGAGCCCATGGCAGCCGAGCTATCGGGCATTCTTACTTGGATCGAGCAACTCGGCGAGGTCGACACCGACGGTGTCGCGCCGATGACCAGTGTGGTCGGACATGCCCTGCATCATCGCGAGGACAAGGTGACGGACGGCGATCGCCGCGACGATGTCCTGGCCAACGCCCCAGAAAGTACGGACGGCTATTTCGTCGTTCCCAAGGTGGTCGAGTGAGTCTCGGCCTGACCGAATTCACGCTTGCCGAGGCGCGCGACAAGCTGCGCGCACGCGAGGTTTCGGCACAAGAACTCGGCGAAGCGCACCTCTCAGCGATCGGGTCGGCGAAAGCGCTCAACGCCTTCGTGGTCGAGACCGCGGAACGCGCTCGTGCCGATGCGGCACGGTCGGATGCACGCCTTGCCAAAGGCGAGGGCGGCATCCTCGAAGGCATACCGGTCGCCATGAAGGACCTGTTCTGCACGGAAGGCGTCGTCTCGACCGCAGGATCTCATATTCTTGACGGTTTCCGTCCGACCTATGAATCGACGGTGTCAGCCAACATGTGGCGCGAGGGCGCAGTGATGTTGGGCAAGACGAACATGGACGAATTCGCCATGGGCTCGTCCAATGAAACCAGTCACTACGGCCCGGTGCGCAATCCGTGGCGGGCCGACGGCGATAACCGTGACTTGGTGCCTGGCGGATCGAGCGGCGGGTCGGCGGCCGCAGTCGCGGCGGCGCTTTGCTTGGGGGCAACTGGGACCGATACCGGCGGTTCGATCCGTCAGCCCGCAGCATTCACCGGCACGGTCGGGTTGAAACCCACGTACGGTCGGTGCTCCAGGTGGGGGATTGTTGCGTTTGCTTCCAGCCTCGATCAAGCCGGACCGATGACGCGGTCGGTGCGCGATTCGGCGATCATGCTGCGTGCGATGGCCGGATACGATCAAAAAGACTCGACCTCAGTCGATGTCGCGGTGCCGGACTACGAGGCGGCGCTTGACCGCAGCGTCAAAGGTCTACGTATCGGGATTCCGACCGAGTACAGGATAGACGGCACGCCGGCTGAAATCGCCGCGTTGTGGGACCAAGGCATCGCGTGGCTCAAAGACGCTGGCGCGGAGATCGTCGAGGTCAGTCTGCCCCACACCAAGTATGCCCTGCCTGCGTATTACATCGTCGCGCCGGCCGAGGCGTCGTCCAACCTCGCGCGGTACGACGGCGTGCGTTACGGGTTTCGGGAAGACCGAGACGATCTTACCGAAATGTACGAGGCCACTCGCGCGGCAGGGTTCGGCGCCGAAGTTAAGCGCCGGATACTAATCGGCACGTACGTGCTTTCGGCGGGGTATTACGATGCCTATTACTTGCAGGCGCAAAAAGTACGCACGCTGATCGCGGAAGATTTCAAGAACGCTTGGGATCGCGTCGACGCGCTGCTGACCCCGACAACGCCCGAGGCCGCTTTTGGGATCGGCGAAAAGAACGACGATCCGGTGGCGATGTATCTCAACGACATTCTCACCGTGCCGGCCAACATGGCGGGGTTGCCGGCTATGTCCGTACCGGCCGGTCTTTCCGCGCGCGGCCTTCCCTTAGGGCTTCAGGTCGTGGGGCGGGCGTTCGACGAAGAAACCGTTCTCCAGGTCGGTCGGACGCTGGAGCGTGCCGCGGGGTTCGATCACCGCCCGACGCCGTGGTGGCGAGACCAGCCATGAGCGGCGTCATTCAAGGGGCGACCGGACCGTGGGAAATGGTCATCGGGCTTGAGGTCCATGCCCAGGTTTCGTCCGCTTCAAAGTTGTTCTCGGGTGCCGCCACGGCCTTCGGTGCCGCGCCGAACATCCAGGTCAGCCTTGTCGACGCGGCGATGCCCGGCATGCTGCCCGTCATCAATAAAGTTTGCGTGGAGCAGGCGGTCCGGACCGGATTGGGCCTGAAGGCCAAGATCAACCTGCGCTCGGTGTTCGACCGCAAAAACTACTTCTATCCCGATCTACCCCAGGGCTACCAAATCTCCCAATACCTACAACCCGTCGTTGGCGCGGGGACGCTGGTCTTGGACATGGAGGACGGCACGTCGCGTGAGATCGGCATCACCCGACTGCACCTCGAGCAAGATGCCGGCAAGAGCGTCCACGATATGCACCCCGACCGTACCTACGTCGACCTTAACCGGTCCGGGGTTGCCCTAATGGAGATCGTTTCCGAGCCCGACCTACGCTCGCCAGAGGAGGCCGGGGCCTATCTGCGCAAGATGCGCTCGATCTTGCGCTACCTCGGCACCTGCGACGGCAACATGGAAGAGGGCAGTATGCGGGCCGACGTAAACGTGTCGGTGCGGCGCCCGGGCGCCGACTATGGCACGCGTTGCGAAATCAAGAACGTCAACTCGGTCCGCTTCGTTCAGCAGGCGATCGAGGTTGAGGCGCGGCGCCAAGTCGACGTGCTCGAGGATGGCGGCGAAATCCTCCAAGAAACGCGACTGTTCGATTCGCGGAAAAACGAAACCCGTTCGATGCGTTCAAAGGAAGAAGCGCACGACTACCGTTATTTTCCCGATCCCGACCTGCTGCCGCTGGAA
>Ga0181593_10003251_pt1 | contig 14955 bp, 1 predicted proteins | sample 071ome_19_FD_133756 | JGI IMG/M metagenome (GOLD analysis project Ga0181593, IMG submission 133756) | Coastal salt marsh microbial communities from the Groves Creek Marsh, Skidaway Island, Georgia - 071413AT metaG (megahit assembly) | ecosystem: Environmental > Aquatic > Marine > Intertidal zone...
AATAAATCTTGGGTTTTTGTGAGAAATTTATTCTCTGGTTAAAATGAATTTTCCATCATTGTACGAATTTTCGAGAGTACAAAAGATGAAGTGGAGTATAAAAAGTTCGACATATATCTCCGTACAGCCATTTACATTTGGCTTAAATAAACACTAAATTTTAATAAATTTAAGATGGGTTTTCAAATTTTGTCTTTGAAATTAATAAATTGTGTTTAAAATGTATAGAACATGGCTTGGTATTAAGGATATAATGAGATATCATTTTGATATCAGGCATAAATTTGACTCGGAGTTTAAAGGTTTCGGTCGATAAAAAGTCGCACTTGGGGGAATTATGAACATTAGACGTATACAAGTTGCTAGCCCGCTCACATTGGTCGTTTTATCTGCATGTGGTGGATCTTCAGGGGGTGGAGCCTTATCGGCACTGATTAATGGGACCGCAATAAACGGACCTCTTTTTGGGGCAAGGGTATTTTTAGATGTTGCTGATGCCAATGGAAACTTTGATGGTGTCTACAATGCGGCTGATGACATACTAGCCTCTAATAATGGTTTAACCGACGAGCTTGGTGATTTTTCTGTAGACACTAGTAGCTTAGCAGCTGGTGCAACATACAGGATAGTGGTTGAGTCTCTGGATACAACGGTAATTAACTATGGTGGAGCAAATCCCGAGGACGGCGACCTTCAGCCTGCTGGTGGTTTCACATTAACAGCTCCAGAAAATTCTTCTGTTGTTACTCCGATAACGACATTGATTGAGCAGGGCGGTCTGACACCAGCAGATGTCGCGACGGCCCTGGGTTTAGAAGGTGTTGACCTGTTAACTTTTAACCCCTTTGACACCACTGACACAGCAACAGCTGTGAAAGCGGAAAAGGTTTCAATGCAAGTTGTTACGACCTTGGAGACGCTATCCTCTGCCGCTGAGAGTGCGGGCGCGGGAGGAGCAGACGCGGCTTCTGCAGCTGTTGGCGCTCTTGTTTCCGTTATTACAAATAAAGTTACAAATGCCGAAACTTTAGACTTGGCGCCAGATAACCTTAACGATCCCAATAACGATATTGCGGCTCTAACTGATAACTTTAAGACTGAATTGACTGCGGCGGGTGTCAATACCGCTGCGATTACGGCTATAGAAGGCGATATAGAGCGTTCAATTATGGTTGTGAACTCTGGAATTGAAGCGTTGCCAGAGGATATAGATTTAACGTCGGCAGATTCAAAAAATACATTTTCAGCGGCGAAGTTACTTTCAGAGCAAGTCTCAGATGCTGTTACATCAGGTAATGCTGCAGATATCAGCTTTACGAATGAGGGCGCCTTTGCGGCAAGTGCTTCGAATGCTGCGCCTACTGGAGTTGCTTTGAGTCATAACGAAGTAAATGAAGGTGCTTTAGAAAATCGTCTCATTGGGACACTGACGCTTGAGGATGGTGATAATACTAACAGTAACCCAGTGTTTGAAATTTTGAGTTCCGAGGCAGACGGTGCTCTGTTTGAGATTGCTGAAAACAATAAGCTGCAAGTCAAGGAGGGTTCAGCCTTAGACTTCGAGAGCGCAGATCATGAAAATGGTGTTTATACTGTTTATGTAAAGGGTATAGATGATGGTGGGAAGTCTACCATTGAAAAAATTGAAATTCAGTCAAAAGATGTGGCTGAACCACCCACATTAGATGCCAGTACCACGACTGCCACTGAAGATGCAGCATTTACCTATACAATCACGGCTACGGACCCTGAGGGTGACACGGTTCAAATTAGCATACCAAACTTACCATCATGGTTAACGTTCTCATCTTCTACCGGGGTTTTAACAGGAACGCCTGATAATGACTTGGTTGGGGATGTTGTGCTAAGTGTTGTCTTGACAGATAGTACCGGGTTGTCGGCTACTGAAACTTTGACAATTACTGTTGCAAACACAAACGATGCCCCCACAATTTCTACAACATCACTGAGCTCTGTTGCGCAGGACGCTGCCTTCTCGCAAGTTATTACAGCCTCAGACGTGGACGTAGGCGATACAGATTTAACGATTGCAATGAATGCCTCTGCGTCAGCTGATTGGTTAAGTTTTGATGCGTCAACAAATACGCTTTCTGGAACGCCTGGTAGTGGCGATGTTGGGACTAACACTGTGACGTTGACTGTGACTGATGCTAACGGCGGAAGTAGCTCAAAGGTCTTAGAGGTTGTTGTAAGCAATGTGAACGACGCACCAGTCATTGCTGACCCTCTCGTGGCTGCAATTGTGGAGGGCCCCGACGGAGCAGCCAATACCGAAACCAATTTGAGTGGTACACTTGATGTGACCGATGCAGACACGCCATTTGACAGTAATGAGGTTCTTACTTTTAGTCTAGACGAATTAGACACCAGCGTTGCATCTCAAAGCAAAGAGTACACGACACTGACAGTAAACTCAGATAAGACATATTCGGTCACTTATAATGCGAATATGGTTGATGCGCTGAAAGACGGTGATTCAGAAACTGAAACCTACACAATTTACGTGACGGATGCTGCAGGAGAACAGGACTCCGTTACGCTTACTGTGAATATTACCGGCGCAAATAATGAGCCTACGATTACAGTGACTGACAGCGACATGAGTACATTGTCCAATTTGGGTGCTGGGCAGTTTGTCGGAGCATTACCGGCTACAGATGATGTAGATGAAGCAGATAGTATCGTATTCACGCTTGCTGCAGCTTCGGCGACCAACGATAATGATGATTTCATCATAACCGATAATAACTTGAATTTAAAAAGTTCGGTCACCACGGATTTCTCTAACCAATCCAGTTACAGCGTGGATGTAATTGCTACGGACTTGGCTGGCGCAACTGCAACGGCGACCTTAGCGGTAAATGTGTCCAGTACAAACGCAAGGCCGTCTATTTCATCAATTACAACTAACAAAGAAGATGGTGTTATCGGAATAGGTGGAGAACTTGTCTTTACAGCCTTGGCGAGCGAGGCAGTGAATGCTGGAAGTTCTTTCTCAATTTCGCTCTCGAATGGTTCCACTGTGACAATGACGAGAAGTACAGATGACGAGACGCCAAACTTGTTTTCTGGTACGTACACAGTGGCTGAGGACGATGACACGGCAACTGATACGGTTCTTTCTGTGTCTGGATATACAGCAGGTACGGTGGTTGAGTCTTCCTACGCCGAAGGTGAGAACCCTGCCACAATGGAGTCAAGTAGCGCGACAGTCGATATCGGCACTCTTGAAGTAGACGCGACGTATCCGACTGCCATTGTGAGTAACACAGGCCATACTTATGATGCTTCTACTGGCGTTTTGACGTTGGCGGGCTCGAACTTTTTGACGCTTGGCGAAATTGTGAGCCCGACTAATGGTGACCCTGATTATGTAACGATTACAGATGCTGTAGATGTCACAAAAATCACCTGGAATATAGATGGCGCGGGTACGGAGACGCTGGCTCTCGCGACAACGGATATCGCGTCGATTACGGCAACGACGTCGACTATGACGATCACCCTGAATTCGACGGGCATAGGTCGTTTGCATGTCCTTGAAGGTTTTGGTGGAACATCAGCAACAGACGGAACTGCCGACCTCATTGACGTGGCCACGAGTTTTCTCAAGGATGCGGCTGGAAACGTTTCGTCGGCTGAAGTTGCTGTCAGCGATGCCGATGTGACATTGGCTGACTCTGCCAGGCCAACTATTAGTACGGTCGCGATAAGTCCTAATGAAACACTCTTCGGAATTGGTGATACGATTACTGTTACATTGACGATGTCAGAAGATATTCGGTCTGACTCTTCGGTTACTATGGCGCTCTCCAATGGGGCGACATTAAATTTCACGGTCCCAAGTGGTTCTACAAACACACTCTCTGCTGAATATACAGTGGAGGCTGGTCAAGACGTAACAGACTCGGATACTTTTGCCATTCAGGCTCTCTCTAGTGTGAGTGTGCTGGACGTGTCGGGTAATTATTTATCCGATGATACCACAGAAATTTTTACATCCTCGGCTTCAGCAGATGTGCTTGCTGCCACAACTTCAAGCACGGCCCTTACCTTAGACGGTAACGCCGGAACTATTATCCCTGGAATGACAGTCACTGGGACAGGTATTTCAGGCGCCGTGACAGTGGATACGGTGACAGATCAGGGAAATATTGTCCTGTCCTCGGCTCAAACACTTGCGGAAGATGCAGAGCTGACCTTTGCTTTCGTAAATGGAATGACTGCCGTAAAGATTGATGCAACCGCACCGACAGCATCTATCGCCGCTACTGGTCATACATATGATGCCGACACTGGCGTTTTAACCCTTACGGGCTCGGCGTTAAACTCTATGGGTATTGCAGCATACAATAACGGCGTAACTACCGGGGATGTAAGTAGTGTTGTCGATGTCACTAAGTTGACTTGGGACATCGATGGCGAGGGCGCCAGTACAATGACCTTGACCGATGATGATGTTGCTTCGGTTATATTAAAAGACTCAACGACCCTTGAAATAACACTAAACGCAGGTGACCCAACCGCAGACCCAGTCGTCGGCCGAGCTAAGCTTCACGCTCTAGCAGACTTTGGTGGTGCTACGGCAACTGGTGGAACGGCTGACGCTCTTGATATTGCTGCAGGGTTTTTAACGGATGAGGCTGGCAATATTTCTTCGGGGCTTGCAAGTCCGGTCGCTAATGCTGAAGTGGCAATGACTGATACGACGGCCCCCGTAATTAATACAGACGGCATTACATCAGATGCCACGAATGGTCAGGTTGTTGGTGTTGGAAGCATCATTACTATTTCTGCTCAGATGTCTGAAGCAATGAAAGCTGGCACGGAGATGCTTGTGACGTTGAGTACGGGAGGAACAGCTGTTCTTACTCCAACTTCCGAAGATGCCACTATCATGAGTGGTCCTTACCAGGTTAGCGCGTCAGATGAAACAACGTTTAATGATGCAGATGCTGCTACTTTGAAGTTTGCTGTTTCGAATTACACGATCAATACGGCCGTTGATATTTCGGGCAACCAACTCGATGCTGATACGGCTATAGCAGACATAGATGACTTGGCTTCGCCAATTATTGACACGACACCTCCAACGGCAACGATTGCCGCAACGGGTCACACTTACGATGTGAGTACTGCTGTCATTACCCTTTCGGGTACAAATCTTGATGAAATGGGCATTTTTCAAAAGGATTATGCAGCGACGGCTGATGTGCTTGCTGCGACAACGTCTACGACAGACCTTACTTTAGACGGTAATTCAGGCACTATTGTGGCTGGAATGACTGTCACAGGAACAGGAATTACTGGTACGGTGACAGTAGAAACCGTGACAGATCAAGGAAATATTGTCCTGTCCTCTGCCCAAACCCTCTCAGAAGATGCGGCGTTGACATTCACTGCTAGCGGTGATGCGTCGTCCGTTGTTGATATCACCAAACTGAGTTGGGACATTGATGGCGCTGGTGATAATACAATGACACTAACTTCGGATGATGTCACCTCGGTGATATTAATTGATGATACGAGAATAGAAATTACATTGAATTCAGACGCTCCGCCGACTGCTGACGTGGCTGCTGCTACAACTTCTAGCACGGCCCTCACTTTAGATGGTAATTCTGGCACCATAAAAGCAGGTATGGCAGTATTCGGGGCTGGTATTTCTGGTGCTGTGACGGTGGCAGAAGTTACAAATCAAAATAACATTGTCCTGTCCTCGGCTCAAACACTTGCGGAAGATGCGGCCTTGACCTTTATTCCTACTATTGGTTTGCATAAGCTACAATCGCTGGATGGCTTTGGTGGTGTGAGTGCAACGGGCGGAACAGCAGATACTATTGATATCGCTATAGGTTTTCTCAGTGATACGGCTGGTAACGTTTCAACGGGCTCGGCAGCCCCAGTTGCTAATGCTGAAATTACCCTCGTAGATGTTATAGCTCCGGCTATTTCTTCGATCACAACAAATGCATCTGCGGATACTTTTAATGGCGTCGGTACAGACATTGTGTTCACCGCCACGATGGCTGACGGAGCAGAAATTAAACTTGGTGAGTCTATGACGGTTACGCTTAACAATAGTGCTAACGTAACTTTGACGACATCTAACTTAGATGCAAACACGATGGTGGGCACATATACTGTTGGTGCGGAAGACATAGATGTGAGTGGTCTTGCAATTGCCTCATATTCCGTCGGAACGGCAGTTGATTTATCAGGTAACTTACTCGCTGACGATACAGAAATTTCAGATATCGATGATATTTTGGCAAATGTGGCTGTCGACACAACCGCTCCACAACTAACGATACAAACCTATGTTGGGTCTGAGCTTGTATTGGCGTTTAATGAAGCTATAACCACTGCTTCGGCCGATCTACTTGAAACTGCTGTAGCGAACCTAGCAGAAGTTACCGATACGGAATGGTCGTCAAGCTCAAATAACACAACATTCAAGATCGCTGCGAGCTCCCTGAGCTCGGAAGATTCTTTAAACATTGATGATGTTACCGTCGAAGATGTGGCGGGCAATACACTACTTATTGAAACTTTGGAAATTATTTAACGACACCCAGGTCGGAGGAAAAAATAATGGTTGATAATCCACAAGTCACAATTACTGAAAATGATGACGGTACATATGAAGCGACATATCAAGATGCTGGTCGTGAATATGAAATACAGTATGACGCAGATTTTGTAAAAACTGGTGAGACGGTCACGAAGCTTTTTGATGTAGTTGGGGCAAAAGTAGATGGGACCGCAACTGCAGCTACTACACAAGTGTCAATAGATGGTGTGTTAGGTACAATAGAGGTGGGTATGGCAGTGACGGGTGCCGGCATAGATACGACGACTGGCGTCGTAACTGTCGAATCTATCGTAGACCAAAATACTATTGTATTATCATCCGCCCAAACACTCACTGATGGCACTGATCTTTGTTTTAGCTCTTCTAAATTACAGACGGCTTGGGGTCTTGTAAAAGATGATTTGTTGCCTGGAATTTTGCCAGCAGACACACTGGAGACAGATCTTACTTTTGCAAAAGTCGACGATTATCAAACAGTTGTTCTGGGAAAAGACAACGCAATTTTGATGCGCGTCAACTCTTGGGAGGGTAGTCATGAATGGGAAAGTGGGGATGGTACTACCTACGTAAATGAAAATACAAATTATAATTTTCACGCAGAAGATTGGACGCATCTGGGGCATGCGGGCACAAACGAACGCATCATTTACGTAGACGGAGGCGCTGGTGATATCCAAGACGAAACTGGCACTCACTTTGGGTTTTCAACGAGTAATGCCACATCTATAGCGAGTAGCTTGAGCGACTACAGTAGTTACTTGGCGACACACCTAAGTATTACCGACATCGCTGATGTGGCGAGTGTGCAACGCAATGACTCTAGTTGGACTCTGCTGGATCATAGTCAGCGTGAGGAAGGTTTTGTCGAGCGCACGGACTCAAATAATCGCATAGAGCTTTTTGGTACTGATGGAACAAATGAAACATTCCTTGGATCAATTGAAGTCCGTGAGGATTTCATCGAAATCCGTGATAGTTCTTGGAATACAGTTGCTCGACTTCTTAAGCCTGGTTCGGGTAAGACGGTTGATGAGCTCGTAGCCGAGTATCCCGAATTTCAGGATTTTGCAGAGGCCTGGACAGCTGTAAAGGATAATATGCCGGCAGACATCCGGCCAGAGAATGACACCGACTTGGAATTCAATGTTGATGATTGGGGCAACATTGTAGTTTTTGACAGCACTACCGGTGCACTTGTAGGTCGTGTTCACTCATGGGAGCATACAAACACCTGGTCCCAGTATGAACAGGGCGATGAATACACGGTAAGTAATTCCAGTAAGGGTTATAATTTCAATGATGAAAACTGGAATGATATTGGTCGATATGAAACCAGTGAGAGGCAATATACTCAAAAAAATGGAGTAGATTTGCCGGCGCCAGTCGATGATGAAACTGCGACGTTTGTGTCATATTCAATCACGTCAGATGAAGGTGATTGGGCATCTCAAGAGGCTCAACTTTTTATGCCAAAAATTCCGACCGATGCGCTCACGCAAATTCAAACAGATTTGGCAGCTAATGTGGATGGGTTTGATTCAATCGGTTGGTCAGACATTTCTAAGGTCTCCCTCGGCCAAACAACTGTCAATGGCGTTCAAAACTTCTTACGAGCTGAGGATGAGACGCGAGAAAATGCTCGCATTGAGTATTTTGTTGAGAAAGGTTCTGGAAACAACACATACGATGAATTTGTTGGATCCGTGACAATCAGAGATCGTCTCATTGAGGTTCGAGATAATCAGTGGAACGAGGTGTTTAGAGGACAAGACACGAGCACTCTCAAGACTGCCGAGCAAATTGATAAGAGCCATGATGGATTTTTAGCCGCCTGGACTGATGTGAAGGATTACCTCAGTGCAGATCTTCAAGCTGACGGCGTGAAATTTAGTGCTGATGACTGGAATATTTATGCATTCAGCGCGGCGGGATCCATAATTGGTAACATCAATTTCTGGAATGGCGAACACGAGTGGACGAGCTGGGATGGCAAGACGTATAAACACATAGATACCAATTTCAATTTCCATGATCAAAATTGGGAGCCTCTTGCTAACTCTGGTGCCTTTGAGCGTTATCTTGTCATAGATGCTACTACTCAACTTAAAGATGAGGAGGGCTCTCACAGCGGCTTCATGGTAACCGATGCCACTGCACTGGGAACTATTTTGAGTGGTCTAAACGATCAAGTTGACGATCTTTTAAGTATTGATTTTGCCAATGTTCAAATGGTCAGGCAGGATGAGAGTTCCTGGAAGGGCTTAGACCATGCTCAACGTGAGGATGGTTTTACCGAGTGGACGGATAGCAATACGAGTACCGAGTTATTCACGTCAACGGATTACTCAGGATACGCAGGCCGTGTGGAAACTCGTGATGGATTTATTGAGATTTATGATAACTCATGGAATTTAGTAGGCCGCCTCTTAGATGGTAGCGGTTTGAGTATCGACGATATTAACGCTTTGTATCCAGGTTTTAAAGATGCTTGGTCTGCTGTTAAGGATTATTTTCCGAGCGACTTTAAGCCCAATGTTGACGTCACTGATACTGCAAATTTTGATTTAGCTTTCTCAGTGGACGACTGGGATAATGTTATTGTTTACACAGGCGCAGGTGAAATGATTGGCCGTGTAAATGTGTGGGAGTACGTGTCCGACCAGCCGTGGACGAATTATCATGATGGGCAGGAATTTTCGATACAGCACTCAAACCTCAATTTTAATTTTAATGACGACGAGTGGAATAATATTGGACGATATGAGCAGTCCACTAACACAATTGTCGCCATTAATGGTGTTGAGCTGGCTCAGCCTGAGCCAGATGAAGTTAGAACGACAGTGTCCTACTCTATACTGAAGGACCCATTGGTACCTGGCGATTTCTATACGGCAGGGGATCCTATCACTGGAACACTCGCATCGTATCTTTTTCCGAGTTCGTTAACGGTAGACCAGTTAGCTGAAATGCCAGCTTACGCTGACATTGTGCAAATTAGTGTTGGCGAAACAGAAACACAATGGGCCAAAAATAGTTACAGAGAAAATCCCGAGACAAGTACGGATAGTCGAATTGAATACTTTACTTGGAATGGTCCCGCCGATCAATCCCAAGGCTGGCCAGAATTTGCAGGCGTTGTCGAGTCTAGGGGTGGATTTCTCGAGGTTCGAAACGATAATTGGGAAACAGTTGCACGAGTGGCTGACACGCGTTTTCTGGATGACTTGGCCACTTTTGCCGTCAATTATGATAAATTTGAAGAAGCTTGGACTGCCGCCAAACAGTATTTGCCTTCTGAAATAACCAATGCGGCAGACGAAAACATTAAGTTTTCTGCCGATGAGTGGCATATTTACGCCTTTGTTGATGGAGCACTGGCTAGTACCATTAACTACTGGAGTGGTGAGCACCGGTGGCAGGGCTGGGATGGCACTCAATTTGTAGGTGAAGACATCCACTATAGTTTTCACGATACAAATTGGAACAATCTTGCCAATTATGGTCAAAACAAGGTTTTTATTGAAGATGCTGCGGGGAATCAAACACCTTTTGAGACCCGTGGTCATGAAGGCTATACTGTATCCGACACCACAACAATAAATAACATCCTCACAAATGACTTGCCTGACATAGACAGCCTGTTCAGTTCTGTTTCAATTGCAGCAGACGGTGATATTACGGCTATCCGAATTGAAAAGCAGATGACTGAATTTCACAGTGACCGTCAGGGTGCGACAGACAATCTGCCCGCAGATGAGCAGTTCATGTCGTATGAGCTCATGAAAGACTCCGACAACGTTGGTCAGGATTGGCCTGATCGCGTGGCAACAATTCAAGTCAGACAAGGAGGTTTTATCGAGGTCTTTGACGAGCATTGGAATGATGTCGCCCGAATTTTTAATGGCTCAGGAAGCGACCTGGCCACTATGGATACAGCTGTCTCTGGCTTTGCAGATGCATGGACTGCAATACAGCCCTATCTTCCATCAGAATTTCCAGCAACTGACTCTGCTGATCTAGGTTTTGCTGAAGATGATCGGGGTAATATTCTTATTCTCAATGCAGGCACAGTTGTCGGCCGAGTTAATGTTTGGGATAATGATCATGGATGGCAGGAGTTCCGTGATGGATCTTCCTATACACTTGAAAACGTTGGAAAAATGTTCAACTTCAATGATGACGAGTGGAACAACATTGGTTCTTATGAGGATCGCTCACTGTACATTACTGAAATTGATGGTGTTGCGGTAGATGGCAGTTATACTCCGCCAGCGGGTGAGACGTATACGGTTGATGCAAACGGCATCAAAGTCGAGACGTCCATCATGCAATCCTTTTCCATTACGTCCGATGCCAGTAATTGGAATGACTTGGAGGCCACTTATGGTCTTCCTGATGTCCTTTCCGCTGAGTCCGTTGAGGCGCTGGGTTTAACGGCTGGTGTCAGCACGGCAGTCGATGGAACTTGGGTGCAGATAGATCAAATCAGCATAGGAACTGAAACGCGTACGATTATTGACTCTCCAATAAGCTCTGCCGAAACAAAAACTTTTGGCGGCGTGGAGTACTTTCAAAAGAACGGGCCAGATCTTCAAAATCAGCCCGATGATTATTGGTACGATTTTATCGGCGTGGTTAAAAACCAAAATGGTTTCTTCGAAATCCGTGATAAGTACTGGCAGGAACTTGGTAAAGTTGCAGATCCATCTTCTTACATGACATTTGACGAGATTAAGGCAGACCTTGGTCTGGTACATTTTGAAGAAGCTTGGGATGCGATGAATGCGTATTTACCCTCAGATATTCAGGGCTTTGCAGATGTTGGGGTGAAGGATGCAGATGGTTCCAGATACTTCACGACCGATGGTCGCGATGTATTCGTCTTTGATCCAACATCGGGTGAAATGTATCAAATTTTCATCCAGGAAGACGAATTCGTTGAAGGTGATGGCGGAAGAACTCAGTTTTTCAACTATGACATAGAGACATCTAATTGGGATTTAATTGCGGGTTATAACGGTAGAATTTCGCTTAATAGTGATGATTTGCCAGTCGATGCTTGGATCAAGACTACCTCCAGACTTGATGAGCCTGGCGCTGGAGCCTCGCAAGCCGATATAGATGCGTGGAACCTATTGAACCCTGGCTCCTCCAAAATCGTCTGGGAAGGCAGCGATTTTACTCAATTGTCCAGTATGCCTGTTGGATATCTTTTGTTTGATAATCCCACCTCATCACAGTCTGCGCAGCCTTACTCAGTCGGAGGCGATGCTGGCATGGGCATGATGGATGATGGTCATGCCGCTGTTCCTTATGGAGATGTTTACGACACAACTGGAGCGACTGTGAATAATGACTCTGGTTCTCCTATTACAGACGGCCTCTATCTTTTTGACACGGAAAATAATACGGCAATTGCGGTAGATTATGCCAATGGAACGGACGCATCTGCTGGCTTTACGCCGGCAACAGGTGCGACCCTTATTTCTTTGGCAACTGATACTAACTACAACACAGTCGAGTCGACTAGTGCAGGAATTGTCGGCAGTGTGGGAACACCGGTCTATCAACTTGATGGTACTGAGTTCAGAGATGACCAGGGCAATCCTGTAGCTGCCGGATTATATGCTATTGATCAGGAAATGGGGGGCGCGCAAGCTGTAACGGGCGACGCTGCTACCGGCTACATGCCAGACATGAATGGATTTCCGATATCACTGGCCGCAGGTATTGCCTACGTCGAGCAATCCATAGAAAAAGACATTCGGTATAATGCAGACGGGACGGAAAATACTGAGCTGACGGAGACGTCAACCGTGAATAGATATTGGTCTCAACAAAAATTTGGTGATGGACCAAATGACTATTATAATGAGCAGGTTGCTACTTTAAGAGACTACCCTGATCGAACAATACTAGAAGATAACAGATCAGGTGAATATATTTTCAATAGGGTTAAAGGTGGATCTGACACACCACTTGAGACTTTCTTGAGTGATGCCAAATACGCTGATGCGGTTGCATATTTTCAGACAGAAATAGAAAGCTTTTTGGGTGACCTAGAGGCTCTATCGATATCTGTTGCTCCGGGTGAGACAGTTGCTGGATATGAATCTCGAGTTACGGGCTCGATCTCCGATATTAATGGTGTGCCGCTTTCAACAGTCGATATTATCATTGACGAGCGAATGGATGGAAACAATAACGTCAATGAAATACACTGGGCGCTTGAATTTAGAAGCCCATCTATGGATGATTTGTTCTGGCTTGATGGCCACGTAGAGATTGCAAATTACATTGACTCGGATACATACGATGTTGTTAATCAAGATGATTTCTCATTTTCTGATCTGTATAATTTTGAGCAAATAGACCCTGCAGAAATTACCCAACTGCAAGCCGATCATGCTGTCATGAATAACGTTCAGGGATTTGATTGGAATGAAGTGGTTATGGTGCGAGAGGGCACTCGGATTATTGATCCCGATACTGAATTTGAAAGTGAAGTGCAAATCGTTAATTTGGTAAGACAAGAGCCAGGCGGTTGGCACGATTGGGATTATTACCAATACAAGAGCGCAGCGGGTGCCATCCAGGTTTTTGAAAAGCCTCAGTCGGATGACATACTCGTCTACAGCTCTTTTGTTGCTGATGAAACTTCTGTTGAATTTTCGGATTTGGCGGGCAGTGCATTTGCACAAATAGAAGCCAATGTCCTTGCCAATCATGGTACGGAAATTAATTCTGTAATTCCAAACTTTTCTGATCTCACTGTCTACGTGCTTCCTGGGGAAAATATGGTTGCGACAAATGCAGATGGATCAATTATGTATAACGGTTTCTACTATGTAGAAGATCTAGAGGCGGATAGTGAGGTCTACTGGGAGTGGACATTCTTGGACCAGCACGGCGACCGCTTACTTCACTTGGGGGGGGTCAATCAGACAAATTCTGAAAAAGAAATTGTTGCTACTGGTGAAAATGGGACTTTTGCCGGTGAAATTTTCTATAGTGGTGACGCAAACTGGGCTTCTATGACATCTTCTTACAGTAGTTTAACAGAAATTCCTCTGGGAGTTGTGGATAGTGCATATGCTGTTCAAATTGATAAATGGAAATGGGATGAAACGGGAGGTGGAACTTATGTTGATGACGGAGAAGTTGCTAGTTTCACCACTCAAGCCGACAACTTTAGATGGGAAAACGACATTCGTGTTGAACTTGAAGACATTGGGTATGTTGTAAAACAAGGTAGTAATGAAATTGGCTGGGATACCTTCCCGAATATTTCTCTAGATCCGGCCGGAGAGACAGCAGAGACAGCATTCAAGTCCGTCGCGGGGACTTTTGCGCCGTTTGCGCCCATGATTGATCAGTTAAATTTTGTGAAAGATGCCAATGGGACGCACTATTTGCAGCCTGACGATAAATCAGAAATTTCACAAGAGGTCGAAATTGGTACCGCCGGTGAGTTTTATCAGCTGAAAAACCCGGTGACGGGAGATTTTATGGCCTGGATGTGGGTTGAAGATGACGTCGCGACGGGTGGTGGTGCTAATGATGGCTACGACCATGCAGGCTACGCAATAGGATTTGATATAGAGTATGCATTGGAAGGTCTAACTGATAATGAGAAGCTGGCATTTTGGAGCACATTTGGACCGGCCGATAGCTCATACGGCGAGGCAGATATTGATTATGGACGTCTTGTTGTTCGTGAGGTTAACGACGACACAACACCTATTGCTGATTACTACCTGATGCAACATTTTGCTGAAGATGGCAGCACTCTGGGCACAGTGGGTGTGGATACAGTTGCTGGCAAACTTGTTATGGCGCCTGGTTCTCGCATTCAAAGTGATGAAATTCCCCCATTGGTCGACGCTACGTCAGCAGAAGTCGAGGCAATACAGACTACAATTCTGAGTATGGTTAGGGATATCATTTTTAGTGATGGTCCACCAATGGGTGTTCCAATATACAACCTTGACGGAACAGAGGGCATTACTGGTATTAGTGCCGCCGGTCTATATGCGTTGGAAACAATGCCGAATGGCGATGGGACTATATCGGGTAAAGCTATAGAGGTTGAGCTGGTAAGTGGTACCTATCAGGAAGTTTCTGGTGCAAGTGAGATAACCTTGACCAATATTTCAGAAGATCTGCTACCAATATTTGCAGATGCTTACATGGAAATGATGACCGGTCCACAACAACCGAGTGGCATACCGGTATACGATTTAGACGTGGGCGAAATTAGTTCAGCTATTACTGTTGCTGGTATGTACGCGGTTGATGAGTATTCGGACAAAGCGCAGTTGGTTGAGTTTGCTAATGAT
>Ga0181593_10003258_pt1 | contig 14943 bp, 12 predicted proteins | sample 071ome_19_FD_133756 | JGI IMG/M metagenome (GOLD analysis project Ga0181593, IMG submission 133756) | Coastal salt marsh microbial communities from the Groves Creek Marsh, Skidaway Island, Georgia - 071413AT metaG (megahit assembly) | ecosystem: Environmental > Aquatic > Marine > Intertidal...
AATCAACATAGTAGGAGTAAGGTCGATTGGTGCCCGCTGCTTTAAACGGAAATAAAATACCTCTAGCTCCGCGCACGTTGGTGTCTATAGACTGCAACCGCTCGCGCAACAAATTGCTCCAAATGTCAACCTGAATGTGAGAGCCTCCAAAATGGATGATGTTGAGCGCCCCGCTTTTCGAGCGCAACATCTGATCAAACTGCTGATAATAGTTTCGAAGAAATACGCTGTTGGTATCGCCCGTGAAATGGTTTTGGCTAAAATCAACGTAGGGATGCTTGATGACCATGCTGTCTACCTTGCTGTCGGCTAGGCTGGTATCTGCTTCAGCGACTTCCTGTGCGCAAGAAAGGTGCGTAACACCGATCATCAAACAGAGGCAAAACAGGCTATGGATTCTGCGATAAACCATCTCTAATTTTTTGGTTGTTGTAGGATTCGTATTCGAGAATGAGTGCTTTGTAAAAGAATTCAGAAATGATACGGGCTCCACGTGGAGTGAAGTGCGTGTAGTCGGTCACGGCCAAGGCCGGGTCGGCATCTACCCACGAAGGCATGGAGTTTTTACCACCCATCGCTTCATACATATCCCAATAGCCAGCTCCGGCATTAAATGCGGCTTTTTTGAGGGCATCGCGCACACTCTCTAGCAGCGGATAGGTTTCGTAGTAGTCGTCCACCTTTTGCGACATATCCGATGGGCCAATCACAATCACCGATACTCCAGGGGCAGCATTTTTTATCCATTCAATTTCTTTTTGAAATCCATAGCCATATTGCCGCGCATGCTCTTCATCCCGCAAATAGGGCATCACATTGCCGCCAAATTGTAAGATGATGAGGGATGTGTTCAACTCTTCGTGCATCATGCCAAACAGCTCGGCATCGGTCTTGCGGAATACGGTGCCCGAACTGCCGCGCATGGCAATGTTGTTGACGTAAACCCCATACGGGGCCCCCAGACTTACTCCATAGATCTGCGGACTAATCTTCGATTCAAATTCGAGTCTGATATCCTTGAGTTGCTCGTTGAAATCGAGTCGCACCACATTCAGTTTTTTCTTGCCTTTGAGGTATTCGGTGAAGGTGGTATCACGAATAGGGAAGGTGAAGCGCACAGCATCATACACGGGGCCGTAAAAAAGCTTGAATTGCTTGAATTTTTTAGCGTTGTTGAAAATGGATTTACTCACATCAAGGTTTACCCACGCCTTCTGAATTTCAGCATTTGCCAAGGATGAATCGGTGGGATAAGGCGTGTATGTGGCATAAGATGTCAGTGCGCCATAAAGGTTGTTTTGACCGTCTTCTCCCGACTTGAAAAACGAAGGATACCACCACCAATTGTCAGAGGTTTCGTGGCGAAGCAGCTTCACTTGGTTGTTGTGCGAGGCAGGCACCATGCCCAGGCCGTAACCGCCAAAGCATTTTTGCAAGCGATCACGCACATAGCTCGTAATTCGGTCACCTTCGAGTTGCGAATCACCATAATGAAATACGTGTGTTTGATCCTTTTTATACTCGGCTTTTTCTAGCGCTTCAAAGAAGCTATAAATCACCTGTGCGTTACCATCTTTAAACTCGATGGGTTGTAAATACTTCTCAGCCGAGCGCATGCTATCAACGTCCACCCATTTGCGTTGCACGATCAGTTCGGTGGTGTCGGTCGTATCAATTTCGGCAACTAGGGCTAAGGTGTCTTCTGCATTGGCAATGCTGTCCACCGCGGCAATGGTTTCTGAAATGTCTTTATACTCGGGCTCAGCGCGCTCAAGCAGTTTATCAATCGTTGGAAACTTAAGTTCAAAGGTGTACTGGTAGGTCACACTATCTTCCGGAAATACATAAGCCAGCGCCAGCAGACTCGAAGCTACGCAGGCGATAAAGGTTAGGATGAAAAGCGGAGTCCGCTGTGTCATGCCCCGAATGTAATTGCAACCGTGATTTTAGGCACACACTTTTTTAACGAAAGTCAACATTGGGGAGTGAAGAAGCTATCAGCCATCAGCTGTCAGTCACAGGCTGTCAGTAGCAAGCTATCAGCTGTCAGCTTCAAGGTGTTCCGCGGCTTTTTGCTTTTAGCCATTTGCTTAATTCATCTTAGCGAACAGCTCAAGGCCAAAGGCGAACAGCCAGTAGCTAGCAACCGACAACCAATCTCCAACAACCAACTCGAATCACGAATCACGAATCACCAACACCCAACACTCCTATACCTCACCATCCAAATAATCCGCAGCCTTTTGCTGGGCCAGCGTCCATTCTTTCCAATTGGTTTCGGCAAGCGTTTGATTAAGCGCGGTTTTCTTGTATTCAATTTCTTGAATGTACACCTCGGGAGTCATGTAAGATTCTTCGAAAGGGAATTTTTGCTTCTGAATGACTTCAAGTCTTTTCAATTCTTCCAAGCTCACATCGAGGTAGGGAATGGATTCATTGTCAAACGAGGCGAGGTAATCAAGGTGTAAAAATGAATCCTCAGCGTGTGCAAAATTGTAGTCAATGATGATGTGATTCCAATTCGGTATGGCGGACCAAACCAGTACCACAAATGCGGCCAATGAATTCCATCGCAAGAGGTACCAGAAGGTTTGCTTTTTCCAAACCTTGTAGGCTACTGTAGCCAAACCAAAGAGTACCAAGGCTAAGAAAAACAGCACTCCGATCCGTTTTCCTGCCAGCGCAAAGTTGTCGATGTAATGCAGGTTGCGAATGAGTACGGAAATAGTCATGATTCCATTTTGAGCGATCCAGCCGTAGCAGAGCCATCGCATCCATTTATTCTGTCGATAGAAATTAAGATTGCCTCGAAAGAAATAGAGGACAATGGCTATGGAGATGAGAATACTGAGCAGCAAAAGGTAAGTGCCTTCATGCACAAACTGCCTCAGGTATTCGCCTGTCCAGCTGAAATTAAACCAGACGTAATAGATGTCTATGGCATTTACAAAGGCGATGAGCACATTAAGCGTGGCCAAGAGAAAAATACCCGAACGCCACTCATTTTTAAATCCGCGAACACCGTTGCCTGATTCCAGTTTGTGCTTCACGCGCTTTAATATCTGACTGGTGTTTGCATCCTGATCTAGCCATTGCTGAGGTGCAAAATGCACAAATGCATATATGCTGATGGCCAACCCTAAAACGAAAGTTCCGATCCATTGCCAGTTGAGCATTTCGAAAAAAGAATTGAAAATGGAAGAAATACTGCTGGTCACCGAGGCCACATAGCCTTCAAAAATTGGATTGGACGCTTGGTAGAGGTAGATGAAGGCGATGATCACCACCGCGGGTACCACATAGTACGCATGGCGAATTAATCGCTGGAGTTTGGGTGAGGGAAGCACCTCTGGATTTTTCAGATCGGTGATAAACTTGATGCAGGAAAGCGGTAGGTTGAATATCCCAAGTTTGACAATCGTTACCATCGATTGCACTTTGCCGGCCGCCAGCGCACCGCTAAATGCGACAAAGACTATGAAGTGCACAAAAAGGGTCCAGCCTTGAGCAGTGATGGTAAAGGCGACCCCAAGCATCAGCATTGAGCCGGCCGTAATTAATCGAAGTGGGTTGAAGATGTTTTTCGGAAAGAGCACAATTGACGTCAAGATCAGCAGTACATCAAAAATCAGAATGTTGATGCCAGGGTAGCTTTGATAGTATAAGAAACTGAAAACAAGTCCGCAAAGGATCGTAAGAATGAGGTGCTTGGATGAGCGCATGAGGGTTGAATTTGAGGAATAAAACGACAAGCATCTCAGTTTATTTTTTGTCGCTTTGTTAACGTATCAGAAAAAAATGGGCACAAAAAAATCCCGATTAAAACCAATCAATCGGGACTCGCATTATTCGAATGAAGATTGGGTTAGTTCGTCTTCTTGCCTTTCATTTTACCGTCAACATAGCGACCTTTAACCACCTGACCCAGATATGTCACGATTTTTACGCGCTCATACTGCTTGATCGTTTTTTCAATCTCCTCCATGTTATCTCGTCTAATCTTCACTGCCGAGTTACTTCCCTTATTTCTAAGTTCGAGATAGAATCCGTCTTTTAACTCGGCTGGTTTGGTTGGAGGTCTGCCTTTCCTTTTTTCCATAAATCTATTTAGTTCATTTCGCTGTTGCGATTAACGGCAAATCTTACTTAATAAAACTTAGATTTTGAGGTGACATTAAAATGTTTTTAACAATTTGATGAAGATGGTCGGTCCGTTTCTTGGGTAGTTAAGCTCGTTTACCTTTGTACCAATTCTCGCCAATGGGTTTTTGGAACAATTTTACATCTGCCAGCAGTATTCCTGAAGCTTGGAATAGCATTCAATCAGTTGACCAGCTTAATGCAATTTTGGCTGAGAATGATGGCAAAACAAAAGTGTTTTTTAAGCATAGTACACGATGCGGAATAAGCTTGGCCGCGATGAGTAGATTGAAATCAATGGAGCTACCCCAGGGAGCAGAGTCTTATTACATCGATTTGCTGGAACATCGTGATGTTTCCAATGCCATCGAACAGAAAACCAACGTTGTGCACCAAAGTCCTCAACTTATTGTTTGGAAAGATGGTCGTGTAATCGGACACGGTTCGCACGATCGTGTTTCTCAAGAATTGATTAAATCGAATTTGTCATTATGAGCAAAAGAGTCCTGACCTTATTGAGCCTAGTTTTTATGATGAGCATGAGCTGCGAACGAAGAGGCTGTCGTCAAGATGTGTTGTGTGTGGATAACTATGATCCTCGAGCCGAGCGCGATGGCGAATGCTCGGGTTGCACGGTGTTTGGGGCGGCCAATTATTGCCCTGAAGCTACCGTCAATAATGGTTTCTGCGTATTTGACCGTAAGTTTTATACCGAAGTGAAGAGCGAAGGTTGGATTGACGTATGGGTGGCTGACTCGGCCAACAATACCGATGTAAGAAGACTAACCTACGAAGGACGCATCAATAAGTTTCCGCAGGTGATTCCAGAATGCGAGTCGTTAGACAGCACGCTCACCGTCACTCGTTTCCCAGGAGAATACTATTACGAGATCGAAACACAAACCGGTAAGCGTGAGTGGGGCTGGGTGCTCTACCGAGAAGAAGGGTGTCGATTGTTGGATGTTTATTAATGGTCACTTAAAAACGCAAACGATATGACAATCAACCTTAGCTTCACCTTCTCGAAGGTAAAATTCAAGATGGGCTGTATGTGGGGTGTAGGCTAGTGTTGTCAAAACTTCAACGTCTACATATCTCCAGAAAGTTTTGGGCAAAAAAAGAAGGACAAGCTACTTACATCGCACCGCTACAACTGGCTACCCTTGCTTCATTCCTGACCTGGGGGAGTTCACCAGGAGCTGGTCGTATAAGACTTGCCCTTCAGGCTGCAAAAGTAAAATTGAGATGGAGGTGCGCAACCTGAAATCACCTTTTCGATTAATTACATTTGCGCACCACTTAAACTATGATGAAATACCGATCGATACTTAATGGAGGAAGCATCGCTGGGGCTTTTAGCTACGTGATGTTCTTGGTTTATTACTATGCACTTGGAATGAATCCCATTGGGCCAGCAAAATTTATTACTCTAGTTGGCGTGCTATTCGTGATGTTTAAAACACTTCAGCATTACCGAGAAACAGAGCTCGAAGGATTTGCTCGATTCATTCAACTTTTCTCACCTGCCATCATATTCTCCTTCATTTATGCATCGCTCAACGGAATGCTGGTTTACTTGCATGGCGTGGCGCTTGATGCAGGCTTTGTGGAGGCAATTATTGAGGATAATTTGTCTTCTATTGGCCAGTATAAAGATGCCATGGTTGGCTTCATCGGAAAAGACGAGTACCAAAAAATGATTGAGCAGTATCAAAACACCACCTTGGCAGACATTGCCTTAGGAGATGCGCAATCAAAGAGTTTTACTACGTTGGTGGCAGGTATTATTATTTCGCTCATTCTGATGAAAAAACCACCCATATTCGCAGCCGATGAGTCAGAGGCCTAACATATCTGTCGTAATCCCATTGCTCAATGAGGCGGAGTCGCTTCCGGAGTTATATGAGTGGATTCGTAAAGTGATGCGGGCCAACAACTACACCTATGAAGTGTGGTTTATTGACGATGGAAGCACAGATGAATCTTGGAACATCATTGAGGAGCTGCATGCAAAAGACGCCTGCGTTAAGGGCATCAAATTCAGAAGAAACTACGGAAAGTCAGGCGCATTAAACGTTGGCTTTGAGGCAATCAATGGCGATGTGGTCATCACTATGGATGCTGATTTACAGGATAGCCCAGATGAGATTCCTGAGTTGTATCGAATGATTGTTGAAGAGAAGTTTGATCTTGTTTCGGGTTGGAAAAAGAAACGTTACGATCCGCTTTCCAAAACCATTCCTACCAAGCTTTACAACTGGGCTACGAGAAAGATGAGTGGCATCCATCTCCACGACTTCAATTGTGGATTGAAAGCATACCGACATGATGTGGTGAAGTCCATCGAAGTGTATGGTGAAATGCATCGTTACATTCCGGTAATTGCCAAGTGGGCTGGATTCAAAAATATTGGCGAAAAAGTGGTGCAACACCAAGAGCGCAAATACGGTCACACCAAGTTTGGCTTGAACCGTTTCATTTATGGACCGCTAGATTTATTGAGCATATCCTTTGTGAGCCGATTTGGTAAAAAACCGATGCATCTTTTTGGTGTAATTGGCACGTTGATGTTTATCGTAGGCTTTATTATCGCGGCATTTCTCGGTATGGAGAAACTCTATTACCTGAGCATAAAAGTAAAAGCACCGTTGGTCACCTCGCAGCCATATTTCTATATCGGACTTACCAGCATGATTATCGGAGTGCAGCTGTTTATGGCAGGTTTTCTAGGTGAAATGATTTCTAGAAATTCACCCGATAGAAACGTGTATCTAGAGTCAGAGCGATTGGTTTAGTTGCTCAATTAACCCTATTATTTCTTGGTTCGTGGGCGCAACTTGCAAGCATTTATTGGCTTGTTCCAAGGACTTTTTTGCATCACCTTGAATAGCGTAAGTTTTTGCCAGGTTAAGGCAAATCGCCTCATCGTTTGGGTTTAGTGCGTAGGCTCTTTCAAAGCAAGTTCGTGCATTATCCATTTCTTGGGTGATGCCATAGGCTATGCCTAATTGCATCCAAGAGGTGGCGTCATTCGGGTTGAGTTTGGTGTAACGCCCCAACGCCTTTTTTACCCCTTCCCATTTTCCCAACTCTCCATAAATCTGACCTAAGTCGCGCTGAAACTCTTGTACCTCATAGATGGCAAGTGCCTGCTCGATTAACCGTGCGGCCGATTCATAGTAGGTTACTTTCTGTGCTTGATTGGTTGCAGCTTCGGCTTTATCACGATAGATGTTCGCTAGGTTGTGATGTGCCTTTGCGTTATTTGGGAGGTGTTCTATATCCGCAGCAAAAAGCGTTTCATCGTCCTTCCAATCTTTATTTCGATCAAAGGTTTTAGCCCCAAAGGCGGCTACCACCAAAAGGCCAAAACCCCAATAAATAAAGGGTTTGTTTAAGGTGAGTTTGTCCAACAGCTTGCCGAAGAACCACATAGAAAGCAAACACAAACCAAGGGACGGGATGAATAGAAAACGCTCAGCCATGGTAGAGCCAATGATGAAAATGAAATTACTCACGGGAACGAGTGGTAGAATGGTGAACCCCAGCATCAATGTGAGGATTTGATTTTCGATGTCAGCGTTGTTTTTAAATTGAAGCACGCGCCACACCAGTAATCCTACAATTGCGATTACGGTGATAATCACTTGAATGCTCGTGAAATCGACCAGTGAAATGGAGTTGAAACTGTAGTCGTAGACCAATGGATGAGGCACAATGAGTAGTTTGAAGTACTCACCAATGATCCAAAACTTCGTGGCCAAAATGGAGGCACCACTTGCCTCCTGCACTAATGCGTTATCAAAGACATGATACTCCTGATCTTGCAAAAGATCGGTGACGGATAGGTATAAGGTCAGGTAAAACAATACCACCGCAGTGGGTACGATTGATTTTTTTACCGATGTTATGAGTGAATTTGATTTCCGCATTGCCAGTATTGGGAATATTGGAATAAGCGCAATGGCCGTCTCCTTCGAAAGCAAAGAGAGAAGGTAAAAAAGCCCTGCACCGATGAGGTTGAGGGTTTTTTCATTTTCAAGCCATTTCCAATAATTCATTAGGCTTAAACCAAAAAAGAGCAGGCAATAGATTTCATCTCGGCTTTTGATGTTGGCCACGACTTCGGTATGGATGGGGTGTGCGGCAAAAATCAACATCGCGATCAGCAGCGAATGTTTGGGCAAGATTTCTAGACTCAGAAGCCATCGGTAAAGCACCACACATAAGAGTGCATAGAATAGCACATTCAAAAAATGTCCAGCCTTTGGACTATCACCAAAAAGACCTTTTTCAATGCTGAAACTCACCCCACTGATCGGACGATAGTTTCCGGCATCCTTTTTATTCAGGCCATACCAATAACTATGCGTAAAGTGATCACCAATTCCAGAAAAGCCCTTTTGGGTGAAATCATTGAAAACGATGATTGCCTTATCATCCAAGGCATAATCGTGGTTTAAGGTGTTTGCATACAATCCAAAGGCTACAACTACGATTGAAATCTCTGGCCACCACTTCATGGATCAAACATCGCACATTTGCTCGAATTGCATACACTACTTTTGAATGGCTGCCGAATTTCATGACTTGAAACAGTATATCCAAAGACATATTTTCATCATTCTCATCATGGTGGTAGCTTTTGGACTTCGATTCTGGGAGTATTGGAATTTACCCTTCCAGCACGATGAGCTCAGCGCCCTGTTGCGCACCTATATTAATGGCTGGGATGGTTTTATTGAAACCTCGGTAAAACGAGATAATCACCCAGCCGGGGTGCAGTTGTTGATTTGGGGACTCACTGCTTCTGGTGGTTATTCTGCTTGGTGGATTAAGCTTCCGTTTTTGCTTGCTGGAGTGTGGTCTATTTGGTTGACCTACGCTTTGGCTAACCGATTGGCCGGTCAATCTACAGCCTTGATTTCTGCTGCAATACTTTCGAGTGCGCAGTTGCACATAACCTATAGTCAGTGGGCAAGGCCATATATTTTAGGACTCTGTGCTGTGCTAGTCGTGGCATGGCTACTTGTGCGAATTAGAGCTTCTGATGATGGCCGCATCAAATGGTATATCCTGCTCATGATCGGAATTGCTGCTGCCGCATACACCCATTATTTCGCTTTGCTACAGGTCATATTATTGGTGGCGATCTCCTTGTATGGTTTACCTAGAAGCAAGATCATTTATGTCATTAGTGCTTCGTTTTTAGCAGCACTTATCTTTTTGCCGCACCTGTCCGTCACCTTGCACCATTTGAATAGAGGCGGAATAGGTGAGTGGTTGCAACCCAAGGATTGGGACTATGGCTTTGAAGTAATTGCATACACCGCCAACTACTCTTGGTGGGTTGGTGGTCTTGTATTGGTGTTGTGTATCTCTGGAATGCTGAGATTTAATAATCACCTGAGTGCAGTAAGACTCGGCTTGCTGATTTTAGGAATACTCCCTTATATAATTGCCTTTGCTTATAGTCGGTTGGTCAATCCTCTATTACATCAAGGTGTGCTTTTCTTTTCGATTCCGTTTTTCGTGCTTTGGATGGCATCTTTTTCAGAGGTAAAACAACCTGTGATTGGATTTGCGGCAATGTTTCTTTTGGCCGTCAGTTCCACGGCTGTTGTGCAAGATCGGCTGCACTATTTTATCAATTATCAATCAGAATATGAAACGTCCATAATGTGGTTTGATGAGTTAAGCAATAAGGATGAAATGAAATTGGGTCACCTGCTGGATATCCGACAAGATTTCACCAGGCTCTACAGCGATTGGGGGTTCGTGGATGCGGAAGACTTGGTGTTTGCCGATTCGCTTTGGACCAGAAATAATATCCAGGAATATCTTGATAAGCAACAAATGCCATATTTCTTTTTTGCCATGACCAACGCCACACGTCCCGATCTTTTGGCGGCAGTTATCGATCACTATCCCTGCGTGGAGGAAGTGAAACACTATCATACGGGTGAGGCGTACTTATTAAGTAGGCGATGTGATACTCGAAACCTGATTGTAGACAAAGCAGTAGGAGATGAATATTTAAATCGAGAACCCAAGGCTTATTCCACCAACATGGATTGGACCGATTCCGCCTGGCCCGATCATAAAAACCTTCAACTCGTGGCTAGTGTGCGTGGTGAAGTTGAAAACAGTGCACTGGTAGTGACTTCCTCAACGTTGAACGATTCAAAAACGTGGAGCGGTATCCAATTCATGGATTACCTCAATAAAAGCTACGATATTCAGCGTGCCTATCAATCCGTTTATTTGAACGAGCTTGATTCAGAGACTGATCGCATCAAGGCATACGTTTGGTTGAATGAGTCGCCAGCGTTGCACCTCATTGGATTCGATGCTTACTATTTCCCATCAAACCCCTTTAAAGGAAAGCTTCACAGGCCTTTTGCAAAGCGCTGATTAAAACAGTGTGGACTGTGATTCTCCTTCTTTGAATGATGGGCGCTTCACGGTGATTTCCGAATTTTGAGATAAAGCATCTGCCATGTATTCAATGAGTTTTGGTGAATCCAAAGCATCGTGTTGGTGCACAAAAAAGTAAACTTCTTTAAGTCCCATTTCTTTCCAGTATAGAAGCCGAGATATCCAATTGTCAATGCGCTGGTAATCGTTGGTGTGCAGGCCATTACCCACAAAACGAACAAAGGCCGTTTTGTTGGTCAAGCGCATATGCATAAGGTCTCTTCTGCCAGAAGTGTCGGTGATTACCGTGGCCATGTTGCGTTGCGTCAATGCATCAAACAACCGACTCGAGTTTTCCGAATTCGAAAACCACTCTTGATGTCGCAGTTCTACGGCCAAAGAAATTTCTTGCGGCCAATCAGCGATGTAATCAAATAGTTGAACTCCGTTGGTCGGGTTAAAGTTGGGTGGCAATTGAAGGAAGCACGGCCCCAGCTTTTTTTCGAAATGCATAACCGCACTGCAGAAGTCGGTGGTTCGCTCAGCTGTGTTTCTGAGTCGATCCCAATGCGAGATGCCCTGAAAGATTTTCGGAGAAAATCGGAAGGATTCTGGGGTCTCATCGCGCCATTTCTCAACTTGTGCAGCAGTTGGAATTTTGTAATGCGTGGGGCTCAATTCAACGGTGTCAAACTGTTTGGCATAGGCTAAGAGCATATCCTTTTGTCGAGTCTTTTCAGGGTAGTAATTTCCAATCCATCCTTTCTGTCCCCATCTTGAGCAACCAAGCTTCACATCCAATGACGTGCTTTTTACACCACCAAGCACGCTGTGATTTGCTCCTGGATCTTTGGGTAAGCTGAAATCTATCAGGGGTATTTGTTGTGGATCGACCTTACCAAATTGCATGCATCGAATGTAGAAATCTGTTTGGATTGCCTATGGTGGAGCTTGCGATTTAGCTGGATTTGAGGCCGTTAAAAACTGTTTGACATCTGTCGGCAGCAGTTGTACGTCTTAATTCAATAATTGGCACATTTGAACTCATGCGGAAGCAAGCCCTTGTTTTTGTTTTTTCTATCCTCTTGATTGGCATTTTTGGTTGCAGGCGAGAAATGAATCTGGCTTCTTGGGATACCGATCTTTTGGCTCCAGCGGCCCACGGCTCTATCAACTTCTATAATTATCTGCCCGAAGAAAACTTTGTGGAGGAATCAGGCAATTTGATACACCTTGTTGCTGAAGATACCCTTATCAGCTTAGGACTAGACACCCTTATTGGAATTCCAGATTATAGCATTGATACTGGTTTTTTCTTTCCGCTTTCCATCCCCGTGCAGCCTGGCCAACCCTTTTTTGTTGATACCAGCGAAACCACGTTTGATTTAAAAGATGTGCGGCTCACCGAAGCCATCATCCGCAATTCTAGAATTCGAGTAGATATTCGAAACACCCTTGATCAAGATGTACTTTTTCAATACTCGATTGAAAGCGCCTCGATCGGTGGAGACACCTTTCGCGTAAGCGAGCGCATTGATGGCAATTCTTCTTTTTCTAAGGAATACGACCTTAATGGATACACGTTAAACCTGAGAGGGTTGAAGCAGAATAAAGTAAATACGGTGGCTACCACCATCGTGGCCATGGTACATCCTGACTTGGTTGGTACACAGCAACTCAAGGCAGGCGATCGATTTGATATCTCAAACACAGTAACCAACGTTATTCCCGAATACGTCACGGGATATTTTGGCAATCAGGTCGCGGAGTTCAATGAAAGCGAAGGGCTGGATGTGTTTGATTTAGTTGACTTTGAGTCTGTTGATATCACTGAGTTTAGTCTTGATTTGATAGTAGACAATGGCATCGGAGCCGACTTGGGTTTGGATGTGCGTGAAATCAGTTCGAGCAATTCAGAGACGGGCGACTTTGCGTCATTAAATCATGAGATTGTAGGGAGCCCGCAGCAGTTTACACGAGCCATTGATTTGGGTAATGAGCAAAACCCAGTAAAACATCAGCGCAAGGTTTATTCCTTTACCCATGAGAATAGCAATTTGGATGAACTTCTCGAATTGAAGCCCAATAGCATCCTTGCAGATGTGGCGATAAATGTTAACCCGCTTGGAAATGTATCTCTCGGGAATGACTTTGCATACTATGGCCACAATCTAAGTGCCTACATGCAGCTAGATATTCCTTTGATAGTGGCAGCTAAAGGGGTGTCATTTGTAGACACGATTGATTTCAGCTTTGATGCTCAAACAGAAGATGAGGCGATTGAGCGATTGAATTCGGGATTTATTCGTGCATACCTTTCCAATGATTACCCCATTTATGGGACATTACAATTCAGCTTTCTCGACTCGAACAAGCTGGTACTTTTTGATTTGTTTGAAACTCCCTCGCTGGTCTTGGGAGCTGAAGTCAACGCCAATGATGATGTAATACCCACGAGGAGCCAAGCCGATGTTCCAATTGACAGTGAGAAAATCGAATTGCTTGGCGCAGCGCACTCCATTATGGTGACGGCCTTGCTTAGCACAACGGGAGTAGATTCGGTTAGGCTTAATTCAGGTCAGAAAATTGATTATCGCTTGGTGGTAGATGTAAATGCTCGAGTAAACTGATGAAATACGTAATCATCATAATGTCTGCGTTGTTCGTTGGGTCAGTTTGTGCGCAAATCCCGGTAAATACGCAAATATGGAATGGTCACAATACGATCGGGTTTTCATCTGGTATAAATGCTGCTTCGGGAGATTTTAATAATGACTTTGTTCTGAGTCTGACGAGTGATGACCAAATTAGCCAAGATGTGATTTCGGATCAGGCTGGCAAATTGTCAACATCGGATTTAAACCGATTAGGGCTGGATTATGAAACGTCAATTTTTGCCAGTTTACCGGTTTCCACTTCGAGTCATAGTCTATTGATTAAATTGTCTGATGCAGCGCATGTCAGCATTCTGGCGCCTGCGGATGCCTATTCGATGGTGTTTGAAGGAAATAAGTCCTTCGTAGGAGATACGTTGGTGGTATCCGATGCATCTGCCTTGGCCATGCGGTATCAAAAAATTGGGTTGGGTTGGCAGTTTACTCCGAGCATTGGCACTTCCGTTTATGCTGTAGCCAATTTTGTGAATGGCGAACAACTGGCCAGTTTGAACATCGAGCGCGGAACCGTTTTTACATCTGAGCTTGGGGATACCCTCATCGGTGATTTTTTTGCGTCCTATGCCCAAAGCGATACGGGAAGTGTTGGTTTTGCCAGTCCAAACGGTAGCGGATTTTCAATTGATTTTGGAATGAGTACGAGGCTCTCGGCTGGTAATTCAGAGTGGGATCTTTCCTTTGATGTGGTTGATCTTGGCAGAGTTTTCTGGCAACCAAGAACCATTGTTTCTGAAATAGACACTTTGGTAAACTGGACGGGTGTGGGGCTCCCGGAAGTTGATGAGATTGATGACACCTTTACTAAAAACCTTTCGGATAGTCTCTCGGGCAGTGTAAACGGGCTGATCGGCAAAAGTCGATACCAAAACTGGCTTCCAGGTGCGTTTCATACGCAGATATTGCAATCACGACCGCAAGGAGCGGAGTGGGGTGGAGGAGCGGTGGTTCGCTGGCATGCGGGTTATAATCCTTTTGCCTATTTGCTTGGAGGATATCAGTTCAATAAGTTTATTGATTGCCATGCGGTGTTAGGTTATGGTGGATTTGGTGATGTGCAATTTGGTCTTCAGGCAAAAGCGATGTTTGACCATTTGCAGGCAGGACTTTCTATACAAAATCTGGAGGGTTGGATTTTGCCTAAATCTCATTTAGGTGCCAGTGGCCGATTATCTATTCAATATTTGTTTTGATGAAGACACTATCCATCATATTCATGTTATCGCTTACCTGTGTGCTAGCTAGGGCACAGGATACGATTGAGTTTATTACCCATGGCACGAATAATTCGGATATCGGAGTTAAAATGATAGCTGAAACAGATTCTTCGTTTGTAGTGCTGGTAAATAGTGGCGGTCTAATTCAACAGAGGGATTCTGATATCGGGTTACTTCGTTTAACTAGAGATGGACGCGTAACGAGTAGTACAACATTCTCCTATCCTGGTTCGGATATTGGTTATGATGTCACCCGTGTCGAAAATTCGATCTTCATTTCTGGAATGACAAATTCAAGCGGTGGCAAGTATTCTGCGCTTGGCATTTGGTATGATTTGACAACAAAAGATATTAAGTTTTTGACTCCGACCATTTTCAACGACTGGAGCAAACTTTCTGTGTGTGTATCTCTTGGAAATACTGTTTACGTCATTGCTGAGGCAATCGATTATACATCTTCTACACCTGTACTATTGGTTATAGAGCAGGGAGAAATT
>Ga0181593_10003259_pt1 | contig 14943 bp, 16 predicted proteins | sample 071ome_19_FD_133756 | JGI IMG/M metagenome (GOLD analysis project Ga0181593, IMG submission 133756) | Coastal salt marsh microbial communities from the Groves Creek Marsh, Skidaway Island, Georgia - 071413AT metaG (megahit assembly) | ecosystem: Environmental > Aquatic > Marine > Intertidal...
CGGCCTTCACTGGGACGTAGCAGCCCGGAAATTATATTCAGCAGAGTAGTCTTTCCGCAGCCTGATGGACCCAGAAGAGCGTATGCACCGCGGTCTTGCCAGATTTCGCTCAGATTTCTCAGCGCATAGGGCGACCCTTGTTGTGGGTCGTACTGGTGCGCAATGTTCTGGAGTTCGATAGTTGCCACGTCCTAATTCAGCTCCGCGTATTTGCCATTGGCACAAGCGTCTGCTCCACGTCGAACAGAAAAAGATTGTCCGGGTCGACATAGAAATCCATTTCCTTTCCGCTTTCGGCAGCGACGATGCCGTGAACAAGGGCAACCCAGGGATTGCCACCGTAGTCGAAGTGGATATAACTTTCGGAGCCCGTCAATTCGGTGACTGTGGTCGTGCCGGTGAACTTCAGGGAGTTATCAGAGACTGGCTGCAGATTCATATGATGAGGCCTGATAGCCAGATGATAGGCGCCGTCGGTTACAGTACCGTATATCTGGCTCAGTCCATCGATAGGGACGTTGGATAATAACTCATGAAATGTCTGGTTCCGCACTCCAAGTTGCATCACGTTTAATGGCGGATCGGAAAAAGATCTGGCGGTCTGCAAGCGAGCAGGGTTCTTGAACAATTCGAGGGTTGGACCATACTCGATCACTCGACCCTCATGCAGACAAGCAGTCATCCCGCCCAGCGCCAATGCCTCCGCGGGTTCCGTGGTAGCGTAGACCAGAGTCACGCCCTGATCGGCAAACAAGGCAGGTAATTCGCTGCGCAGTTCTTCCCGTAGCTTGTAATCAAGATTGGCCAGCGGCTCATCCAGCAGCACCAGGTCAGCCTGTTTCACCAGTGCCCGCGCAAGAGCTACGCGCTGTTGCTGCCCGCCGGATAGTTCTCCGGGAAAACGGGCCAGCAGGTCATTGAGTTGCAGCACGTCTGCGGCCTGCTGTACACGCGCAGCCACCTCGGCAGCATTGAGCCTGGCGACCCGCAGCGGCGATGCGATATTTTCGAATACAGTGAGAGTCGGGTAGTTGATAAACTGCTGGTAAACCATTGCGACATTGCGCTTCTGTACCGGCGTTCCGACCACAGAAACACCGTCTACCAGAATATCGCCGCTGCCGGGTCGTTCCAGGCCCGCCATTAGCCGCATCAGGGTGGTCTTACCGGACAGAGTAGGTCCCAGTAAAAGATTCAAATGGCCGCGATCAAGCTGCAGTGAAACTTCATCGATATGACTTTGTCCCTGAACTCTCAGCGACACGTTTTGTAACTCGAGCATTTGTCTATTTGTAGCCCTGGAGTTCGCGGGAACCTGTGTTTTTGTCAGTCATTTAGAAATCCGGATCACAGCATCAATCGGCCGTTACACGCAAATTTCGGTCCGTCAACCGGCCAGAATTCCGATCAAATTGCCGCTTCGGAAATTTTCTCGGGTGTCGTTCGAAATCGGCTCAGAGCCAGCAAGCCGGCAGCAGTAAAAACATGCAGAAAATCGCCAGGTCGCGCCAGGTCCGCAATTTGGTATTGACTGGCGAACAGCAGGAACCCTGTTTCCAGAAGTAAGGCTCCAATCAGACCCGAGTACAAGCGCGCGCGCAGGGCGTAAATAAGAATGCAGAGCACTGCAATGACGGCCATAGCCTGGCCAAATATAGCGATTCCCAGCCAGTCGACAATAATGAGACTGATAGCCCCGGAGGTAATGAGCAGAATCGACGCGTACTTCGCATCAACCGACACGGAATTTCCTGGCCAGATGGTGGATACAGCCAACAGCCAGAAGGCCGACGAGGCTCCCAGGCCGGAGAAAAAAGCGTGCATCTCGGGCAACGGCAGCAAGCTGGAGAATCGCAAAACGCCCAGTAACGCTGCCGTCGCCAGAATTCCGCATCCCAATCGGAAAGCCAGTGGATTGGTGCTTCGCAAAACCAAAAAGGTAGCTACGAGAAAAAGCAGCCCGTCGGTCAGCACCAGGCTATTCATGACCTCGATTCCCGATACCGGTCAGAACTCCAGATACCGCCGATAGCGGCAAGGAACGCGATCGCCGCAGCGACACAGAGCAGTTGCACGCTCATTGACATCTGGTCTCGGGTGCCCAGATACAGTAACAACAATATGGCGGCAACAAGAGTCGTAAAGACTCCCGAAAATTTAATCCACCACGGCGAGTCAGACTCAAATTTTTGATAAGTCGTGACAACTGGTGAGGGAGTCTGGTCAGATTCCACGCCATCCGGAACCCAGGCCGGGTCCGCGAAGACGTACATGAGTCGTTCCTTCCAGTGCCGCGCCGATTTCATCTTTTGCCACAGGGTCTTGTAGTAGTGAAGATTGCCCCACACCGGATTCCAGCTTTTCAGTGGTTTGCGAATCCCGAAAACTATCGGCTCCTCGCGGCGTTCGTCAGCATAAGTTCCGAACAGCCTGTCCCAGATACAGAAGATACCGCCGAAGTTTTTATCGATACAATAGTCATTCTGGCCATGATGAACCCGGTGATTGGAAGGGGTGATCAGGAACAGTTCAAGCCAACCCAATCTCCCTACGAGTTGTGTATGGACCCAAAACTGATACAAAAGATCAATCAGTGCTACTACGACATAGACCTCAACCGGAATCCCGAGAACTGCGAGAGGAATGTAAAACACCCACTTAAAATAAAATCCTGTTGATGCCTGTCGCAGCGCGGTCGATAAATTAAATTCTTCGCTGCTGTGGTGAGTTACGTGGGCCGCCCAGAAGATGTTGACCATATGACCGGTGCGGTGCACCCAGTAATAAAGCATATCGTATAGCAGCACGGCGAATACCCAGGTGAACACGCTGCTGCTGCGCCAGTCGAACGTTCCGTACCGGGCTTCGATTAACGCGTACATCACTGCGCCGATCACCGCTCCGGTGGAATTGACAAACTGACTCAACAGACCAATGTTGAGGGACGTGACAGTGTCCTGAAAACGATAGACTTTCTTCCCCTTCCACTGGGCTATCATCAGCTCGATCAGGACCATGAGAACCAAAACAGGGATCGCCAAAACCATCGGTTTGATCGAAAAATTTTCCATGAATTGCGTTTCTCTTCGAATTTATGATGTCGCGGCTTTGCGGACGGGTGTACGCAAGAGCAGGGTGCCGCCGATCAAGTTGCTACTTATAGAAGAGAGAGAGGTAATAATCAAGGCCAGGATCGCATTATAAAGGCCAGACTCCCAAGACATATGGGTCTTCCATAACCTTGCCGAACGACAATTAGCTAACTTCTGTATCGCTGCTATTTTGATGTTTACCCAATATGTAGCAAAATAGCGCGTTGCAGAAGTTCGGACATCGGCTGGGTGAGCTTTTCTACTCGACTTAAGGACGAATAGTCTAAGACAGTAGATTTCTTCCGTCACACGAATACACGCTATCCATCAACAGGTTAATTCCTACATGCTTTTAATGATCGATAATTACGATTCGTTTACCTACAACGTGGTGCAGTACCTTGAAGAGCTGAATGCAGAGGTTCGGGTATTCCGCAACGACGCCATTACCCTGAGGGAGATCGAACAGCTGGCGCCGGCTCATATTGTGATTTCGCCGGGCCCCTGCACGCCCAACGAAGCAGGAATTTCTGTCGAAGTGATTAAACAGTTTGCGGGGAAGGTGCCGCTGCTTGGTATTTGTCTGGGTCATCAGAGTATCGGACAGGCATTCGGCGGTCGGATCGTCAGGGCAAAGCAGGTCATGCACGGCAAGCTGTCCGCAGTTCATCATAACGGTCAGGGTGTATTCCGAGATATCGCGAACCCCTTCACGGCAACTCGCTATCATTCTCTGGTAATTGAGCAGGAGTCGTTGCCGGACAGTCTGGAGATTACTGCATGGACTGAGGACGGCGCTGGTAACCTGGACGAAATCATGGCGGTTCGTCATCGCGAGCTGGCTGTGGAAGGGGTTCAGTTCCATCCCGAGTCGATACTCAGCGAGCACGGCCATCAGCTGCTGAATAATTTTTTGCAAACAGCAATCTGATAAATTCACTACATTTCCATTAATCGAGGTTGGTTATGGATATCAAGACAGCCATAAAGAAGCTTACTTCTCGCCAGCACCTGAGCGCTGAGGAAATGACTGCAGTGATGAGGGACATCATGAGTGGCAATACGACTGACGCTCAAAATGCCGCCTTCCTGATTGGCCTGCAGATGAAAGGCGTGCAGGTCGAGGAATTGCTTGGTGGCGCAATCGTTATGCGCGAACTGGTCACGCCGGTGACGCTTAACAACACGGACAACCTGGTGGACACCTGTGGCACCGGAGGTAGCGGATCAAACAAGTTTAATGTCTCTACCGCGTCTGCTCTGGTAGCAGCCTGCGCAGGGGCACACGTCGCCAAACATGGTAATCGAGGCGCTTCGAGTAAAAGCGGCAGTGCTGACGTACTGGAAGCTGCCGGGGTAAATCTCGCATTGAGCCCGGATCAGGTGGCGGAATCGATTGATAAAGTGGGCGTGGGGTTCATGTTTGCACCCGCTCACCATAGCGCAATGAAGCATGTAATCACTGCTCGTAAGGAAATCGGCGTGCGCACGGTATTTAATTTACTGGGGCCCTTAACCAATCCTGCCGGAGCGCCTAACCAGGTGATGGGAGTTTTTGACCAGGACTGGATCGAGCCACTGCTAAAAGTTTTCAAGCAACTGGGAAGCCAGCATGTGCTGGTAGTGTCCTCCGATGATGGTCTCGACGAAATCAGTACGTCGGCTCCATCTAGGGTTGGTGAGCTGAAAGATGGCGAAATCAATATTTACCGTTTGTCACCCGAAGATTTTTCGATTCCACTTCAGGCAGACTACGCGGCGTTGCAAATCAACAGCGTCGAAGAAAGTCTCGCGCTACTCAGAAAAGCGCTCGCGGGCGAACACCAGCCTGGCGGCGATATAGTAGCGCTGAACGCCGGCGCCGCCATTTATGCTGCCGGTCTGGCAGCAAGCCTTGGGGATGGAGTCAAACAGGCACAAGAAATAATTGCCAGTGGCGCAGGGGTGGCGAAGCTCGAGGAGCTGGCCAGTTTCACCAAGGCGAAAGCAGGGTAATGCGATGAAACCGGACTCCAGCAGCGCCACGATTCTGCAGGAAATTGTCAGCCACAAACTGGCGGAAGTTGCCGGGCGCAAGTCGAGACTCAGTCAGGCAACGCTAGAAAGTGAGCTGCCGAACAACGTCGAGCTCCGGCCGTTTGAGGAGGCAATGGTCCGAAGTATAGCCGCCAGGCAGGCAGCGGTAATCGCCGAAATCAAGAAAGCGTCACCGTCAAAAGGCGTCATCCGGCCGGAGTTCGACCCGATTGAGCTGGCCCGAGACTACGCGGCCGGCGGCGCAACATGTCTTTCTGTGCTCACTGACGAAAAATATTTTCAGGGTCACGACGACTACCTGCGTCAGGCCAGGGCAAGCTGCAATTTGCCGGTGCTTCGCAAGGATTTTATTGTGGACCCTTACCAGATCGTTGAATCCAGGTGGCTGGGTGCAGACTGCATTCTGTTGATCGTGGCGGCGCTGGAACGGGCAAATTTACGGGAGCTCTATACTTACGCGCGGGAGTTAAATCTGGGCGTGTTGGTTGAGGTACACGATGCCGACGAGTTGGAGGTCGCGCTAGACCTGGGGACCCGATTGATCGGCATCAACAATCGCAACCTGCACAGTTTCGATACCACACTGGATACTACATACCGCTTGCTTGCAAAGATTCCCCCCGATCGACACGTGATCACTGAAAGTGGTATCAATTCCCGCGCCGACATTCTCGCCATGGAACAGCATGGTGTATACGGATTCCTGATTGGCGAAACGTTTATGCGAGCTGAAAAACCAGGTGGGAAACTGAGGGAGCTCATCCATGGTGAGGCTTGAGGACAAGTCTGAATCGAGTTACGGGGGTATTCTTTCCGCCAAACCAACTCCCAGAACCGGATTTGCGCGGCTGATGCCGGCGATACGGTATTCCCTGGCGGGCATCAAGACAACGTTGAAAACTGAGGTTGCATTTCGTCAGGAGATTGGCGCGTTTGTCGTTCTGTTTCCCCTGGCATTGTGGCTTGGAAACTCGTCAGTGGATAAGGTTCTCCTTGTCGCGCCTTTATTCCTGGTGCTGATCTGCGAGCTCTTTAACACTGCGCTGGAGAGTGCCGTTGACAGATGGGGGCAGGAATACAACGAATTCTCCAGAATCGCCAAGGACGCGGGCTCGGCTGCAGTTTTTATCAGCTTGCTACTGGTGTTAACTACCTGGGTGATCGTTTTGCTTGTTCCATTGCTGGACTAGGAAGCGTCGCTCAACGCGTGCCAAAAACCACGATGGATTTGCCAGATACGCTGATCAGCTCCTGTTCTTCCAGCGTCTTTAATACACGTCCCGCCATCTCCCTTGAACAGTTGACGATGCGCCCGATTTCCTGACGGGTTATTTTGATCTGCATACCATCAGGGTGGGTCATGGCATCGGGCTGCTTGCTCAGATCCATCAGGGTGCGTGCGATTCGGCCGGTAACATCGAAGAACGACAGGTCACCGACTTTGCGGGTCGTATTGCGTAACCGATCTGCCATCTGTTTGCCTATGGTGAACAGAATTTCAGGGTGTTGGCGATAGTAGGTGTTGAAATTGCCGTAGCCGATCTCGGCTATTTCGCAGGGGGTGCGGGCACGAACCCAGGCGCTTCTTTCCCGGCTCTGCTCGAAAAGTCCCATTTCGCCGAAAAAGTCGCCAGCGTTGAGGTAGGCTATGACAACCTCCTTGCCATCGTCATCTTCCAGCACAATCGATACCGAGCCTTTGACGATATAGTACAGGGTGTCACTGCTGTCGCCTTCGTAAATTATGGTAGCCCGATTCGCATAGCTTTTGCGATGGCAGTGTGAAAGGAAATTCTCCAGGTCCTTGATATGGGGTGTGATTGCCGCGAGTGCCATGGACAGATCTCCGAATAATTCTATAAGTATAACTGGCGCGAGCGCGCCGAAACTTCTCGAGTCCCCGATGCCTTATTAATCGACCGAAAACTGGAAAACTTGTAAGGGAGTTGCCAAGATTTATTGGTCCAGATCTGAAAGGTCAGAGGGAAACTACCCCCGGGGAAGAAGCCGTCGAGAATTGTGCTTTCGCGGCGCCGAATACTGTCACTGGCAGATTCGGAATAGCAATAAGAAAGGTGTTTGCTCCATGCATTCTTTGCGCTTTCGCTCGTAGGCTGCCTCCAGTACGCCCAGTTCCATTAATGCTTCTTCTACCTCTGGATTTTCCCTCGCAACCTTCATGATGTTCGTGCGCAGCTCATCGAATCTGTCCTGATGTTGAGCTTGCAATTGTGCTACCGGTTCGAGCACAGCGTTGCCTCTCATGAAATCTTGAGAATTTTGCGCTACTGCGGATTCGAAAAATACCGGCCAGCAGACCTGTTCCTTGATATGGGTACCAGTCCAGTCGGAAGGTCGACAGTTAACGTCCAGTTCATCATCGATATTCAGATCGTTGTACGAGGAATACAGTGCCTCTTTGGCATCCTCGATCTGGTTGCGCAACGAAAAGAACGTCCGCTGTCCAATCACTGTGATCTGTTCCAGGCTCACTGACGCTTCGCTGACCTGTTCCGTTGCAGCCGATTGACCATCCGGCTGAGCCAGCTGATTGACCCGCACCGGTTCATCAGCATCGTTATCCTGTCGATCAAACGCCGACGCGCTGGCAGCCGACAATGCTGCAATCAACAGCAGCATGGGGATAATTTTCGGATGTCGCGCGAAGTTAGCCATAATCAGTCTGCTCTCGCATTAGCAATGAATCAATGTCCCCGATATCGAGGCTTTATGCAAGCAGGAAGACATAGGGACCGTTCCCTTATGTGATTGGCAATTATCTTAATTCGGACTACTTCAATTGGTAATTTATTTCGTGAGTAATTTAGCCGATTTCCCTCGCTGGACGTGACCGAAAAAATGGAAAGGGGAAAACGGTTTTGATACAGGCAGCTGGAGTGACGTTGCGGCGGGTTACTGATAGCGTTGAGGCTATGGTAATCTTGCGCGCCGGTGTCATGGAATTTCATACCAGCCGCAGCTCATGAAACTGGTTATGTTTAAGGATCGTGGAAAGGAGAGGGGATTATGGAGGCAACCATTCGCTGGGTTCAGGACGTCATGTTTGTAGGCGAGACCGGTAGCGGGCATGCGATCGTGCTGGACGGTGCGCCGGACAGCGGGGGCCGCAACATGGGTGCGCGGCCCATGGAAATGATGCTGGTCAGCGTCGGCAGTTGCAGTTCCTATGACGTAATCAGCATTTTGAAAAAAGCCCGACAACCGGTCAGTTCATGCGTTGCCGAGGTAACAGGGAAGCGGGTTGATTCAGTCCCGGCCGTGTTCGAATCGATCCATATCCACTTCAAGGTGACCGGCAAGGGGCTGAACGACAAGCAGGTTGAGCGGGCAATTGAATTGTCTGCGGACAAGTATTGCTCCGCGAGTATCATGCTGAGGCAGGCGGGGGTGGCTATCAGCCACGATTACGAACTTCTTGAGGAATGAGACCGGCTTTAAATCCGATAAACGGTTTTTTTCATAACTTCGGATAGCCCGGCCATCAGCTGCTTGACGGGTAGCGGCAAATCAGCGCCGCCGGCATCGCTGGCAGATTCTCCATGCTTTCGCTCGTCGACAATCATTTGTTCCAGAATTGCCCTGCTTTTTTGGTCAGATTCCGGTAGCTTCTGCAGATGGTCTTCCAGGTGTTGGCACACCTGGTTCTCTGTTTCGGCAACGAAACCAAGGCTCCAGCGATCGCCCACCAGGCCTGCCGTTGCGCCCATGGCGAATGACATCGTGTACCACAACGGGTTAAGTATGCTGGTGTGACTGCCCAGTTCTTTGAGCCGTTGTTCACACCAGGCCAGGTGGTCTGCTTCTTCACCCGCAGCGTGTTCCATGGAAGCGCGCACATTCTCCAGTCTCGCGGTCAGTGCCTGACCCTGGTACAGCGCCTGGGCACACACTTCGCCGGTATGATTAATGCGCATCAAGGCGGCGGCATGTCGGCGTTGACTCTCTTCGAGTTCGACCTCTGCCTGTCTGTTGGCAGGATTTTCACGCTCGGCCTGGCTGCTGCCTGGCACCAGCGTCCGTAACGCCTGGTCAAACTGTATCAGCAGGTTGTCAATCGAGCTGAGATTTCGTGGTTTGTCCATAGGTGTTGAGTGATTTCGATTACCGTGGCGACGAGATTATGTCCGCACTAACTGATAGCGGGGGATAGGTTACTCGGGTATGGAAAATCACTGTTTCTCTCTCGCCACGGCTCGGTAACCTATATCTGTACGGAAGTATACATTATCCCAGCTGATAGTGTGGACCAACTGGTAGGCTTGCTGCTGCGCTTCGGTGACGCTGTTTCCAAGGGCTGTGGCGCAGAGCACCCGGCCGCCGTTGGTGACCACCTCGTCATCCACAAGCTTGGTCCCGGCATGAAATACTTTCTGGTGAGCCCCGCCGGGCTGATCCAGGCCACTGATCGGATCTCCCTTCTTATACGAATCAGGATACCCTCCCGCGGCCAGCACCACGCCAAGCGACGCGCGCGTGTCCCATTCAGCGGACACTGAATCAAGACCATGATCTATTGCAGCCAGACACAATTCCGCGAGGTCGGATTGCAGGCGAATCATAACCGGCTGCGCTTCCGGATCACCGAAACGGCAGTTAAATTCCACTACATTCACTGCGCCGTCAGGTGAGATCATCAGGCCAGCGTAAAGAAAGCCGGTATAGGGATTGCCATCCGCCGCCATGCCTTTAACGGTGGGTTCGATGACCTGTTCCATGATGCGGGCGTAGATCTCGTCGGTTACGACGGGAGCTGGAGAGTAAGCGCCCATGCCACCGGTGTTGGGACCGAGATCGCCGTTGTCCCTCGCCTTGTGGTCCTGAGAGGTCGCCATGGGCAAAATATTCGCACCGTCCACCATGGCGATGAAACTGGCTTCCTCGCCTGTCAGAAACTCTTCAATCACTACGCGATGTCCCGCCTCACCAAAGCGATTGCCTGACAACATGTCTTCGATGGCGGTTATGGCCTCTGCTTCGGTACCGGCAATAATGACACCTTTCCCTGCCGCCAGCCCGTCCGCCTTTATTACGATAGGTGTACCCTGCGTCTTGACGTATTCGATCGCGGCGCTCGAGTCCTCGAAGGTTTGATAGGCGGCAGTCGGAATCTCGTGGCGCTGCAAAAAATCCTTGCTGAATGCCTTGGATCCTTCGAGCTGAGCGGCCCTCGCCGAGGGACCAAAACAGGGCAGCTTGCGTTCCGAGAAATAATCCACGACGCCTGCCACCAGCGGTGCCTCGGGGCCGACGATGGTAAGCCCGACTCCTCGCTGTTGAGCGAATTCGGCCAGACCAGAGAAGTCCATGACGTCGAGGGCGACGTTTTCGATGCCCTTCTCAAGTGCGGTTCCGGCATTTCCGGGTGCCACAAAGACTTTTTCCACCTGCTGCGACTGGGCGATTTTCCAGGCCAGGGCGTGTTCCCTGCCACCATTGCCTAGTACCAGAACATTCACTTGCTGCTCTCCTGTATTGGCGACACGGGTTTAATGGCGGAAATGACGCACGCCGGTAAATACCATGGCAATTCCGTGCTCATTGGCGGCGGCAATTACTTCGTCGTCCCGCATTGAACCGCCGGGTTGTATTACCGCAGTTACGCCAGCCCTGGCGGCCGCGTCGATACCGTCACGGAACGGAAAGAAAGCATCCGAGGCCATGACTGACCCGCGAACTTCCAGGTTTTCGTCGGCGGCCTTTATTCCCGCTATTTTAGCGCTATAGACCCGACTCATCTGGCCAGCTCCAACGCCAATGGTCTGATTATTCTTGCCATAGACGATCGCATTTGACTTGACGAACTTGGCTACGATCCAACTGAACCTCAGATCGCGCTGCTCTTCTGCTGTTGGTTCCCTTTCAGTTACCACTTTCAACTCAGACTCGGCAACCCGTCGGATGTCTCGGTCTTGCACCAGCAGACCTCCTGTTACGCGTTTGAAATCCCAGCCCGGCAGGGCGGCTCCCGGTAGTTCGCCGCAGGATAAGACCCGAACATTTTTCTTGTCTGCGGTAATCTGTAACGCCTGTTCAGAAATCGAAGGGGCAATAATGACTTCGGAAAATTGTTGAGAAACAATTTTCTGTGCCGTTTCCGCATCGAGCTCCCGGTTGAAGGCAATGATGCCGCCAAAAGCCGACGTGGGATCAGTCTGGAAAGCCGATTCATAGGCGGTCTGAATCGAATCTGCTACCGCGACACCGCAGGGATTCGCGTGCTTTACAATTACACAGGCGGGCTCACTGAATGATTTGACACACTCCAGCGCCGCATCGGTATCCGCAATATTATTGTAGGAAAGCTCTTTACCCTGGTGTTGCACTGCTGTGCTTATGCTGGCTTCCGCCTGGTTTTTCTCTACATAAAATGCCGCTTGTTGGTGGGGGTTTTCTCCGTAGCGCATGGCTTGTTTCTTAATAAACTGACTGTTGAATGTGCGCGGAAACTGCTGTGCAGCCTCGTCTCCCGAGTCAGACACGCACTTGCCCAGGTAATTGGCAATAGCACCGTCGTACGCGGCAGTATGTTCGAAGGCTTTAATTGCCAGGTCGAAACGAAATCGGTGCTCTAGGGTGCAATCATTATTCTGCAGTTTTTGTAGCAGCGACGCGTAATCAGCAGGATTTACAACGACAGCTACGTGGGCATGATTCTTGGCGGCTGCCCGGACCATAGTTGGCCCGCCGATATCTATATTTTCTATGGCGGTCGGCAGATCACAATCGGGTCGCGCGACGGTGGCTTCAAAGGGGTAGAGATTGACTATAACCAGATCGATGGGCGGTATATTGTGCTGTTCCATGACCGCCTGGTCGATATCCCTGCGTGCGAGGATGCCTCCGTGCACTTTGGGGTGCAGGGTTTTGACCCTGCCGTCCATCATTTCCGGAAAGCCGGTGTATTCTGATATCTCAATCGCCGGCACGTCTGATTCTCTGAGCAGCCGATAAGTTCCGCCGGTCGAGAGAAGTTCAATGTTAAGTTCAGTGAGAGATTTTGCCAGATCGACGATGCCGGTTTTGTCGGACACACTAATAAGGGCCCGACGAACGGCAGCAGGTTTAGCTGAGTTCATAGAAAAAAAGGGTCTTGGTTGCTGATCGGGAAGGTCCGTGTCCTTTGTGCGGAATCCCGTTGGTCGCTGGAAATTACAACATTCCGTATTGCTTCAGTTTCGAACGAAGCGTACCACGGTTTATTCCCAGCATGGTAGCGGCCTTGCTCTGGTTGTTGTCTACTTGCTGCATGACGACTTCGAGCAGTGGTGCTTCTATTTCATTAATAACTAGTTGATAGAGATTGTCGGGTGCCTGACCGTCGAGGTGCAGGAAATAGCGACCTACCGCCCGCTTCACCTCCTGCCTCAGGGTAAGCTGGTCAGTGCCCTCGGCTAATTCTTTCAAGCTCTCAACCGGCGTGGCGCGAAACAACAATCCATCGTCTCGGTTAGTCATGCCGCTATCCCCTTCTTGTTATTGTACGTTTCCCGGTACTCGCTCAGGACACCGAAGTATTCTTTCAGATCTGCCAACTGAGACATCGTCGTTGCTGCTTGGCTGAAGGTAAGCCAGAACTGACGAGCGCAAGGAGCATCTTCGGCCAGATGCGCCTCCAGCCTGTCGACATACCATCGCACATGCTTGCGAGCGAATAAAACACCTCTAACTTCTCCGTAGAGAGCGTAAATTTTCGCGACGTGAGATTCAATGGTTTTACCAATAAATTCTGTATCCGGGGCTGCCAATTGCCGACCGTATGCGAGGTAATGCTGAATCGCGTTGAAGATCCAGGGTTGGCCCTGGGCGCCCCGGCCTATCATCAGTCCGTCTGCTCCAGTCTGCTGTAATACATTTGCCGCCTGTTGCGGGGTGGTGATATCGCCGTTAGCGATGACCGGTATGGACACAGCCTGCTTGATGCTGGCGATGGTGTCATATTCAGCATTGCCCTTGAACCGGCACGCCCGGGTGCGGCCGTGCACCGTCAGCATCCCGATACCCGCCTGTTCTGCCAGCCTGGCTATCGCCACTCCGTTGCGGGATGCTGGGCACCAACCGGTCCGCATCTTCAGCGTAACCGGTACATCCACTGCCGCTACCACTGCCCGCAGGATGCGATCGACCAGGGCAGGATCCTTCAACAGAGCTGATCCTGCCGCCTTGCGTAATACCTTTTTGGCTGGGCAACCCATGTTGATATCAATGACGTCGGCACCCATGGCGACATTGAGAATGGCCGCTTCTGACATCAGTCCCGGGTCTGATCCGGCAATCTGGACTATCTGGGGTCCCCGCGTGCGGGGTTTCACCTGACGCACTCGGTTTTTGTCACTGGACCAGCGCTCGGTATTGCAGGTCAGCATTTCGGCTACCGTCAGGCCAGCTCCATTGGCCGCGCAGATCTCCCGGTAAGCGCTGTCGCTGACCCCTACCATGGGGGCCAGTAACAGGGGTCTGGCAACGACAAAGTCACCAAGTTGAAAGGCTTGCAGTTTCATTGGTTAAGGTAATTGAGTCGCTGTCCGATCCGGCGAAATATTGGGAATCCGCAATTCTACCTATCCGCGGACCCAGTTAAAATCCCCGCATCGACTTGGGCTATCGAGGTCTGGGGGGTGCGGCCTTGAATGTCATCTGATAATTGACCGCATTGGATCCGGGGTCGGCAAGGTCCAGGGTGATCTGTACCGGCGCGTCCACCGGCATAAGTTGCGTGCCACGCAGCGCCTGGGGCAGATATTCATCAGGCAGGAACTCAAAAATCATCAATGACCTGTTGGAGAGATCGGAGAAGGTAAGTTCGATAGTCGGGAATGGTTGCGGAAACTGTGCTGCATTGCGGAAAACCGCCGTCAATTCGAGAGAATTTTCCAGTTGGGGATGACTGCGTACCACCAGATTGCTGATTTCAACCCGAGCAGGATTAAGATAGTCCGGTAGCCGGCAGCCGAGCAGGTTACAAACCATCTCATAGTGGTTACGAAAGCGGGGGTCCTGACTCAGCTGCGGCATCCTGATCCAGAAAAATACTCCGGACGCGATGAGGGTCAGCAACAGGGCAATAACAGCCAATGTAACGGCGCGCGATGAATCGGTCGGATCTTTCTGCTCCAATTCAAGCACTGTGTCCACATCTCTCACGGCTCGCAGATTTTCTTCGCTGAGCTGCTCCGGGAGATTTTCCTGTTCTTCAAATTGGGCAGCCATAACCTGAGTGCGTATGGCGTTTTTTTCGCCTGCTTCCGTTTCGTTGGTCGTGGAATCCGGTCTGACCGCGGCAATCTCATCGGCGGCGGGGGTGGACAGAGCGGGAATTTCCGCTGCAAGGTCTGAAGCCAGATTGGCGGTAGCGGTCGATGACAGGATGTCCCCAGAAGCTGCGTACGGACCGCCTGATTGCTCCCCGGCTGCATCTCGGAACGCGGAGGGCTGATAGGGATCAGGAGGCAGAATGACGAATGAGCTCTCGTCGACTTCCATGGTGACTCCGTCCCATCCTGACACGTCGTCGAGTGCATCGGAAAATTCAGAGACCCTATCCTCGAATTCTGCACTCTCGCCAATTCCGGGAGCATCCGCAACAGACCAATGCGCCTCAGGAAGATAAGACAGTTCGTCGGTGTCTATGTCGAGATCAATTGATTCAGGTTCCTGTTGCGACTGCTCGTCTTCCTGCTGATCATTTAACGCCATGAGTTCGTCGAGTTGTGCCGCAGTATCGGGGTCGGGGGGCAGAATCAGGTCGGAGTCGTTGTTGTGTCGCAGCTCTTCCAGCAGTGCTGCCGCGTCTGGC
>Ga0181593_10003264_pt1 | contig 14939 bp, 13 predicted proteins | sample 071ome_19_FD_133756 | JGI IMG/M metagenome (GOLD analysis project Ga0181593, IMG submission 133756) | Coastal salt marsh microbial communities from the Groves Creek Marsh, Skidaway Island, Georgia - 071413AT metaG (megahit assembly) | ecosystem: Environmental > Aquatic > Marine > Intertidal...
ACTACCAGCTTCGAATGCTTGAACAGCGGTTTCAAACGTATAATACATATTGGCAACGAGTGCTTCGAGAGCGTGAAGAAGGAACCTACTTCCGCGATGTTTTTAAGGCAGAGCTGAAAGACAAGATTGCTCAGGATCTTGCCGAAGGAAAAACCAGACGAGGAAAAACAAAAGCAAACGTACGCGCACTATTTGATACCTACCAAGATGCAATGGAGCAACAGGCGGGCAGGCGACTGAATCTCGACTATGAGAAGTTTCAGGAGCGAATTGTGCAACAAGCAAAGGCATTTCGCGAGCAAAATCAGAACAAGCGACTCTCATTCAAGGTGGTTGTGAATGACGGGCAAGTGCGCGTAAAGGCAACAGCGCGAGAAGACTAAACTACGCGAATGCAAGGTCCAACATATCTTCTAGCGGCTCTAAAGTCTCGGGCTGATGGAGAGCCGCGACTTTTTCTATGTTGCTCGCAAGCTGCATGTATGACTCAGCAATATGCGACACCGCTTTGTGCTCAAAGACGGTCTTTTTTTCATAGGTGAGTTTGTGGGCTATTTCAGAGCGAAAAATAGCAGCATGAGACAGATATATCTCAATGCCGTCCTCGACTTGAGAAGCGAGTCCCTTAAGACGAACTCGCTGAGGAATCTTTTCGCCTAGGTGATCTTCAGAGGACTGGCCGAGAAATGTTTGCTCGAGTTTTTGTTTTGCTTGACGAGTGATACTACGAGCCTGACGACTTACCAGAGTTCTCACGAGGAGTGCGGAGGCCGTAGTCGTATCCGATGCTTTATTGAGAAAACTGATGGCCGCTCGGACACTCATCTCACTTGGATCAATCGGCACTACGGCAAGGTCTGAGGCACTCAGAGTTGCTCCATGAACGGCGCTCCATGCCGGAGGAGTATCGATGATAATATTGTCATAGTCATAAGATAGGTTTCTTATCAGACGAGGAAGAACCTCTCCGTGTTCAGCCAAAGTCTGTAGGGAGCCATCGGGAATCAGGTCACGAAGGGCAGTTACTGGTAAGAGATCAAGGCCTGGCCGAACTTCCACTATTTGATCCTTACAGAGCGTCGAGAACCGTTCTAGCAGGCTGTGTGAAGGGTTCGCGGGGCGTAGCGCGCTGCTTGATTTGTTCAGATGACCGGCAAGAAGATAGGATGCGTCTCCTTGACCATCAAGATCGATTAGTAAGGTTTCGCAGAATCGCTTGGAGAATGCACATGCAACATTGATTGCAAGTGAAGTTTTTCCAACACCACCCTTTAGGTTTGCGACGGTGATAATGCTCATATTCTCCTTTTTCGTATTTCCTGGCGATCCATGTGTCCAAATACAAACAGAACTCGCACGATGACCGAAGCGCATACTTTTCTACAAGCCCTAAAATGATGTTCATGCATGTTTTTTCTCTTTCTGTTTGCCGAAGACGAGAAGATGGAGAAAAAACCGAGTTCTGCACCTAAAGGAGCCGTGGCGTTGAAAGGCAATCCTTTTCGAGCATGAAGTGGGAATTCCCAAAATTTCTTTGAAGCGTTATAGTCCCCGTGGTTCATAGGATTTGAACCAACCTGTGCCAGAGAGGGAGGCGTTCATGAGTAAAATTGCGGTAAAGAGCCCGGTAGTTGAGATTGATGGGGATGAGATGACCCGAATTATTTGGGCGTTGATTAAAGAGAAGCTTATTCTGCCCTATCTTGACATTGATCTGCATTATTATGACCTCTCTATAGAAAATCGAGATGCAACAGAAGATCAGGTTACTATCGATGCAGCAAACGCCATTAAGGAGCATGGTGTCGGGATCAAGTGTGCAACCATTACGCCAGATGAGGCTCGAGTAGAAGAATTTGGACTGAAAAAGATGTGGAAATCTCCGAATGGAACTATCCGAAATATCATCGGTGGAACCGTATTTAGAGAAGCAATCGTCTGTAAAAATGTTCCAAGGCTTGTGCCGAGTTGGGCTGAGCCAATTATCATAGCCAGACATGCATTCGGAGATCAGTATAGGGCAACCGACTTCTTGGTTCCTGGCGCTGGAAAGCTGACGATGAAGTTTGAGCCTGCCGACGGCGGGGAGCCAACTGAGTACAATGTATTTGATTTTCCAGCAGCGGGTGTAGCACTTGGCATGTATAATTTGGACGACTCAATTGTGAGCTTTGCAAAGAGCTGCTTTGAGTACGCAAAAGCAAGGGGAGTTCCCGTTTATTTGTCTACAAAAAATACCATTCTCAAGGCTTATGATGGGCGCTTCAAGGATATTTTTCATGATATTTACGAAACGCACTATCGCGCTGAATTTGAAGAGCACGGACTCTGGTATGAGCATCGTCTCATTGATGATATGGTTGCGTTTGCTATCAAGGGCTCTGGTGGATATTTATGGGCGTGCAAAAACTATGATGGTGATGTGCAGTCAGATATCGTTGCTCAAGGTTTTGGCTCGCTTGGATTAATGACCTCAGTGCTCATGACAGAAGATGGAAAAACGGTAGAGTCCGAAGCGGCTCACGGAACCGTGACTCGCCACTATAGGCAGCATCAACAAGGAAAAGAGACGAGCACGAACTCAATAGCGTCAATTTATGCCTGGACTCGTGGACTGAAGTATCGAGGGAAGTTTGATAATACTCCCGAGGTTATTCAGTTTGCAGAGAATCTGGAGACTGCCTGTGTCGAAGCGGTAGAAGGGGGGAAAATGACTAAGGACCTTGCGATCTGTATCCACGGAAGTGAGGCCTCCCGGGAGAGTTACCTTACAACAGAAGAGTTTCTTGATGAAGTAGCGCAGCGAGCTCATGAAAAGAGAAAGTAGTCTGCATGGAGATTCGATTTGAGGAGTGGCGCCACATATACGGATGGAGTACCGCTTCGTTCTACAGGAATCGCTCTAACGCTTTTTATCGCGCTTATCTGCGCTCTTCGGGCCCAAGCGATCGGAGCTATTGACTCTTCTTGGCTTGGTGGGGCAAGTGGGGATGCAGGCCTCTATATTTACTTCTTTCGTCATCACCTGAGATATCTTTTTGAAGAACCCTTTTTCGGTTTGCAATCTTTCTATCCCTACTCACAGCCCTTAGCGTGGAGTGACAACTTTATACTGCCAGCGCTGATAGCAAAGCCGTTTTATGAGCTCGGAGTCTCTGAGAATCTTCTGTATAACCTCATACTTTTATTTGCTCACCTTGCACTTGGATATACGCTGTTTCGGCTCGTGCTTCTCATTACAAAGGAGTTTCTGGCAGCAGTTGCTGCGGGCATGATAGGAGTATCTCTTGGCTATCTGTCGCACTCATTAGGCCATCCGCAGCTACAATTTTTATTTTTCATTCCGCTAGGTACTGAACTGTTATTGAGGAGTCTAAGAAACCCAGCTCCTATGGGTATGTATTTTGGTCTTCTTCTTCTTAGCTGCTTTCTCACAACAGTATATTTTGCAATCTTCTTGGCATTGCTCCCAATTCTTTTCTTTCTCATGCTGTTTTTTCTGATGCCAACCAGTGGTGTTATCCGTATTGGTGCTCGTTTTGTGGCGGGACTTATTCCAAGCGGCCTTCTTCTTATTCCCTTTCTCCTCCCATATATCGAAACAAGAGAGCTGTTTGGTGCTCGACTCATGAAAGAGATGTTTGTCTTTCGGGCAAGTGGACTCTCTTATGCTAGCGCAGCACCACTTTCGTGGCTGTATGGAGAAACCCGTTTTTGGAGCCATGCCGAGGCTCATTTCTTTCCTGGTATTCTTGTATATGGATTGTCTTTCTTTGCAGCAGTCTACTTCGCTATTCAGAGAAAAGCGTTGTTCCATATGCTCCTTGTTCTGTTCTTTGGGATAAGCGTTTTTGTGCTTGATGCACATGGGGAGCGAATCCTCTCTCGATGGGTAATGTACCTTTTTGGATTGGTAGGAGTTGTGTCTTTGCTTCAACAGAGACGGAATTTCTCGACAGAAGACTCCCCACCTCCTTTGATTAACGTGGGCATTTGCTTTCTTCTCTTGTGTACATTTGTTTACGGATTCTTATCCCTCGGGCCTGTCGATGAAACAGGCGCATATCGATATGGGCTCTTCGAGATAGCGTATCATTACATACCCGGAATGAATGCGTTGCGAGCGATTTCAAGGGCAGGTGTGCTTGTAGTCGTTGGGGTGGTTGCCCTATCGGGGTGTGGGGTAGCATTTTTTCTCCAAATGCGAACGGTGAGGGCACATTCGATCCTATGTGCAGCGTTTATCATTTTGATTGGTATTACAGAGAACCTCGTAGTGAATTATGCCGTGGTAGAAAGAGAGTCCATGCCCAATGTTTTAAGCACCCTAGCTGAGATCAGGGAAAAAGGTGGTGATGGAGATGTGGCAGTTTTTTTGCCTATTGCTGAAGTACAAGAAGGGAAGGCAACGACTGAGAGCCGAAACCAATTTGCTATTTATAATGTAAACGCAATGAACTGGGCGCTTGATGCAGGTATCAGAACTGTTAATGGATATAGTGGACAGCAAACAAGGATTATGAAAGAGCTCCCAGGAAGAACTCAGGGCTTCCCCGATATCGAGAGCCTTCATGCACTCGCTAAGATATCAAATCTGAGATATGTAATTCTTCGCTCTCAAGCAGAAGAGCTGTTGTCTCTGCTGGCTCGTGTTAAGTCTCTTGGGCCAGACAGCGGGCTCGAGTTACTTGCTTTCCATAGAGAGGCGGATGATACGGGCTTTGCTCTTTTTCACTTCTTGGGAAGGACGAAGCTCCAAAGAGGAGAGAGCATTCGGGTTCCATCTTTTGTGGGTAAGGGTGTGTCTCTCTTCGAAGTGAAAGTAAAACTGACCAAAAATTCTGAGAATCAGCGAGATTCGGAAAAAATTATATTACAAGAAGTTGATCATAATTTTGGACAAGAGGGCAAAGTTGTTTTTTCCGTTCCGCGTGATGGAAAATGGCATACTCTTAAAATGTTCTTACCAGGTGCGAGAGTGAAAGGGCTGCCGTATCGAGTGCAAGTCGCCACTGAATCTGAAAGCTCGGTTTTTATTGAGCAAGCACATTGGAATAAAAGCTAATAAGAGTCGTATGATTGAACGGAGAAGAGTCGGTGCGAGTGATATTTTCGTCAGCCGTATCGGATTAGGAGGATGGCAAGCGAGTGGATGGGAAACGTCTCATGCAGCATCCTATGAGCAGGTTGTGCATGAGGCGATAGACCGAGGTGTTAACTTATTTGATACTGCTCCATCCTATGGAAAGGGAGAGGCGGAGCGTCTACTCGGGAAGGCAATTGGAGCAAAGAGAGAGAGCGTGATAATCGCTACGAAGTTTAGCCCAAAGGATTCGACTCCCAAACGTCTGAGAGATTCCTTAGAGCAATCGCTTAAAAATCTTAACACGGATTATATCGATATCTATCAACAACACTGGCCACCGCGCACTCCCGCAGTGGATGAAACCCTTGGAGAGCTGCTCAAATTGCGTGACGAGGGGAAAATCCGTGAGATAGGAGTTTCCAATTGGGGGCCGAGAGAATTTTCGGAAGTCTCGAATGCTTCCCCTATAATGGCTGTTCAGGGTGCATATAGCCTATTATGGAGGCGAGCCGAGAAGGAGATCTTTCCTTGGTGTAAGACGGAGCAGGTAGCTTTTTTTGCCTATTCACCTCTGTGTCAGGGGGTCTTGACGGGAAAGTTTAAGAGCAATGAAAATTTGCCGAGAGACTCACGCCGGCAGAATATTTTTCTTCAGGATAAGCTCTACCCTGAGGTGAAGAGTTTTCTTTCAGCGCTCTCTGATGCAGCGCGGGGCACTGATGGTTTTAGTATGGCACAAGTTGCACTTGGCTGGATTCTGGCACAACCGCCTGTGACTTCAGTGCTCGTAGGCTGCTCGCGTTTATCTCAGCTCTTAGAGGCATGCACGATTGGTGGCGATTCGATCTCTCAACAGACGGAACTCTATCTTTCCGAACAGAGTGAGCACTTTATTCCGTTAACACAATTGTATCCAAGCCTTTGGAACTGGCATCCTCGAGGGGCAGTTTGATACTGGTTAGCTGCTGGGGTTATTTCCCAGTGGTGGTGTCACCATTTACAGTGCCTGTGGAGGTGACTCCACCAGCAGCAGCAGGATCATCACCTCCCATTGAAGTGCCCCCATCGAATGAGACATGCAGACTGTTTTTTAGAGATAAACCCAGAGATTGCGTTGAGGCGATTGAGAAGGAGGCCAAGACAGCGATAAGTAGGCTATACTCTACGAGAGAAGCTCCAGCAGAGCGATGAAATTTGTAATATGAAGACTTTTTTCTCATGTAACCCCCGAATAAAAATCCGAATAGGCACTACCATTCCTTCCTAAGCTCATATCGGGAGTTCAAGCGATGATGCTTCTAAAAAGAGTGATAAAAGCAGAAAAAAGTGAAAAAGGATGTCCTAACTCCCTGAATCTACGATTAATGTTCTGAAGATACGAGAAAATCAGCCAGAGGACCTCTAGTGGCATTCCATTTCTGCCGTTATCTTAAAAATGCCATAAAAATGCATCATTGGAGGCTGGTTTGGGGAAAAAAACGGAGGCTAGTTCAGAAAGCGACCTGTACTCAAAGATGCTTGAGGGAATTGCCCGTTTTTTCTTAAGAAGACAGGTGCCCTTTCAGCATTTTGTGGATCTTGCGCGAGCAGCCTATGTGCGAGTGGCAAGAGAAGAGTTAGCTCGCACGACCTCTAAGATAAACACGAGTCGAATCAGTATTCTTACCGGGATCTCGCGGGTGGATGTAAAAAATATTACCTCAGGAGATGTCGATCCGGAGCGTCGTTCAGCAAATCTTGTCTCTCGAGTGCTCAATCGTTGGGAACAAGACAAGCAGTATCGTGATGGGAGTGGCAGAGTTCGACCGTTAACATATGATTCCGATAATAGTGAGTTTTACCAGCTCGTCGCATCAATCAGCCAACACCTCAACCCAGGGACCGTGCTCTTTGAACTGAAGCGGCTTGAATTAGTCGAGGAGCGAGGAGGCAAGCTTAAACTACTACGCGCAATTTCGAAGGCCGATGATTCGGATCGATGGAGGCTTCAACTTGCCGGCATGGATATGGATACATTGCTTCATGCCGTGCATGACAATATCGAGTTCGGAAACGAGCCAAGAAATCCTCATTATCGAACGGAGTACGATAATCTGGTGAAGAGTCAGTTGCCAGAGATTAAGCAGTGGCTAAAAAAAGAAGTTGATAAGTTTCATGAGCGAGTCAGGGGATATCTCAGCGCACGAGATCTTGATGTGAATCCTGAACAAGAGGGAGAGGGGGGAGGGCGAGTCGTTGTTTCTGCCCTTGGCTATATAGAACGCTCAAGGAAAGAGGATGGAGGAGAGGCGAGTGGGAAGCAAGCAAAGGGTGCTTCTAAGGTCAAAACGCGGCAATCTGTCGGGAAAAAAAAGAAGTAGAAGGCTTATCGACTAAGTACTTCTCGCGCAACCTCTGAAGCAACTTTTCCATCGTATTGCCCACTGTATTTTTGTTGCAGGTGCTTCATTATTGTTCCCATATTCGCTTCTGGCGTTTGCTTTGAGAAATCGGCGATTATTTTTTCTATCTGGTCTCTTGCGAGTTGCGATGGAAGGAAGAGGTCGATGACCGAGATTTGTGCCTCTGTTTCGGCAACCGACTCCGAACGACCTGCCTTTTCAGCAAATTCCCGTGTCTCTTGGAGTTTCTTTCTTTCGGCTTTTAATACCGCTAAAGCTTGTTCTTCGGAAAGCTCCTCGGTTTTCTTGCTCATTTCTTCATACTGAAGCGCACTCAAGAGGGCACGAACTGTTTCAAGCTTCATCTTCTCTTTGGCTTTCATCGCATTTTTCATTTCTTGCTTCAGAGTTGCCTTGATTGTCATACCGTTATCCCTCTTGCTTGCACCTACATTCTTTAGGCTGCATTCTTTGACTTATATTGCTGTACAAACCTCTCGAGCTTTGACGCTGTTTCAGCGCTGATCAGGTGCTCAGTCTTACAAGCATCAATCTCAGCTTGATCATTATTCACATCAAGTACATCGACCAGAAATCTGAAGAAAATTTCTTTTCGAGTTAGGACAGCTTGAGCAAGTTGGAGTCCTTCGTCAGTCAGCTCCAAGAATCTGTTTTCATCTTCGATGATGAATCCCTTTGACTTAAGATTCTTCAAATTCGTTGATGCGCTACCAGTAGTAATATTGAGCAGCCGAGCTACATCCGTCACTCGAGCATATCCACGTGACTCTCGGAGTTCCTTGACCGCGGTTAGGTGGTGTGCGGCGCTGTGGGTTATTTTATTTTCCTCAAACTGTTTCCAAACATCTTCCATCGCTCGGCTTCCTCCATCAGAAAGACTTCTTTCTTGTAAGCTCTAACTGCCTTTTCCTACTAAAAGTACGGTTCGCTAACAAAGTCCTTTTACAGATAATAAGAAGTTTGGCATGTCGAGTAAATGGATTATGCTCTAAACACCCTCTTTTATGATAGGCCGCTCACGTATTCAGGGAATATTTAGAGTCAGGACGCTGTACCCGAAAGGAGAAGTTTATTAAGCTCCTAGAGGACTTACGTTTAACCGAGCAAATCTGGATGAGAAACGGATGATACAAGAAGGAGAGGTGAGGAATCATTTGTCGGGGTTGCACCGGAGAGAGGGCTCTTCTTCTTCTCTCGCAGCATTCATACAGAATAGAGGCGTATTCAGCGGGCCACAAACTGCAATAAGTCAATTTTTATCAATATCTTACAAAATTTTTGTTCGAGGAATCCTTTGGGGAAGACGGGGGTCTGGGCCCCTCTTCTCTATGTTCTTGGCAGTTACGCTTCTCGTTCTCCCCGGAGCCTATGCCCTTGAGGATCCAGGGAAGGAGCTTAAGGAGGTAGGACTTTCGACTGTCAACGGCACTGAATTAGACCTCACCCTGGAGTTTGTAGATGAGGATGGTATCAGGGCTCCGCTTCGGGAGTTTCTCAGCTCGGAAAAGCCAAACATCCTCATTCCAGCATACTATGACTGCCCGCGGCTATGCGGACTACTGCTTACCGGGGTTACCGAGCTACTCAACACGCTAACGCTTACACTTGGTGAGGATTATCGGGTGGTTACGGTGAGTTTCAATCCTCAAGATGGTCCAGAGTCCGCTAAGCGAATAGCCTCTGAGTTTCGAGGGAAGCTCGTCTTTGATGCGACAAAGGCGAATGAGGGTGAATGGAGGTTTCTTTCTGGAGATGAAGAAAACATTGTTCCTCTCATGAAGTCTTTAGGCTTTCATTACAAGGAGGATGAGGGTGAGTTTGCGCACGTAGCCGCAATCTTTCTTTTATCACCCCAGGGAATGATTTCTCAGCATTTGGCTGGTATAAACTTTCCATACCGAGATGTGAGGTTGGCCCTAGTAGAAGCGAGTCAGGGAAAGATTGGCACTCTCCTCGATCGAGCGCTCCTTTTTTGTTATCGGTTTGATGATTTACAAGGGAAATATACCTGGGCGGCATTTGGGTTCGTAAGAACGGGGGCTGGCATGACGCTGTTAGCCTTAGTACTATTTTTCGGGTTTTTGCGAAAACGAGAGAGCCCTCCAAGCAAGCAATCTGGGGAATGAAGAACGACTTGAGGTGCCGGCTTAGCGCGGTGCTTCAAGGGAGAAGAATAAGATTTTAGGAAGAATTGAATTAGGGAACAAATACAGGAATCACTATGTTTCGATATTTGCCTGAACAAGGGTCAAAGATAGCACCAAGAGTTGATTGGCTGCATCACTGGATTACAGATCTTTCTGTGCTTTTTACCGTCGCTGTCTGTGGAGCAATGCTCTATTTCGCGGTTCGTTATCGAAAGCGAGACGGGAAAGACCATGAGACACCTCGAATTGAAGGGAATAACTTTCTCGAGGTGATATGGACAGTTGTTCCAACCTTGATCTGTATTTGGGTGGCTTACTACGGAATTGTGATCTTCCAAGATATGCGGGAAGGCGAGGGCGAAGCTCTTGTTGTGAACGCAACCGCGAGTCAGTGGAAGTGGGAATTCCAGTACGAGAACGGAAAGTCGACGGTTGGCGAATTGGTCGTGCCTGTGAATCGACCCGTTAAGGTTGTAATCACGGCAAAAGATGTGCTGCACAGTTTTTTCGTCCCGGCAATGCGGGTGAAAAAAGATGCAATTCCTGGGCGCTATACGTCGGTAGTCTTCACTCCGGTAAAAACGGGCAGTTATAACACATTTTGTACTGAGTATTGTGGAACGAGTCATTCTGGCATGTTGGCTGAGCTACGGGTTGTGTCTGAGGCTGAATATGGTCGATGGGTGAACGACCGTTCAGCGGATCTCGCCAAGCTGACCATGGATCCCGCAACTTTGGGGAGTAAGCTATATGAAGAGAAGGGATGTAACGCTTGCCATAGTTTAAATGGCTCTCGACTCGTCGGGCCGAGTTTTCTCAAGTTGTATGAATCAGAGGAGAGAAAGTTTGCTGATGATAGCGCTATGTCCTTTGGAGGAGAGTTTTCGATCGAGGATTATATTCGAGAATCTATTCTTTATCCCAATAAGAAAGTAGTAGCAGGCTATCCTGCTGGGTTGATGCCGGCGTTTGAAGGACAGCTATCGGATGGCGAGATTAAGGCCCTGATTGCATTCATTCGAAAGCAAGATGGGAGTGCTGCACAAAGCGAAGAGGCAACGGGAGATTCAGGAGAGGACTTGCAGGCAAAGTTGGCAAAGATGTCTCCTGTTGAGCGCGGCGAATATCACTATCAGACGAAAGCGTGTATAGGCTGTCACAGTCTGGATGGTTCTAATCTTGTTGGACCGACCTTTAAGGGGCTGTATGGAAAAAATCGGGAGTTCGTCGATGGAACCTCAGGTGCAGCGGATGCGGAGTACATAAAGAGCTCTATATTGAATCCGAATGGAAATATTGTCGCGGGCTATCAACCGAATCTGATGCCACAAAATTATCGAGATCAACTCTCGGATGAGGATCTTGAGGCAATAGTCGAGTTTATTCGCTCAAAGCAGAACTAGTTGAGAGATTGTAAGGAGTAACTACGAATGACTGTTCATAGTGATGTAGCGCACAACAACAAAAACTACTTGAACCATGAGACTACCCTATGGTCGTGGTTGAGCACGGTCGATCACAAGCGAATAGGGCTCATGTACCTCTTTACGATTACGGGGTTCTTTATTGTAGGAGGTCTTGCCGCACTAACGATGCGGATGGAGCTTGCGAGCTCTGGCGCCGACTTCTTAAGCCCTGAACAGTACAATGTGCTCTTTACCCTGCACGGGGCAATCATGATTTTCCTTTTTATCGTTCCAGGAATTCCTGCCACCATGGGGAACTTTCTATTGCCTCTTATGATTGGAGCGAAGGACGTTGCATTTCCGCGGCTCAATCTCCTTAGCTTCTACATCTATGTGGTTGGTGCATTCATGGCGCTCTATGCGCTCTTGAACCCGATTGATACAGGATGGACTTTTTATGCCCCTTACAGCATGCAGACTCAGTCAGCTGTAATACTCATGACCGGGGCGGCTTTTGTCCTCGGGTTCTCTTCGATTCTCACCGGGTTAAATTTTGTTGTAACGGTTCACCGGTTGCGATGCCCTGGGATGACATGGGACCGTTTGCCCGTTTTTGTTTGGGGACTGTACGCAACTGCCGTGATTCAAACATTAGCTACGCCAGTTATTGGGATGACTCTACTTCTTCTCATAGTGGAGCGGTGGCTCGGAGTGGGAATTTTTAATCCTGCAATGGGGGGAGATCCTGTATTGTTTGAGCACCTCTTCTGGTTCTACTCACATCCAGTTGTTTACATTATGGTGCTACCTGCTTTTGGTGTGGTTGGAGAAATTATCCCTGTTTTTTCGAGGAAGCCGCTATTTGGTTACAAAATGGTCTGCTACGCATCTGTTGCAATTGCGCTTGTTGGCTTCCTCGTTTGGGCGCACCACATGCTTGTTGCTGGGATTTCTGACACTTCCGCTATTTACTTCTCAGTAATTACCTTCGGTGTTGCAATACCTACGGCGATTAAGGTCTTCAACTGGGTGAGCACAATGTATAAGGGATCCATCTCTTTTGATACCCCGATGTTATATGCGATGGGGTTTGTCTTCTTGTTCATGATAGCAGGGACAACAGGAATCTACCTCGCCACTCTCGCCGTTGATGTGTTCTATCACGATACTTATTTTGTTGTCGCGCACTTTCACTATACGATACAGGGTGGAGCTGTAATTGGACTGATTGCAGCGCTTCACTTCTGGTTCCCGAAAATGACAGGGAAAATGTATAATGAGCCGCTAGCGAAGATCGCTTTTGTTCTCGTGTTCGTTGGTTTTAACCTCACCTTTCTTCCTCAATTTGTTCTTGGGATGGAAGGGATGCCACGCAGATACTTCGATTACCTTCCCGAATTTGAAGGTCTTCACCGACTCTCTTCCTATGGTGCTGTTGTAAATGGGTTTGGATATACATTCGCTCTTTTAAACCTGTTAGGTGCTTGGATATTTAGTAAGAAGCAAGCCCCTGCTAATCCATACAATTCGCTCTCGCTTGAGTGGAACACTCAGTCGCCACCGATTCATGAAAACTTTGAAGAGACGCCTTCCGTCACAGATTATCCTTACGCTTACGGAACGCCAGTAGAGGGTGGGGGGCATTAAGATAAGAGTTGAGCGAATGCTCTGACGAAAATTTCAGAATGAAGGGATAGGAGACCATGACATCAGTAGCACAAACAATTCCAGGGGAACCGCCACATCCCCATCACTGGACGCCAACAAATGCGTATCACGGGGCAAAGCTCGGAATGTGGCTGTTCCTTGCAACCGAGATATTGCTTTTTAGTGTTTTATTTACCGCGTTTGCCCTGTATCGATGGGCCTATTTGGGCGAGTTTCATGATGCGAGTCTGAATCTTGATTGGAAGCTTGGCGCGCTCAATACGGCGGTACTGATCCTCAGCAGCTTCACGGCCGCACTTGCTGTAGACGCTGCTCAGCGAGGGAATAACAAGCGTGTAAAGCATCTCTTACTCTTCACCGTTATGTGTGGAGGGATTTTTCTTGTTGTGAAGTATTTTGAATATAGCCACAAGTATCACATTGGGCTTTTTCCTGGAGTTGAGTGTCCAGTAGTCGAAGCTGGAGCTTTACATGGCAGTGAAGGTCACGGCGGCGGAGCAGATGTTGCGGAAGGGGGACATCACCTTGAATACTGTTGGCCAAAAGATACTTCTGGACTCTCGGAGGGACAGCGGGAGATGTTGGTGAGCTCGAAATATAAAATGTATTTTGGACTCTACTACTGCATGACAGGTCTTCATGCGCTTCACGTTATTATTGGTATGCTACTCCTGTCATGGGTATGCTTCCATGCCAGCAGAAATCGATTCTCTGAAAAATACTATACCCCGGTCGAGCTGGGAGCCTTGTACTGGCACCTCGTTGACCTCATCTGGATTTATCTGTTTCCGCTTCTATATCTCGTTGACTAAGAAGCCCGTTGATAAGAGGAGTTTAGAGTTATGAGTAGTCATTCCCACGAAGATCACCACGGCGAGCTCGGACACATTGTCCCGTTTGCTATTTACCGCAATGTTTTAATTGGACTTCTTGTTCTAACGGTAATAACCGTCTGGGTTGCTAAAGCTCCGAGTATGGACTTTGGGAACCTGAACATAGCAATAGCGATGGTGATAGCATCCGTAAAAGCTTCAATCGTTGCGCTTTATTTTATGCACCTGAAGTTTGAAGACAAGACAACTTGGCTCTATGCCTTTTTCCCCATCATGCTTCTTGTCCTAATGATGGGGCTAATTTTCCTCGACAATCCATTTCGTCGAGCGGATCAACCAGTAGAAGTGAACGATCCGTTGGCCGAGCAGCTCCAGCAAATTTAGGAGAGTCATGACTGGAGGCCCGTCGTCGCATAACATGCCGATACAGTGCGACGTGTTGTTAGTTGGTGCGGGGCCTATCGGAATTGAATGTGCAATTGCGCTTAAGGAAGCTGCTGTAGACTTTTATCATGTAGAAAGGGGCAGTCTAGCTGCAACTATCGAATGGTATGCACCAGGGACGACATTCTTTTCTTCCTCGGATCGGATCGCTCTGGCCGGCGTTCCCCTGTATACGGCAAATCAGGCAAAAGCAACTCGCGAGGAGTACCTACTCTACTTGCGATCACTCGTGACGCAGTTTCAACTGAGGATCAATCTTCAGACGGAAGTTCTTAGGGTTGAAAGAAGTGGTAGCTTCTTTGAGGCACTAGTCCGATCGGCAGGAGTAGAGCGCATAGTTAAGGCAAAGAAAATAATCTTAGCAATTGGAGACATGCACCATCCTCGACTCCTGAATGTTCCAGGGGAGGTACTGCCGCATGTGAGTCACTATCTGGAGGAGCCGCATTCGTACTTCCACCAAGAGGTTGTGATCGTTGGAGGGAAGAATAGCGCCATTGAAGCAGCCATTCGCCTTGAGCGAGTTGGTGCGCATGTGACTCTCGTATATCGAGGAAAAGAGTTTGATCAAAAGCGAATTAAGTATTGGCTCTATCCCGAGCTGTTATATTTGATTCGACAGAAGAAGATTACAGTCTATCTCGAGACTCATCTCCAAGAGATTTACCCAGAAGACGTTGTGCTTCATTCGTCTGTAGCCCGAGAAGGACAAGGTGAGGTCTTTCGCCAGAGGGCGGAGCGAGTGCTTTTATTAACGGGATATGAGCAGGAGAAAGGTCTGTTTGAATCCTTAGGGTTGACCGTGGAAGGAGAAGAGAAAAGACCAGTGCTCAATCAGAAAACCATGGAGTCATCTATTGCCGATGTGTTTGTAATTGGAACCGCTATTGCTGGGACACAGACCGGAGGTGTTAAGGAGTTTATCGAGACAAGTCATGTTCATGTTGAGCGAG
>Ga0181593_10003265_pt1 | contig 14938 bp, 10 predicted proteins | sample 071ome_19_FD_133756 | JGI IMG/M metagenome (GOLD analysis project Ga0181593, IMG submission 133756) | Coastal salt marsh microbial communities from the Groves Creek Marsh, Skidaway Island, Georgia - 071413AT metaG (megahit assembly) | ecosystem: Environmental > Aquatic > Marine > Intertidal...
ACTGCACCCGTCAATAAAGCTGTGATTAATCGTGCCGGCATACCTTTTTCTGGCCATACCGAATTCCTTGCGGCCGCCACGGGCACCGACCGCGTTGTCATGATGCTGGTTTCCGATGCACTGCGGATAGCGCTCGCCACCACGCATATTCCGCTACGCGACGTACCCGATGCCATTGATGCCCCAAGCCTGCTTGAGACGCTGAACATCATTCATGCGCATCTGATGACACAATGCGGCATTGAGCAACCTCGAATCACGGTGCTGGGGCTCAACCCCCACGCGGGAGAAAACGGTCATCTGGGCTTGGAGGACAAAACGATCATTGAGCCCGTCTGCGAAGCGGCGCGTGAACAGGGAATGAGCATCGCGGGTCCGCTACCCGCGGACAGTGCGTTTATACCGGCGATGCGTGAACAAACGGATGTCTATCTCGCGATGTATCACGACCAGGGCTTACCCGTTCTTAAGGCGTTGGGCTTTCATAAGGCGGTAAATATCACACTTGGGCCTCCCATCGTCCGCACCTCTGTCGATCACGGGACGGCGCTCGACCTCGCCGGCACGGGCAAGGCAGATTCAGGCAGCCTGAAGACTGCTATCCGCACTGCTATCGATCTGGTGACAGCGGAAAAATAAGAGGGCTCTGAATTGAGCGTGACTGGGCGCGGCGAGGGGATACAATGGTCATCTGCCTAAAGACGCCGACCGCTCAATGACCGAATACAGTTTTTCCTACTCCAACGTAACGCCCGCTCAAAAAACCAAAAATGAGCCGCTGTGGAGCTTTAACCGCACGGACATGTTACCGGGACCGGGGAATACCGTCATTTTGCGCGCGCTACACTCGGGGGCCGGGATGCTAGTGCAGCCAGACGTCGCGCGTGCGCTGGAGTTGTGTGACCCCTTTCGCTCTTTGGACGCGCACACCCGAACGGTGACTGCGTTGATACCCGCACTTGAAGCGCATAAAGAACATACGCGCCAGACGCTGATGGGTATTGCCCAACAAGGGTTGATGGAATCGAGTGAGGCCGCGTGGCAACGAATTACCGGCAGCGCGAGCGCCGGAGAAAAAGAACAGCACTGCCGGCTCTTTATATTGACCTGCGACCGACCCGAAGCACTGAGAAGGCTGTTGAAACCCCTAATCGCGCAGCTTTCTCCAGAGAAAATCGAGGGCGTGTGGATTATTGATGACTCCAGATCATCACAGGGCGCGAATGAAAATGTATCCATCGTCGAAGCAGAGCGTAGCGGCAGCGCGGTACCCATTCATTACTTTGGAGAGGACGCCCGGGCGTCACTAATTGATGGACTTTCCAGAGCGTTGCCCGAACAAACAGATTCCATTAATTGGTTATTGAACCGCGGTACTTGGGAAAACACGCCGACTTATGGGGTCGCACGCAACATCGCTTTGCTTCTAACTATCGATAAAACAGCATTAATACTCGACGACGACACACTACCAGACGCAGTTTCGCCCCCCAAGACGTCTGGATCGCTCAGGTTTGCAGAGGTGAACGATCGTGAGGCGATTTTCTATGCATCGGCTGAAGCACTCGAGCGGCATGCACTGACATTGCCGGAGTCGCCTGTCAGCCTGATGCTGGGCACTGTGGGTACCCCGCTGGGAGTAACGATTCAGAAACACCTGCGACAAGCGAGTGCATTGGTGGGTATGAGCGGCACGCTGATCTCTCGGTACGGGCCACAATCAAGAGTTGTATTGAGTCAGTGCGGCTCCTGGGGAGACACCGGCACTTCCGGGCTCAACTGGCTTCTGTCTCTCCCCGTAAAATCTGTCCAGAGCCTGCTGGAAGCGGGTCCCAGCATCTACGAGACCTTATCGCCGGTCCATTGCTGGGCGGGTTATTCCGGGCCTGCCATAACATCCTTTGGCACGATGTCTCAGTGGACCGGCATCGACAATCAGACGCTAGTGCCCCCCTACCTCCCGGCGGGCCGCAACGAGGATTTGCTGTTCGGCGTCATGCTGAAACGCCTGCAGCCTGAAGCCGCTGTTTTGAATACTGGCTGGGCGGTTCGGCACAAACCCCTCGATCACCGCAAACTGGACGCGACAGGCGCCGTAAATGTTCAACCCGGGATCAGTTTATTGGCTGATTGGCTTGGCCGGGAACCCAAGGACCAGTTGGGGCTCTCACCCGAGCGACGCTTGTTTGGTTTGAGTGAGGACGTGCTGCGGCTGGCAGAAATGAATCAAAAAGAGAAACACCAGTTGATACAACGGCAGCTAGTGGGTCGCCGATCTGCTCTGCTGAATCAATGTATGAGCCACATTAACGCCCTTAAAAGCCTCGAGACGCTCCCGGGAGTAGCCTCCTGGGAACAATTTCTGAACGCATCGCGCGATCGCTTGGTTAGCGAGATCCAATCACCCCCGCCGCTCAGTGAGAATAGTAACGCAGCCGGTGAACCCTCTATCGACCTCCACTGGCTGGAGGGTCATGGTCGACGATTTTCTGAGGCCTTGAGAGCCTGGCCTACGATACGCCAGGCAGCACAGGACCTGGCGCTATAGTGCCGCACCCTCGCCAAAAAATTGATCGATAAAATTCGGCTCGCTTGCAATCAACTCTCTCGCTGTTTGCTTTAAGTTTCTGATGTTGCCCTTGGAGGCATCATCCATATCGTCACTGGCATAGTTGAGGGGAATCTGTAGCCGCTGATAATTTTCACCCAGAAAAAGGCGCATTTGATAATCCGCCGCTTTAGAAACACCATCAAACATGCAATCCAACAACGAAATCACCCAGAGAGCGCTTCCCCATGTTCTCGCCTGATGGTACGGGATCGCCCGCGTTAACTCGCCAGTTCCCAGCGATAAGACCTTGATCGGCTCGTCAGGAAATAATTTTCGCGCCTCTGCATAGGCCGAAACAGACGGGGAGTTCATGAAGACACCACCGTCGATCAAAATATGATTATTGATGGCGGTATCAAGTGGCTTGGGCTCAAAGTAGGTGGGCGCGGCGGAAGTGGCCCTGGCGGCATCACGGCAGCGTATGCTCTGGTGATGAACATGCCAACTTTTTAAGAAAACCGTTTTACGATTTTGAATGTCATAACTCGTGACCATGGTGGGTACGGCGCAGTCCTTTAATTGAGCGCCTGCAAAATAATATTCCAGCACCGCCTCAAGATTTTGATGGGAATAGGCTTCCTCCAGAATGCCACCAGCTGTCCTCAATTTTCGCCAAAGCGAGTGTTCAAAAATAACTGCACCGTGATCTTCATAGAGCTTAACTATGTGTTTTGCTAAAAACTGGGCTGGGCTACCTGTGGTCGGTCGCCCCAGACCCAAAGCAAGAATACCTCCTGTGGAGGTGCCCACCATTAAATCGAATAATTCGCTGGCCGGCTTGCGCAATTTTTTTTCTATATGCGCGACTACCATCGCAGGGATAATCCCACGAATACCACCCCCGTCGATTGCCAAAACGCGTTTAGTCATGATTACCCAGCAGCATCCATGCAACCAGCTGTGTTTCAACTTTCATCTGTGCGTCATCCATCTCTGTTACTAGGTCGCTTCGTATCCCAGTACTGTTCGCCCGCTTCCTTATCTTGATTTAGGTCTAGATTTTAAATTTGACTTTTTTTATTTAAACCTTCATTTATTGTTTCTGATTTTAGATTGAGCGGTACGATTCGTATAAGCCGAGATGTGGCTCCACTATTTTTTATTTTTTTGACCGCAAGAAAATGCGAACTCCTCCTAAAAAGTTTCACCTTTTTATCAACCTGCAAGTCTTAAACAGAGCGCCCTTGCATGGAACACTTTCATACATGCAACTCAGATAAAGGCTAAAAAGTTTAAATTCAGGCTCTAATTCTGCATAATTGCCCACCTTACACTAGAAAAGAGAAAGTTTTTAATTATGTCGAAAGCCGCCCTGTTAAAAATTGCCAAGTCCAAAACCGCAGCGCGCAAAATAGCGAGCCAATTAAACCTGCCTGATCTTGACGCTGCTATTCTTAACCTTCAGTCGGCAAAGCAATTCTTAGCCAAGCAAGCGGAAAAGAAAAGTGACGCACAGAAGGCCAAGCAGATTAAAAAGGCCCTGTCGATGCTGGATCGGATGGGTCTTAAACCACAAGACCTGGGGAAGTCCTCAGCGCGCAACAAAAAACCCACAAGAAAGGGCTCTCCCACGCGTAAAGTCGCAGCGAAATATCGCATCACGGTGAAGGGTGTTGTCACGGAGTGGTCCGGTAGAGGCCGTATGCCGGTGGTCTTTCGCGACGCCGCGGGCAAAGATGGCAACCTCAGTGGCTATCTGATTAAAAAATAATCGGTAGCGACGGTGCAGACCCTCATGCTTTTGCGGGCGCTGCGTACCCGGTGACGTCGGGGAGGAGATATTGCGGGCAGTCTTTCTCTCCGACGTTCTCAGTCCCCCCAAGCGCACGCATGATGTCAAAACGTGGGCATAGCGACAATCGTGAATCCAGTCAGATTCGCCCTTTTAAAATACACGTTTTGATGTTGATCTCAATATAATCAGGGTAACCCTCCTGCGGCACGCGTCATGGCGATGAGTTTTTTGGCCCTTCTCTCTCTGACTGTCTGTGGTTATGGACTGTGCCACCGTGCCGCAAGCCGTTACCTCTTGACGTCAAACAGACTCATCGAAGTGGGCTTAGGGTTCTTTATTGCTGCCGCCACCGTGGGGGCCGTTTTCTCAGCATCTAGGACGTCCATTTCTCAATGGAGCATGGTGCTTGCGGGTATTAGTGGGGTCATATCGATCCTGATAATCGGGTCTTGGTTTACCGCAGGTAAACCGCTTGTAATACGTCTTATTCAGCCAGCGCGACTGTCCAAACTCGGCGCCTCACTCCTGGCGATGATTGCAGCTTATTTGCTGCTGATTTTGATGAACAATCTTTACCGAGAGATATTTCCCTGGGACGCCTTTACGACCTGGATTTATAGGTCCAAAGCATGGGTTCTGACGCAAAGCGCTGCCGATTTTGCACCGCTGGATCAATGGCTCCGCAATGATGGCACGGGTTTGACCCTCGCCGCCGCGCACTACCCCATTGGGGTCTCTGCGATCGCTGCGTTTTCGTCCTCACTCTCGGGTGGCTGGCATGATCCGTCGGCGAGCATCCCGTGGTTTTTTGCGAGCCTCGCTAGCGCGCTGCTGGTGGCGGGGTTGTGCCGGCTCCAGCATCCCCGCAGCGCTATCGTCCCCATGATTGGTGCAACCGCTCTGATCACCACGCCAATGGTGCACATGCACGGTCTGTTGGCGGGATATGCTGATCTCTGGGTCATGGGTACTAGCGGGATGGGTTTGGCGGGGCTGTGCATAGGGATCCAGCAACGATCGTCCAGCGTGCTGGCCCTAAGTTTTGTGCTCCTTTTATTGGGCTGTTTTTTTAAAATCGAGGGCTGGTTATGGCTCGCCCTCGGTGGCGCCGCTGTGGCAGTTCACTGCCTCTGGCGACGGTTTGGCCAAAGCATTGCGGTGGTGATTCTGCCGATGCTGCTCGCACTGGGGTTACTACAGCCGCTCAACCTCGGCCCGCTGGGCGAATGGGGGATAGGCGCAGATGGGATTATGCTGGGCGCTCTCGGCACAATTGGATTCAGGCCCTACAATCCCATTGGCAATTATCTGACCATGACTTTTTGGCAGGGTAATTTTTTGCTGCTCGTGCCGCTGTATCTGGCTGCGTTGCTAGCGATCCTATTTGTCGCGCCACGAAAACTCTCCGGATATCTCCTGATGGGCGGCGGGGTTGTGGCCACACACGTAGTGATTTTTGGACTGTCCGGCTACTCAGAGTACGCACAACTAGGTACCGCCATTAACCGCGTACTGCTGCAAACACTGCCCGTATTCATCATCACCATCAGCGCCGTAGTGCCGGGTATCTGGGACGCTTTGGCGGCGCCGGCTGAGGTGTCGGCATCAGACTCAATCTGGGCTGTAGGGTCCGGCACGCTCTTGACGCTAATAATAGCGGCACTAGCGCTGCCTCTCTCTCTTGCATTACTCGCTCAAGTTTCAAACATTACCTCCGGCAATACCCACACCGGCGCCGACAGTGATCGCGATAAAGTGTTTTATCGAGCATCCGAGCTCAAGGCCGTGCTGGGGTCACTTACGGCGGGGAACCGGGGATATCAGTTCACTGGTAGCGATATCCCTATTGGGGTTGCAAAACCAGAGATGGATAGTCCCGGCATACAGCCCCGATACGTTGTCGCGGAGAGCTGGATGGCAACACCCGAAACCGTGTCATTTTACTGGATCAACACCGATACCCCCCGAGTGCACTCGGTCCCCATCGAGATCTCTGGTCAATCCGTGATCGATATGGCGAGCTATCCTGACTTTTGGCGACGGCCGATCAGAGAGATGGGTTATCTGGTACAGCCCTCGGCTTTTGAGACCACGGCACTGGGGTCTCTGACACTGACCGATTCGTTATTCGATGCTCTTCCCGCACTTGCCCATCACTGGGCGTCACCCGCACCGCTCAGCCAACGGCTGATTAATATGACAACGGGTCACGGGCGAGCACCCATCGCGTTACACGGCTGGCTCACCATGACTTTTTTTATGATGCTCGGTGTGGCGCTGTGTTTGGGTATACCACGCCGCAATCTGCGAGCGCCGCTTTGCAAATCATTGTTCACCGGGGTCAGCCTACTGTGGTTGATGGGGAGCCTCGCCCACGCAAATCAGGCCATACACCTCACTACATCGCTTTGGATCCCTGCAGTGCCCACGACCCGCGGCTCGGCACCCGACGGATCCCATCTACAACCCTTGGCCACCGCCATCCTGAAACGCGCGGACACATTGGATCAACCGATGCTAGCGCTGGGGGTAGACGGTCAAGGCCGGTTCGATGCCCATAGGATGCCCTTTATGCTCCTCCCGATAAGTGCCGCCGCCATTACTGAGCCACAATTGACACAGATTAGTCCGAGGCTAGCACCCACCGTGCTGGTCTTCGGTCAAAACAGTGAACAGCTTAACGCCGTCGCCCAGCGGCTCATCGATAACAGCAACTGGCGGATACAGGGGCAGGGAAAAGGATACGTAATGCTTGGGGCGAGCGCGCAGTGAGTGCCGCCGATATGCCCGAGGGCGCGATTCGGGTACTGCACCTGGGCAAATATTTCCCGCCCGACCCCGGAGGTATGGAGACCTACCTGAGAGATCTCATGGTATGTTCAAGCGAGAATGGGGTAACGCCTGCAGCCCTCGTGCATCGCTCAAGCTTGGGGCTCAAATCGACCGACGAAAATCTTCACGCTGGAAACAAAATACTCAGCGTCACGCGTGTCGGCACCTGGTTTCGATTGCTGTTCACGCCAATAAGTCCTGCTTTTCCCCTAGCGCTGCATCGACTTATCAAGCAACACCAGCCCGGCATACTGCACCTGCATTTACCCAACCCTTCTGCCTTTTGGGCGCTTATGCTGCCCTCGGCAAGGCGCATACCGTGGATTGTTCACTGGCAGTCCGACGTGCTCACACCAAAAAGTGGCTGGATGCTCAGGCTCTGTTACATCGCCTACAAACCCTTCGAATCGGCACTACTCAAGCGCGCCCGCAGGGTTATTGTCACGTCAACTCAATACATGACCTCCAGCGACACACTCGCACCATTCAAGGATCAATGTTGCGTCATCCCGCTGGGCATTGCAGATCGTTTTTCGACTGCCAGAGAGGACGGCCGCAATACGATAAGCAATGAACCCCTGCGCGAGACGGCAACCAACGCGCCCCTAAAAGTGCTGGCCATTGGACGCCTGGCGCACTACAAGGGCTTCGACATCCTCATCAAGGCCATTGCCGAAATACCCGATATTGAGTTGGACATTGTTGGCAGCGGCGTCCAACTCGGTACGCTGCTATCACTGACCCAGTATCTGGCCGTATCTGATCGCGTGCGCTTTCATGGCGCCATCGACGACAAGGCGCGAGATGCACTGCTTCTCGGGTGCGACTGCCTGTGTTTACCATCAGTTGATCGCACGGAATCTTTTGGTATTGCCCTTTTGGAGGCCATGAGTGCCGGTAAAGCGTGCGTGGTTTCGGATGTGCCCGGCTCGGGTATGACCGCGGTTGTTGAGGCTAACAAAACCGGATTAGTGGTGGTTGCGGGTGACTCAGCCGCCTTAGCCAAGGCCTTCCAGGTACTCCATAAGGACCGCTCACGATTAAAGGCTTTAGGTGAGAGAGGACGCGAAAAATTCGGGAATACGTTCACGATTAAAACCTCGACCAAACAGGTCCTTGCCCTCTATGGCGACCTTTAGGGCGTGCAGGAATGTTAAGATACCGCCGGATTTCGACCCCATCCACGCGAGGCTGTTTTAGTGGTTTTTGAGGTGGACGGGAACGTTGATCATTAGGTGCCATGACCGCGTGTTTACAGTATCTCTCGCGGACTTATCACGCTTATTCAGGGAGTAGCTGTGTCGAAAACAGACAAAACGGCGGTGATCACCGGTATTACGGGGCAAGACGGGGCCTACCTTACCGAGTTGCTGCTTAAAAAGGGTTACACCGTTTACGGTACCTACCGGAGAACCAGCTCGGTCAATTTTTGGCGGCTGGACCAGTTGAGCGTCACCGACCACCCCAATCTTCACCTCGTCGAGTACGACCTGACCGACCTCTCCTCCACTATACGACTCCTCGAAAAAGCCGAAGCTCAGGAGGTATACAATCTGGCCGCCCAGAGCTTTGTAGGTGTTTCTTTTGAGCAACCGATTACTACGGCGGAGATCACAGGCATCGGGGCACTGAACTTGCTGGAAGCCATTAGAACGGTTGATAAAAACATCCGTTTTTATCAAGCCTCCACGTCGGAAATGTTTGGGCAAGTGCAGGCCGTGCCACAAGCAGAAGACACGCCTTTCTACCCACGGAGTCCGTATGGTGTCGCCAAGCTCTTTGCCCATTGGTCCACGATTAACTACCGCGAGTCCTACGGTATTTTCGGCAGCTCGGGCATTTTGTTTAACCACGAGTCACCTTTGCGAGGCAAAGAATTTGTTACCCGCAAGATCACGGATGCCGTAGCGCGGATCAAGCTCGGGTTACAGGATGTGCTGGAGTTGGGCAACCTCGATGCCAAACGCGACTGGGGTTATGCGGCTGAATATGTTGAGGGAATGTGGCGGATGTTACAGGCTGATGAACCCGACACATTTGTGCTGGCGACCGGTCGCACGGTTACGGTGCGTGAATTCGTTGAACTTGCCTGTAAAGCTGCGGACATTCCTATTCATTTTGAGGGATCGGGTAAAGCGGAGACCGGCATTAATACGGAATCAGGTAAAACGATTGTGCGAGTCAACCCGGCGTTCTACAGACCGGCAGAAGTAGATCTTTTGGTGGGGAACCCAGCCAAGGCTGCTCAAGTCCTGGGGTGGGAATCAAAGACATCCCTCGAATCATTATGCACGATGATGATTCAGGCTGACCTGCAGAGACAGCACAGTTTTAATGGTTAATCGTGTCCTGATCACCGGTAGCAGCGGTTTCACAGGTCGCTATGTAAGCGACGAATTCAGGCGCGCGGGTTGGAAAGTATGGGGTACGGGCATTCAGCCCGACCCTGACCAGTCAGGTTATTTACAAATCGATCTGAACAGGCCCTCAACACTTGAGCCAATCGCGGACACAGTCAGACCCGATGTCGTGATCCATCTGGCCGCGACCGCGTTTGTTGGCCACGACGACCCTACTGATTTTTACTATACCAATACACTGGGAACACGAAATCTGCTGACCGCCCTAGATAAGGCAGCCCATCGGCCGCAGTGCGTTATCCTTGCCAGTAGCGCAAATATCTACGGCAACCGTGTTGAGGGTAAGCTCGACGAAAGCACAATGCCGGATCCGGTGAACGATTACGCGGTTAGCAAACTGGCGATGGAATATGTGGCGCGCCTGTGGTTCGACCGTTTGCCGATCGTGATCGTGCGCCCCTTTAACTATACGGGAGTTGGACAAAGCCAAGACTTTTTGATCCCGAAAATTGTTGCACACATCCGGGCGAGAAAAGCGGTCATTGAACTGGGTAATCTCGATGTCTCCCGAGACTTTTCGGATGTCCGAGACATTGCGCGATACTACTACTTGTTAGCAAAGCACGCGCCGATAGGTGAAACCATCAACTTATGCTCTGGCCAGCCTCATACGCTCAGAGACGTGATAACGCAGGCAACTGATCTGTCAGCTCACCCTATCGAGGTGAAAGTAAACCCCGCCTTTGTGCGGCGCGACGAGGTCAGGAAGCTTTGCGGAGACCCCAGCAAACTGCACCAGCTCGTTGGCGCTGTAAGCACTATCCCGCTGACCGATACGTTACGTTGGATGCTAGACGCCTGAAGAACAGCTCGCCGACTTGATTAAATAAAGGCGTGGGTTCGACACAATTCAAAGCTATGGCGTAACTCAAATTTGGAGGCGGCTAGGTCATGGAGATGCAGTTTCGTTGACGCCATTACTAGCGCTTAGTTGAATATTTTTGGCTTGAGGGCGCAACGTCATGTCGCTACTTGTTGTCACCAACACATAGACCGTTACTGCACATTAGATCGAAGTTCAAGATAATTGAATGCGCTGATACACGGCGACCGTTTGGCGCGCCGTATTAGCCCAAGAGAGTTTGTCGGCAGGCCTCGGCAATAAGGTGGTGGTGACGTCATTGTGAATACTTGACTCTCGCATCATCAGTTGTTCAATCCCATCTCGAATAGCCCCGGTATCAAGAGCGTCAACCAATACATCCTGATGACTGGCAAACTCCGCCATCGTGCTTCCCTTACTCGTCAGCACTGGCGTATTAGATTGCTGAGCCTCGAGTGCAGGCAGCCCAAATCCCTCGTAAATCGACGGGAACACCAACATCCGGGCAGCGCTATAGAGTGTAGCTAGGACGCTGTCATCAACCAACCCTAGGTACTGCGCCCAACCTCTAGAGATCAGCTCCTCGATGTCCTCGTGTTCCGCGGTGCTCCGCCAGCCCTTTCCACCCACAAAAATAATCGGCCAAGCAAGCTTGCCGCTGTTTCTTAGATCTCTATAAGCGGTGCAAATTCGCTGAATATTTTTCCGCGGCTCCACCGAGCCCGAGAAAAGCAGAAAACCCCGGTATTCGAGACCAAGCGGCCGAAGTACAGCGGAGCACTCATCAGCAGATCTTGGGCGAAACCGATCATCCGCTGCCAGAGGGATAGCGGTAACCTGACCCGGTTTGAGATTGTAATAATCAATTACCTCGCGCCTAACCAATGCCGAATCGGTGATGATATGAGAAGCTCGCCTTGCCGCTTCAGCCATGCCCTTGTGCAACAGCTGGACTCGAGCTTTAGGGTGAAAATTCGGATATCGCTGAATCGACAAGTCGTGAAAGGTGGCCACCGTAGGGCCCAAAAAAGCGGGCAGCAGGTAGTTGGGTGAGTGAAAAACAAAATTCCGATAAGGGTATAGCCGCGCTCGATCAACCACGGGCATGAGCACTTCATAGGCCTTGGCAGCCCAACTCTTGGACGCCAAAAAATCCCGAACAGATGCCAACAATCGAAGTCGACTTGCGCCGTATCGCGCCGCGTTATTAATGCCGATAGAGTCAGCGGGGGGAGCGAACCGTGAGGATAAGCTATCACCTGTGACAACCACACCGTTAAAGTAATAAGAGAGTTCACTTACGAGTTGCAACTCCAACAGGCTCCTCGCGAGGCTCCGAGTATAGTTGCCAATACCAGTGGAAGGTTGTAGCAAGGGATCGGCACCCAGCACAACGCAAGGTCGGTTTCCCGGCGTTAGTGTGCCGCCCATCAATGCATCAGCACGCGCTGGGCTGTAAGCCTGTTGGGTTCGGAGCAAGTGGGTAACTGCCAGCACTCCTGAGACCAGCCCGCTTGGACATAACATTGCTTAAGTCCATCCAGCCACACCGCTAGTTGCGTATGCTCGAGTAGCATTAGGGCGGATAGCTGTCGCTGCTCATCTCGGAAATGCAACCGCACCATCATAGGCCCATTTGTAACATCAATTGCAGAAACGACCCAAGACGCACTGCCGGCCTCTGCTACTACCGGCGCTTTAGAGGCGCGTGTTTCGGCAAATCCATTAAATTCTGCTGGTGGATTGGCGTCCACAATTTCGGGAGTTTCCCGAAACACGTTTCGGGCAGCCGTGCTGCCGGCCAAACGATGGGCTTGAGGTAACTCGCCAATAAGTGAAAGTAAATGCGGGACTAACTGCCGTGCGAGTCTGGCAGTTAGCCAGAGCACGGCGACGGCATCGTCAATCAACATACAAGTAAGACTAATTCGATCCTCGGTTTTACTGAACGCGAGAGTGACTCTCTTGACCTCTACCGTGTCGACATCTTCGCTCATTGGCCCGTTGCCAGAGCTGAGACAGCCGTCCCAATAAGCAGCGCGTCAGACAGCACCGGCGCCACGGCGCTGGGTGCGCTGCCTGTAACCAACTCCAACTCTAACCACGCCATCACACGCTGTTGCCCTGCGAAAAAAAGATCTCGTTGCGCTCGGGTTCTATGTGCCAGAGCGAACAACACATCGCTAACACGCGCCGTGCCCGCCTTGACGGATTTTTGCGCTGCCAATACAGACACATTAGCGGTTTCCACGGCCTGCTGAGAGGCAGCTATCCGCTTATCAGCCGCGCTCAGCCTAACCCACGCTGAACGCGTTCGTGTCTCTATTTCACGCTTAACGCCAACTAGTTCCTCTTTTGCGGCATAGTACTCGGCCCAGGCACTCCGAATCCTCGCAGCACCCGACCCACCCTGACTCAGAGGATAGTTGACCGCTATCGAGATACTCTCTGTGGTACGCGGGGGAGCGGTCAGGTTGTCAAAGCCAACATCAGAATACTGCTGATTGAACACCAGACTTACCTCCGGCCACCAAGTACCCTGCTCGCGTTTAACCCCGTACTCGGCGGCGTTAACATTCTCCTCTGCAGCGGCGACGGCCGGGCTATTCTCCAACGCTTTAGACACTGCCTGCTCCGCAGTGGCTAGGCTGGCCAACAAGTTAGCGTCCTGCACAACAGACATGAGCTCAAAATTTCGCACGCCTATCAGCTCCGTTAGCCGCTCCCGAGCGATAGCCGCTTCACCCTCAGCCTCAATAAGATCTGCGATGACCGTCTCACTTCGCGTTTGTATCTCCAAACTCTGGGTAAGCGGTAACAAGCCTCGCGCATAGAGCGCCTGAGCCTCCTCCAACTGCTTTTCAAGCGCCTCCGACTCAGTCTGAAAATGCCGCACCGTATCATCGGCAAGCAATACGTTAAGGTAAGCATCAGTAACTCTCACGAGAAGCTCGATCTCGGCCTGAGCGAGATCACTCTCAGAGCGATCGAAGAGCGCATCCCGACGCTGCACTTCTCTAAAACGAGATACGTTGAGCAATTCCTGGCGCACCTGAAATCCATAGCGCTCACCGGGATATCTTTCTTCACCATATAGTGCCCCCAGTGGCCCATCATAGCTGAGGGTATTTTCAGACCACTCACCAAAAAGAGTCATCTGTGGTAGCACGGCGCCCCTCGCTTCTGCCCACTGGGCCTTTGCGGCCTCCGCACGGTATTGGGCAATTGCCAGCGAGGGCGCCTGATCTACCGCCAGACCATAGGCGACTTCCAACGACATCGATAAGTTATCGTCGCTTGCCCAAAGCTTACTGCCTAGCAGTCCCAGGAGCAGCATTGATGCTGTTCTTAGGGTCATTTGCTCAATCCTCGGTGAAGGAGCGCGAGAACATGCGATTGAGAGGAGAGGTAAGGTACTGCAACATCGTCCTATTGCCGGTTTTAATTAATACTTCAGCAGGCATGCCGGGAACTATAATCTGCCCCCCTAGATATTTCAGATCTGCCTGCACCAGCCTGACTTCTGCCGTGTAGAAAGCCGATTGAGTCTCTTCATCGACAAGGCTATCTGCGGAGATTCTAGTGAGTTCACCCGAGATCGTGTAAGCGTCTTTGAAAACCGCGAATCGAACCTCCACTTCTTGTCCAACCCGAACACGATCTATATCCATCGGTGAAATCTTTGCGTCAACGACCAACGTCTCTCCCTGGGGAACCACCTCGAGCACCGTTTCTCCGGGGCGAATTACAGAGCCCAAGGTGTTTTTTGAAAAGGCCATTACCACGCCCGCCACCGGACTTATTAAAGTTGCGCGTTCTACACGATCCGCAACGGCGGTGATTTGTTGCTTTATGTCAAAAAGATCTGCCTGAGCTTTTGTCAGTTCTGCGACGACATCATTTTTGAAACGCTTGGCCAATTGCAAGATTTCAAGCTCTGCTTCCTTAATCGCTATATCTAATGAGGCAATCGTTGCTTCTATATCGGCCAATTCTCCCAGAAACTGTGTCCTTGATCTTTGTAGCTCCCTGATCCTCTGCTTGTCTACGTAGCCATCAACAAGCAAGGCCTCTAAGTCAGTTAATTCCTCCGCCAAAGACGCGACAATATCCAGCGTATTATCTTTTAATAGTCTTTGCCCCGCCGCCTGTTCCTTTAACTGGCTCACTTTTTGTCGCAAGAGAGCCCTTTCGCCCTCCCTATTAACGAGGCGCACGTCAAACAACGCCGTCTCATTAGTAATTGCTTCAGTCGCTCTGGCGTCATTATCAGCATTGCGCAAAAGCTCGTCTGAAAAAGTAACTTTCTTCTGATCATCTCGCTCCGCTTGAAGCCTGTTGACCAATGCCAAAGTGTTATCACTCCGACCTCTCAATATTTGAAGCTCGGCGCGATCTCGGGCGGCATCCAAGATAAGGAGTGTTTCTCCTGCCTCTACCACGCTCCCGTTTTTTACCAGTATTTGCGCAATCACGCCGCCCTCAAAGTGCTGAACCTGTTTGCGCTTTCCTTCTAC
>Ga0181593_10003266_pt1 | contig 14934 bp, 14 predicted proteins | sample 071ome_19_FD_133756 | JGI IMG/M metagenome (GOLD analysis project Ga0181593, IMG submission 133756) | Coastal salt marsh microbial communities from the Groves Creek Marsh, Skidaway Island, Georgia - 071413AT metaG (megahit assembly) | ecosystem: Environmental > Aquatic > Marine > Intertidal...
ACCTAGACCTTGGATACCTACAGCAACACGCTCGTAGTTCATCATGGTGAACATGGCCGCAAGACCTTTGTTTTCTTCACCCACTAACCAGCCTTTAGCGCCGTCGAAGTTCATGACACAAGTGGCAGAACCCTTGATACCCATTTTGTGTTCGATAGAACCACAACCCATGGTGTTGCGCTCGCCTAGAGAACCATCTTCGTTCACAAGGAACTTAGGTACTAGGAATAGAGAGATACCTTTAGGGCCAGCAGGCGCATCTGGAAGCTTAGCTAGCACAAGGTGGATGATGTTCTCCGCCATGTCATGCTCACCCCAGGTGATGAAGATCTTGGTACCTGAAATAGCAAAAGAACCGTCAGCGTTTGGCTCAGCTTTAGTACGAATAATACCAAGGTCTGTACCAGCGTGAGGCTCGGTCAAGTCCATTGCGCCAGCCCATACACCTGAGTACATGTTTGGCAGATATTTTTCTTTCAGTTCTTGAGAGCCGTGGGCATTCAAAGATAGACACGCGCCCGCAGTCAGCATTGGTGCCAAACCAAAGGAGATGTTAGAGCCTTGAACCATTTCTTCTACTTGGCCAACCAGCATTTTAGGCATACCCATGCCGCCGAACTCTGGGTTACCACCCAAGCCACCCCAACCGCCTTCGCAGTAGGTCGCGTAAGCTTCTTTGAAGCCTGGAGGCGCTGTTACTTCGCCGTCGTTCCACTTAGAGCCGTTCTCGTCACCTTCACGGTTCAGAGGCGCTAATACCTGAGCGGCGATCTTGCCTGCTTCTTCAAGAATGGCATCCGCTGTATCAGGGTCTACAACTTCGGCCAAACGTGGGTTTTCTGCCCACATGGTAGGTGCATCAAATACTTCGTTCAGCAGGAAGCGCATGTCGCGCAGGGGAGCTTTATATTCAGGCATTTTTAATCCTCTTAAAGTTCGGCAGCCAGTTAAGTGACTCAATCTAAGTCAGATGCCACAAATAGGTAGACCACCAAGGCCCAGAGCCGATGCCACCAATATCCTCATCGCCATTCGCAGGCAGGATGTATGGCGCCACGGCCCTAAAATTCGCGGGCGTATTCTACACCATACGAGAAAATTTTCAGAGAAAAACCATTAAACAGTCTGGTATCGGGTTGCTCGAAACCCGCCCTTACATCTGATTTTTGCCCACAAAACAGACAATCTGAGCCCGAAACAGCCTGTAACGACCATTCCAATATGCCTAAAAACAAAAAAACCGCGCACCTTTCGATACGCGGTTTCTCGGGGGCAGCTGGGCTAACGAAACGTCAATCCCAGCCGCCTTGTGTAATGGCGATTAGAATGCGAAGTGTTCTGCATCCAAGTCCATTACCGTTTCTGCACCCGCTACCATGGTTGCCGCATGGCCTTTAGTGCGAGGCAGGATACGTGCAAAGTAGAAACGTGCAGTGGTCAGCTTGGCTTTGTAGAAGTCTTCTTCTGTGGTGCCAGCAGCCAAGGCATCTTGTGCCGCTTTAGCCATCTTAGCCCACAAGAAGGCCAATGTTACATAGCCAGAGTACATCAAGTAGTCCACAGAAGCAGAACCTACTTCATCACGGTTCTTCATGGCAGACATACCAATCTTCATGGTTAGGTCGCCCCACTCTTTGTTCAGTTCAACCAGAGGTGCAACGAACTGAGCCATTTCTTCGTTACCTTCCTGCTCTTGGCAGAATTTGTGAACGATTTTGGTGAAGTTTTTCAGAGCTTGACCCTGAGTCATCAGAACTTTACGACCCAACAAGTCTAGCGCTTGGATACCAGTAGTACCTTCGTAGATGGTAGAGATCTTGGCATCACGCACCAACTGCTCCATACCCCACTCAGCGATGAAGCCGTGGCCACCGAATACCTGAACACCGTGAACAGTAGACTCAACACCCACTTCAGTTAGGAATGCTTTACCGATTGGCGTCAAGAAGCCCAACAATTCGTCAGCCAGCTTCTTCTGTTCTTCAGAAGTGCCTTTGTGAGCAATGTCGTTCTGCAGAGCCATCATGTAAACCAATGCACGACCGCCTTCCGCAAATGCTTTCTGAGTCAGCAGCATTTTACGAACATCAGGGTGAACGATGATCGGGTCAGCGGCTTTTTCAGGGGCTTTAGGGCCAGTCAAAGAGCGCATTGCCAAACGGTCTTTGGCGTATGCCAAAGCGCCTTGGAAAGAACCTTCACACGCAGTCACACCTTGCAGTGCAGTACCGATACGGGCAGTGTTCATGAAGGTGAACATGCAGTTCAAACCTTTGTTTTCAGGTCCAATCAGGTAGCCTTTCGCGCCGTCGAAGTTCATAACGCAAGTAGAGTTACCGTGGATACCCATTTTGTGCTCGATAGAACCACATACAACCGCGTTACGATCGGCAACAGAGCCATCTTCCGCTACGTTGAACTTAGGAACGATGAACAACGAGATACCTTTAGTACCTTCTGGTGCACCTGGCAGACGAGCCAATACGATATGGATGATGTTTTCAGCCATGTCGTGCTCACCAGCAGAGATGAAGATCTTGGTGCCAGAGATAGAGTAAGAACCGTCAGCGTTTGGCTCTGCTTTAGTTTTTAAGATACCTAGGTCGGAACCACAGTGAGGCTCAGTCAAACACATGGTACCTGTCCACTCACCGCTTACCAGTTTGGTCAGGTAGGTGTCTTTTTGCTCTTGAGTACCCCAAGTAGACAGAGTGTTCATGGCGCCGTGCGACAGACCTGGGTACATACCCCAAGACCAGTTAGCAGTACCAACCATTTCAGACATTACAGTGCCCAGAGACTCTGGCAGGCCTTGGCCGCCTACTTCTTCGTCGTGAGCCAGTGAAGGCCAGCCGCCTTCTACGAACTGCTGGTATGCTTCTTTAAAGCCAGTTGGAGTGGTTACAGAACCGTCTTCGTGACGAGTACAACCTTCAATGTCACCTACGCGGTTCAGAGGAGCGATTACGTTCTCACAGAATTTCGCACCTTCACCCAAGATGGCGTCGATCATTTCTGGCGTTGCAATCTCTGCAAACGCTGGTAACTGGGCGTAAGTACCAGGCATATCCAGTACTTCGTCCATAACGAATTTCATGTCACGTAAGGGGGCTTTATATTCTGGCATCGGAATAACCTCTTTGCCTTCTGGCCGCCAATTATTGAATTGGCCAGAGTCGTGTTTAGTAAAATCAGGGGTCTTGAATTGATCCCCTTCCTCTCTCGATCACCTATTTTGTCTGAGGGCCTGTTAAGTCACAGGTGCAACAGCAGACAGAATACGTCATCCTTACTTCAAACAAGTGTTTGAAACATACGTTTGCAAGTAACTAATGTCAAGGGGAATCCGAGCCCCAATTGAACAAGGATTCAACAAGTATAGGCCACGCATTAGACTTCGGTTGCCAATTGGTAATACCGGCAGAAGCGCCATATTCAGGGCAGCTGACAGAGCGGCACCCACGAAAAAAGGGCAAGGAACAAAGTCCTTACCCTAGGGGGAGAGGTATAACGAAAGGAAAAGAGTTAGTACAGTCAGGCCTAACCTGTAGACCGCAGATTTACGACCTGCCCGTCCTGTTTAAACTGAGCTGCACACCATTGTGACAACTCCGTCGTCGGTGCTCCGAGCAAGCGGTTGGTTTCAGCGGCATCGCCAAGATCTCCCACCGCTTCGAAATACCGACACATGCGCGCCGCATGACGAATTTCAGCCTTGCCCGTCAGCATACTCAGAACCGTTCCCAGCCAATATGGCGCGGTTGTAACCGCTAGGTCTGGGTCTAGAAACTGAACATACTGTTCAAGCGCGCCCCGCATGGAAATCGCTTGAGGACCATGGACCAGCAACCGCTTATTTCTAATGCGGCTATCCAAGTATGCCCTTGCAACCATTTGCGCATAGTCCGCTGCAGCAACCCAGTGGGTTGTTTGCTCACCAGGTCCAAAAAGACTGGCTCGTCCTCCATTGACGAATTGCGGTAACGACTCCATGAACCAACTAGGGCAAAAGATCAAATAGGGTAACCCACTCGAAATTAGCGCCTGCTCGGCCTCATACTTCGCTTTAATATCGTAGAAGTGCGTGTTTTGCTCACAGACTGTGGTACCCGATATCAAGCTAATTAGCTTCAGTTTTAAGTTTTTGGCTGCTAACGCAATGTGTTCAGCTCCCTGCCGAATATTGCGGTCGCACTCTTTTTCCGAAGAGCCTGCCAAATTTATATGGACGGCATCCATGCCGAAAAGGGCCCGCTCTAAGCTGGCCACGTCATCCAAGCTGGCTTCCACGTAGGAAAACTGATCGCCCAATTGCTTCGCTGCCTTAGTGGCATTACGCGTTACAATCGTTACTGCTATACCTGCCTGCTGAAGTGCCTTTGCCACAGGCGCACCCAATCGACCGGTACCTCCTACAATTGCTGCTTTCATGTGTTCACTCCAGTAGGGGTTCAACAACATCAACTTCGTTATCGTTGATAGGTGGTGCGACTATACCCCGCTAGACTTCGCCTGATAATTAGGATAAACAGAATATCAAAATCCCATTTATGGGATAAACGAGAGAGACGTTAACGATGGACCTAAATGCACTATTGATATTGTGTGAGGTGGTGAAGCACCGAAGCTTTAGTCGCGCAGCACGTCAGCTAAAGATTCCCTCCAGCAATGTCAGTCGAAAGCTACAAGCGCTAGAAAATGAAATGGGGGTCAAACTTATCCACAGAACGACTCGCTCCGTCACACCAACCTCTGATGGCCAAAAGATTGTTGAACTGGCGCGCGGCTTATTAGAGTCAAACCAAGACATAAAAGAATGGGTATTGGGGCAGAAGGTAGAGCCGGAAGGACTGCTGCGCATCACATCGCCAGAGACATTTGCACAATGGCCATTGGGTGAATGGCTCATTGAATTCCAGCAGTTACACCCCAAAGTCGAAATTGAGCTGATCACCGATAGCTCTAATCTGAGCTTTGACGACTTCGAATTAGACTACGCGTTTCGCTTTGGCCCGCTACCAGACTCTAACTTAATTGCCAAAGAACTCTTTAAAATTGCCTTTGGTTTTTTTGCGGCCCGCGAGCTGTTGAGCGTTTACCAGCATCCCAATTCCATTGATGAGCTACAAACACTACCTGCCATCGGTTGCACGGCCGAACAACAAGTACTGCCTTGGTTTTACCTAGATGGACAAACAGAGCGCATGATCTTCCCCCAAACCTGCTTTAGAGTGAAGGATCAATCCATCGCGCTCACGGCCGCCCTGTCCGGCTTGGGTGTGGCTTTTCTGCCAATCTCGCTAGTGAATAGAGCTGAGCCTAAGGATGCTCTAATCCCACTTTTAAAGCCGTTATGGCCAAAGCCCATCAGCTTTCACATGATTTATCGCGAACGAAGGGGCGCTAACCCAGCTCGGTATCATGTATTTCAGGAATTCATTATGGGTAAGCTTGCAGAAACGCAAGCCAGAGAAGTGATTGAGGGCATCAGCTATCGCTGACGCCCCAATAAACTAAAGCCCTGCAATTTTTGCTTTAGCCATGCTGGTAACCGTTTCATTGGCGTTGAGCTCTAGCACTTTATTTAAGTAGGCTTGAGCACCTTCTTTATTTTCAAGTGCCGTTTCTGTCTGGGCTGCTGCCAAATAAAAATGTGACTTTGCATCTGGCGTGTAGAGATCAGGTTGCTTTTCGATCTCGGCGTCTAGCTTTTCCTTTTCCTGAACCGCAGTATCCAAAGACCCCATCACCTTAACAACACTGCCTGTGTTGATTGCAATCAGTCGAATCGTAAAATTATCGGGTTCCGCTTTGAGCGCAGTATCAATTTGGCCAATGCACTCATTGACCATGACCATTTTACGAATACCCATTGCCCATGGGATAGCAGCGCCAGCTTGCTTACAGTTATTCGCACCAAACCAAGCAAGCGCTTCGTAGTTTTCTGGGTTCTCTTCTACTAGCTTACCCAACTCTTCGTCGGCTTCGTCTAAATAGTTGTGTTCAAACATCATACGACCCAGCTGCAAACGGGCATCCTCATCATTAGAAGATTTAATTTCTTCAGTAAGCGCTTGCTTGAAAGACTCTTCTTGCTCGCTAAATGGAATCGTATCGAATGTACTGACGCAGCCCCCAAGAGTCAGTGCGACAAGGGCCAAGGGTATTGTTTTTATGTTCATGGGATCGTCCTTTGATTTAGGGTGAGGTTAGTTAGAAAAAATATTCCACAGAGGCTTGTAGTTGTAGCTCATAGGGAACCCAGCCATACTCGGAGTAAGCTTTCCCCTTAAAGCCATTCATACTCATATTGGTGATCCAGCTGTCACCTATATTCCAAACTTTATTGATACCCGCTAGGAAGCTCTCATCGTGTAAATTGAATCGAGCCAATAAGGATAATGTGTCGCTGTCACCGCTACCTGCAAATGCAACTCGAGTAAAAAGGTAGTGCTGCCTAAATAACCCAATTGTACTATGGGTATTTAATAAGAATCCTCGATGGGCACTTCCCAAGACAGGGTCTTGCTGGTTCGTACTTGCATCTTCAACTGCCTGCCGATAACGCTTCCAATCACTATCTGAGTAGCCCGAACCGTTATAAAGGTACTCAACTAGCACATTGGTATTGTCGGTAAAGGTATACTGCCCACCCAGCAACAATCGAGTATCCCACCCTTCATCCTCCTCTCGCTGCAATTCATACAAGGACAACGTCTGAGGACCAAGATTGACATCGGTGGAAACGAATTCGAGCGAATGGCCTTTTTCGACAACGCCAACTTCACCATGAAGTTCTAGCTGATCGCCGAAAGTCGAAGACACACTGCTGCCATAAAATTGCTTATCTTGTAACAAGGCACCTGTGGCACTTACCTCTGAGGCCTCCAGCAGGAAATTGGCTTTAATGGCGTAACTATTTAAACGGCCTTCGTAAAGTTGATTATCTTGTTCGCTGTTTTTAAAATCAGTCCACAATAGCCTTACGCCATAATCACTGCCGTCCAATTTTGCGGAAAAGTAAGGATCACCCTCCCGTACATACTGACTAGCATTATCTTTTTCGTTATGACGAATTTCTGCAAAAGGGTTGGAGGGATTCCAACTATAACCGGCACCCTCGATAAAGTTAGTAACACCACCAGAAAGAGTGACAAGCGAGCCGCTATAATTAACAGAAAAGTGCTCGGTACGCTGCTGGAACTCACCATTCACACCAGCCTCGTCACTATCTGAATAACTTGGACGACTACGCAATTCGATTGAGTAATCATCCCAATACAGACTATATCCGACCCTCAAAACGCCGCGCGTAGAGTGATCTGCAACCGGAACAAGTGTACGATCTGGATCGAGCGCACCGCCCTTCTGTTCGAACTGTCGCTCACCCTCCAGCACCAACGAAGTTGTCAGGCCGTCGAGTAAATTTAAATCAGCGTAAGCCGCATTAGTCGAGACAGCTAAAAGAACGCCAAATAAACTGAAATGTCTCATAGCTGCTGATTAGCCAACTGTTTGATTTTTCCCGGCTTAAAGTCGGCCGCCTGAGTCTCTGTTATCTGAAAGTTCTCATACCGCATGATGGTGCTCTTACCTTCTTGAACAGCATTAACAATTCTAATTTCAGTCAGCTGCAACTTATTGTTTAGGTAAGGTAAGGTTTCATATTTTTCGTAAAACGCAGTTTTAAGGTGTTTTCCAGATGGGGCAAAAAACATGGCTTTAAATGGCTTGTAAGAGTCGCTACTAACCCATAAATGCAGCTTCTTATAAGCCGCTAATGAATCCTCACTTGCGTTTAACTCCAACACTGTATACGACTGACCTTCAATATCTTCTTCTTTCAGAATGGTCGGAACGTAATCTTTAGAGAAATCGGTACTCGCAACATCGCCATTGCTGGCTTCACCAAGCAATCGTTGCTGAGGGGTAATTTTAATTGGCTTTCTGTTTTTAGGCGTAAAAAACCAAAGATTACGACCATTCATCAACAAGGCCTTTCCCTTTTCCTTAACCGGAGTCTCATAAGTAATCAAAGAGGTATGAGAGTCATGGATTAAGGCCTTCATGCCAAAGCTTGAGTCATCTTTATTTGGCGATTGGCTTATCAATGTCAGATCAAACGCGAAAGATTGACCTTTGAAATTGCGATACGCGTCAACCTTCTCGAGCACAGTTGTCGCATCCACTTCCACTGAAAAAGCTAAATTCGAAGACAAACTCAACACAAAAGAAACTAAAACTAAGCACCCAACTTTAGTCAGCCTATTCATTTATACATACCTCAATGCTTCAACAATGTTTTTCTTAACAGCTGTGCGTGATGGATACCAGGTTGCGATAGACGACAACAGCACCACACCCACAAATAACTTCAGCCACAGTACCGGTACGTACTCAATACGCAGAGGGAACCCTTGAGATGACCCTGGCGGTGCTGGCATCATAATTTCTAAAGAAGTAATGTAATAAGAAAGAAACGCAGCAACCAAGATACCAACCACTGCACTCACACCCGCCAACAACATACCTTCGGTAATGAACTGGATCGATACTGTAAATTTGCGTGCGCCTAATGACCGTAAAGTTCCTATTTCTTGTGTACGTTCCATCACGGTAATCATCATGGTGTTCGCAATCGCCAACAACACAATGCCAATGATGACGATATTGATGAACAAGAAAAAACCGTCATATAAATCAACGACTTTGTGATAGAAGGTTGCCATCTTGAACCACTCTTGAAATTCAAAGGCCTCGCCTTGTGCAAGCACATCCTGCTCAAGCCACTGAACGAACTTGGGTAACATGGACGTTTCATTCAGCAACACAACGATTTTATCAACATCTTCGGTACTCAATAATGCCTGCGCCTGCTGCATGGTCATCATCATTGCGCGATCATCAAACTCTTTAGCAAAACTCCGAAATATACCGTCCACGCGAACATCAACGGCATTCATCGCGCCATCACTATCCGAAGAAAGAAGTGTTAGGTAATCACCAATTTCCGCGTTTAACGCTTCCGCTAATCCTTCCCCTAGCAAAGCTCCTTCGGTCTCTTCTTCATCTAGGTCGTAGCCATCAATAATCGTCAGCGCGGAGTTAATTAAGCTTTCTGTTGCAGGATCAACCGCACGAATAATGGCTGCTTGGCTTCCTGAGTCATTGCCTAAAAGACCGGTAAATTCCAACCGTCGCGTCGCCACCAAGACATCATCACGTCCTTCAAGCCTACCAAGCATATCGTCGACCTGTTCTGGCGACATTCTGACTTCGTTGGGTGTTTTACGGTGATTTTCGATATAGCCTTCATGATAGATTTGCGCATGCCCATACTGACTGCGAATGACCGACTCCCGCAGACCTGTATAGTTGGCCTCCACGAACCCGCCGAATAAAATCACACCTACCACCCCCGAAACGATGGTTACCAGCGTAAAGAGAGAACGCCTCTGATGGCGCAAAATATTCCGATATGCAATTCTAAAAAACACGATTAAGCCCTCTAACTATCCTGTAAACATTCCCTAACGATCAGGCGCTTTTGCTGTCAAGCTTTGTATCCGTCATGACCACACCATCGCCTATCATTACCAATCTATCCGCACTACTGAGTATGCCTTCGTCATGGGTAATCATGATTAGCGTGGTATTTTTTTGCGAAACCATTTTAAACATCAGTTCAAGTACGGTTGAACCTGTTTTACTGTCTAGATTAGCGGTCGGCTCATCCGCAATAAGAATCTTAGGGCTATTCACTAGCCCTCTAGCAATCGCCACACGTTGACGCTGACCACCTGATAGCTCCCCCGGATAGTGCTTGCGGTAATCCGCTAGACCAACTTCTTCCAACACTTTATTGACAGCCTCTTTTCGATTTTTAACTCCGGCCAGCATCAGCGGGTATTCAACATTTTCAAAAACGTTCAGTACCGGAAGCAGGTTGAAATTTTGAAAAACAAAACCAACATTTTGAGCTCGGAAATCAGACAAATCATTGTCGGCAATTTGCTCTGTAGGTGTACCATTAATTAAAATGCTGCCTTTGGTTGGCATATCTAAACAACCGACCATATTTAGTAGCGTCGATTTGCCGCTACCAGAAGCACCGCCAAGCATTATTTTTTCACCAGCATCAATGACGAGATCGACACCGTTAATAGCCTTGACTGTGGTTTTGCCCATTTGAAAGTGCTTGTGAACGCCTTTGACTTCGATTAAATGTTCCATATTTATCTTCCTAGATTAACAAGCCGCCATCCATCCGGATGACCTGACCCGTTACTGACATTCCAGACGTTTGCAAAAATTGGAGCGCAGCCGGTAGGGCTGCATCGTTTACTTCTGATCCCAAACTCGTCATCTTAACTAGCTTGAGCTGAGCTGCGTTTAAACGGCTATCGATATTTATTTGTGGAAGTGATCCGATGGCTACCACATTAATGGCTAGATCATAACGAGACATCTCTTTCGCTAAGCTCTTAGCCATACCGATCACGCCACCCGATAGTGCAGATGCGGCTTTTGAAGAAGACACACCGCCAATTCCAAATATATCCGTTACTAACGTCACTGTTTTCTGCCCCTTAACGGCAGCTAGTTTTTTAAGTGCCACCTGTAAGACAGAAAATATTTGAGTTGTTTGAGATTCTACTTCAGCAAGCCACTGGGTATGATTTTGAAAATGATCATCACACGGCAATGAGTCACAAAAAACGACTGCATGTGATATTTCAGTACTCGAGCCAGATCGATAATTTTCAAACTGGGCTTCCATATCAAATGTAGATTGATCTTGCGCTAAATAAGCACTTGGTTTGGTTTCAATCCAATCAACTTCGCCTATAAGCGGGCTATTGGCAACGAACCATGTGTTTGCAAACGCTACCATGTGACCAAGCCTCCAGTGATGTTAATCACTTCACCAGTAATAAAAGGAGAACCATCAGAAGCCAGCATCAACATAGGCTCTATTAAATCTTCCGCCTGGCACTGAGCTTTAATAGGCGTGTTCTCTTCCATCAGAGCCTTAACCATGCCTTTCATATTGTCTGCCAAACCACCTTCGACCACTTGCGGTGCTAAACAATTTACTCTGACATGACGGTCAGCCACTGCTCTGGCAAGCGCTTTAGAATAGGAAATCACAGCCGCCTTTCCCGCACCGTACAGCGAACGCATGGGCTGTCCGACCAAGCCAGTGATTGAGCTAATATTTACGATGCTACCACCGCCATGCTCACACATAAGCTTACTGAGAGGCTCACAAACGTTTACTACTGTGTTTAAGTTGCTCTTCAGCGTACTAGCAACATCCTCTGGCTTTAAAAACACGATGGAATTATCAACCGCATGACCGACGCAATGGATCAACACATCAATACGACCTGCCGCGCGCCAAGCAGAAGTAACCAAAGTCTCGGCAGCTTCGGGATCGCTCACATCACATTGGAACGCGCGTGGTTGATAGCCCGCGACCTTATGCACCTGCGCACACAGCGACTCAACAGCAGCACCATTACTATGGTAATGCATTAAAACTTCCGCACCGGCTTGTGCGATGCCGATCGTGAGCGCTTGACCGATATAGCCTGTAGCACCCACCACCAATACGCGTTTTCCTTGCAGCGACTTAGTCACATTCACTTCCTAGTCAGCACTGGCTACGATGGATTTTGCTTGAGCCAATTTAGTGTTGGCTTCGTCAATTTCGTAGCTTTCACAATTTTGGGTTTCGCAAAGCTTCAAAAAAACTTCAAAATCTTCTACAGCAAAACGTGTGCGTTTTAGGAAAGCAGGCAATTCGATACTATTGTTTGCTCGGGTAAGACGCACCACCTTGTTGTCAGGTGCTTTTTTAATGGCCTTATCCATTTTTTTTGACCCCATTTTTACAAACAATGTTTGCTTACCTGGGTCACTCTCAAACATGGCTTTCATAGTGATAACCGACCCAAGCCAAGCCATAGTTTCAAAATCTGATGGGTTCAATTTCAGCGCGTCTTTTAAATACTTTTCGGCTAATTCAACGTATTCAGGGTTTGCATCTTTGCGGTTCATTTGATGCATAAGAATACCCGCAACCTTTAACTCCTCTGCGTTTTTTGGGTTCGCCTTTATAGCCTGCTTAGCCACTTCTAGACGCTTTTGTGCGGCTTCGCCTGACATATAGATTACGTTTTCAGCCAATACTGGCATCGAAAGTAAAGTGAATGCCGAAATAGCAAGAACAAATTTTTTAAGCATTTTAAGCTCCTTATAACTAATCCATTAAGTGCAATAAAACATCGTTACTCGCCTGCATACCGGCCCATACCGCTGAGTAAAGTCCGGTAATACCTGACGAGTCACTATGTGAAAAAAAGGTCGAGCCATGGGGTGCTATTAGCTTCTCCATTTCGGCATCTATACCCGGTGTTGGCTGAATCATTGGATGCCCCCAGCGGTGCAGGGTCATTTTCTCAACCGCAGCAGCGCCACCAGGAAAGACAGTTTCAATATCCTTTAAAATTTGCTGTGCATAGCTCTTAACATCACTGGCATAAAGCGTTCTTCTTCCATCTGAACCTGGAAACGGTATATACACGGTCAAGTGACTTTTGCCATTTGAATTTCGATTATTTGGCAACCAATCCGGTCGTAACATGATACGACTGAACAAGCCGTCATTGATGGTTTCGAATGAATCTGAAATTACGCGACTTAGTTCTACTTGGGCAACCAAATACGCGTTATATTGATACTTATTGATGAGAGATTTGCGATCTTTTTCTAAGTCAGGAATAACGCGACTAGCGTAGAATTTAGGCACAGCCATAACCGCCGCTCGCGCTTCGATGGTTTTAATAGCACCATCATCACCTAGCCCACTAATCCAAACGCTTTCATTGGGCTTGTTTTCCACACGCAGCGTCGTAAAACCTGTACGAATTTCTGCATTTTCCCTAACCTGTAATGTCCGTTCTAGGATTTCACTAATGGCACCATGACCACCTGGCAGGGTGTAAACATCTGACACTGCACGAGACAGAATATAGAGCCCCATCCAAGCAGATACGAACTGGCCATCACAACCGATTCGGGTTGATAACAGGTGATCTAAAAACTGTACGAGTTCGGCTTTGTAGCGCTTTTGTTGGAAATACTGATAAAGCGTTATTTTGTCTAAATCTCGTATCTCTTTGATGTTACTGGCACGAGGAAAGAAGATTCCATTTTTTTCATCAAGATAGCCCGTTAGCATTTGCTTAAGTTGCGCAAACTGCTTTTTCACCTCTGCATTAAACGGAAGTTCATCAACCCCTTCACCAAATGGATCCAGAACGCGTTTCCCCTTAACGTAATAGGCAATTTCAACGCCTTCCACTTTTTGGAACGGGACACTTAGTTCATTAAAATAAGAGGTAAACGGTGCTTCGGCGCCTTGGCTGGTAATGGCTCCCAAGGGATAAGCAATCCCATTTGCTTTGTGTCGCCTTGAATTACCACCAACTACAGACTCTTTCTCCAAAATAAGACTGTCGACATCCGGCAGTCGATGCGCGGTAATCATGCCGGACAGTCCACCACCAACAATGACTAAATCACGCTGTTCACTTGGCTTAGGGAAATCAAATGCCGCACCATCACGCAAGCGATGCGTGATATGAAAGTGATCGATTTCGTCAAATGCTTCAGGCAGAGTTAGTTGAGTGTTGCCATCAACAAGCTTGCCGTGAGCCACATGAAACTGCCCTAATAGGCCTGCTCCCATTCCTGCTGCTAACAAACGATTGAACTCACGCCTTTGCATTATGCGGCCTCAATCATCTCGTAAATGAACTTGCCTTTGGCCACGGTCTTGTCACCGACTGACGCCACGCTGGTGATCGTGACAACCTTGCCTTCATCCTTAGCCAACTTAATTGCGATGGTTAATTCATCACCTGGCTTAACCATGCCTGAGAATCGATGGCGCGTGATTTGTTTTAGCGTAGATGGCGACTTGAGACAGGATTCAATTACTTTCCGCGTCATTCCCATCAGCAAGACGCCGGGGAATACCGGGCTTTGCGGAAAGTGTCCGCTAAAGACAGCTTCGTCTTTAGCAATAGTAAAATGCTGGGTATAGGCCATCATGATGTCACCCCATTCAGGACATTAAGTTTGCCTGAAATATTTAGTCCGCAGGGACTAAGCGCTTCAAAGGCACACTGATACATGCCCTTAAATTCGCTCAATACAGTGGTAGATAGGGTGATTAACTCCGCTGATTTAGGACAAGCGGTCACGACAACATCGTCAAAGCCTAAGAGTAGTTTTTGGACATCTTCACCTTCGGGAAGATTCGGTTGAGTAGACAGAACAACGCCACTTAGTTGCGCAGCGGCCTCCAGTACTAGCTCAACCAGAATATCTTCTTTATTGATACTGGGACCGGCTAAAACACAGTCTTGGATATTGGCCATATTTAATGTGGACAATCCATCTTTACCTGGACTGGTAATGGTCACGACATCTAAAAATAGAAACGGATCGCGGTGTGGCAATATGCTCTTAATGTCATCCTGCACAAGCTCAATAAGCGCTGTCATGACATCACCTCTAGTGTGATTGCCAATGCTGAACCACCAACACCGTTTGATAAGTGCAATATGCTTGCTTTTTCAGAATCAAGGGATTTAGACAGATACGGCTGCATATCAAAGTCAGCATCTAAACCTTGACCGAGTTTTTCTAGAGATGAATTTTTTAGTGCGAGTATAGAAAGCGCTAGACGGCCAACACCCACACCTGGATACGACCCCATAACGCTGTTAAATGCTCTTACCGGTACAGCGCCCGCATCAAATAGTTCTGATATCAACGCCGATTCAAGTGCATTCAAACCCGAGCTACCGTTTGCAGAGCAGCTGACCAAGCCAATCTGGTCTGACGCAAGCCCGGCTTGTG
>Ga0181593_10003270_pt1 | contig 14908 bp, 12 predicted proteins | sample 071ome_19_FD_133756 | JGI IMG/M metagenome (GOLD analysis project Ga0181593, IMG submission 133756) | Coastal salt marsh microbial communities from the Groves Creek Marsh, Skidaway Island, Georgia - 071413AT metaG (megahit assembly) | ecosystem: Environmental > Aquatic > Marine > Intertidal...
GCTTTCCTTGAGCAAGGGCGACTCTTTGCCGACAAAATAGGATTGAAATTGTCCTTCAATACTTGCTGCTAAAAGACTTGGTTGTATTTTTCCAGAGGGGAATCCCTGGGGGCCGTATTTTATAGGGTCGGGAATAACCGAATCGAGCTTGGCAGTCCAAGAATCTTCTGAGCTTTCAAGGATGCGAGTGATGCTCTTGTCCCCAAGCTTCTCCTCATCTAAGACGATCGGGGAGCTCCAATTCAGTGTCACTTGCCCAAGCCCTGAAGTAATGAGCGAATCTGAGTTCATCCCCGCAGCGCGAACATCAACAAAGAGTGGATAGGGTACTTTTTGAATCTCTTGAACAGTAAACCCTCCACCTACATCTCTCTGGACCGGCACTGGATACCCTTCATTTTGATTATCGAGCACCAGAGCATCCTTGAAAGAGATTCCATAAGATTTCAACCAATCCTCAAGGCCCGATTTCTTCGCTTCGGCACGGAGTTCGGTTTGAGTTCTGGCGATATGAAATGGGGAGCTCGCTAGGGCAACTGTTCCTCCTTTCATGAGAAATTGGTCAATAGCGAAGAGGGCCTTATTCGATAAATCATGAGGCGCAAGAACAAGGAGTAAGTCCACAGATTCTCCGATCGTGCCCGACTCCACGTCTACCAACTCAATATCATATTCCTGCTGGAGTTGTTCTTGGAGTAAGAAAAAGTCTTTGCTGCTTGCCTGCGGATTGAATTGATTTGGATCTGGTGTCATCGGAGTAACCACACCGATGGAACGGACAAAACCTGGCGCGAGACGTTTAAGCCCTGATTCTATGGCCCGTTTGACATATTCAGCAGAGAAATCTTCGGGATTAGGAATCGGTAGAGCAATGATTTTCTCGTCCATCCGCAACAATGCAGAGAAGTAGAATGGCTTGCTCGATAACAATGTTCGTAGAGGAGTGAGCCCATATTTCTCCTGTAGCTCCTTCATAAAAGGCTCTCCACCTTCTTCCGGATCTTTAATCTCCACTTGTAGTTTGCCTGCAGCAAGTTCACTGAGTTCATTCACTGCGGCTACAAGATTATCTCGGAGATCCTTGAGCTCTGCTGGTAGCTGTCCTGCTTGAGAGATGTATCCTTCAAACGTGATCGGTTTTGGGATGCTCTCGAATAAGTTTTCTAATGAACGAAATCCAAAGAGTGTTTTCTTGATCGAACGGGTAATATCATATTCTGGATTTCTCAGTCGGACTTCAATATCTCCTTCTCCAGCAACTCGAATATCGATCAGCTCTCGAAAATTTATCACCTCAAATTTATCACCATAGAGCACTAAGATATCAAAGTAGGAATTTACCAATGAAACGTCGTATTTGTCGGATATTTGAAATGGTACTGGTTTAATCCCATATTTTTCACTCGCTTCTTCTTCCAATTGTGGATTTTCTCTTGGATCGATGAATTCAGAGCGAACCTTTCCTCTACTCACAATTTCATATTCTCGCAGGAGATCTTTTAATTGAGGGACTAAGGGAGCCAGCAATGGATGTGTGCGTTCGCTGAAATATCCTCTCAGAAGAAGTGGCTCTGTCAGACTTTCTAAATAATTTCTTGAGGGTTGAGAAATGGAGTACATCTTTGATTCGGTGAGGTCTATCCGTACTGAATGGATGGATGCCAGCCAGAGATTACCAACAAAAAAGTTTAGGCAGATTAGCAGCGTCAGATTTCTCCACAGTTTGGTTGACGAAGAGATGTTTGGTTGATTCTCCCAGCGGATTTGTTCGAGTGAAAAGACGTTAAGACTCGTGAATATCCCCATCAGACTTACATAATAGAAGATGTCTCTCAGATCGAGGACGCCGCGTGTAATAGACTCAAAACGCGAGCCAGTTCCCAGCGCGTGCAGTAGCTCTAATCCGTCATTGCCAACGAATGAAACAAGCAAGGGTGAGCCGATAAGATATAATCCAAGGCAAAGCAATACTGATAGGATGAGACTAATAATCTGATTATCATTCCTCGCGCTGATACAGAGGCCGATAGAGGTATAGCAACCAGCAACGAATATACTGGCAATATAGCCCCCTACTACTGGTCCCCAGTCCAAATCGCCAAGGAAAGATACGGTAACGGGAATCGGAAGAGTTAAGAGGAGAGATATTGCTATCAGCGATAGGCAGGCCAGCATTTTCCCGAAGACGAGTTGTGAGGTCGAGACCGGTAGCGTCATAAGAAATTCAACTGTTCCCGCTCGCCTTTCTTCGCTCCACATGCGCATGGTAAGCGAGGAAACGAGGAAAATCAGTAGCAACGGCATCCATTCGAATAGCGGGCGAACATCAGAAATATTCCTAGCGAAAAATTGGGATACCCAGAAAAATGAGAAGAGATTAATTGCGAGAAAGACACCGAGGAAGATGAAGGCAACGGGGGAAGAAAAGTAGCTACCTAATTCTTTTTTTGCAATGCGAATCACCTTGTTCATTACTCGCCTATCCTTTCTATTTTAGCATCTTTGGAAGCAGAGATACTTTTGATTGAAGCATGTACTCTCATCAATCGCTGGATACCTCTTTAAAAATTGACTCTAGATTTTTTGACTCTGTCTGGAATGCAAATAGATTTGAGCCTTTTTCGATCAGGGTTCGTATAATCTCCGCAGAAACGGTGGGTTCTTCATCCTGTAGGGTAATACGGTACTCATTTCGGGTGGGGCCATGCCCATTCAGAGTGCTGACCTGCTGTATCTCACTTATAATGCTGATATTTTTGAGAGCTTCTTTTATGAAGTGAAGAGGTGAGTCCGTTTCAAGTAGGAACTGATTTCGACCCGATAGATTTTCGAGGGGTGAATCAAGTACTACAGAACCTCGGGATATGATTAATACCCTGTCGCAGACGGCATTGACCTCCTGCAGAATATGTGTGGAAAGAATGATGGTTGTTTTTTCACTCAGATCTCGAATGAGTTGTCGCATTTCTTCAATTTGCGAAGGATCAAGCCCATTAGTGGGTTCATCAAGAATAAGGATCTCTGGTTCATGTAATATGGCCTGAGCAACTCCTACCCTTTGTTTAAATCCTCGAGAGAGCGTGTTCACGTTATCTGCTACTTTCTCTTCCAGGCCAGTTCGTTGAATCGCATTTCGTAGAGCAGGAACTCTATCTTCAAGAGGAATATCTCTGAGCTCTGCTACATACTCGAGATAATCAATGACCGACATTTCGGGATAAACGGGAGAATTTTCTGGTAGGTAGCCTATCTTTCTTTGGATATCCAGCCGTTGAGAGGTAATGTCTAATCCATCTATAAAAGCGCTCCCTTCAGTGGGTTCAAGGTAACCAGTTAAGACTTTCATTATAGTGGTCTTCCCCGCACCATTGTGTCCGAGTAATCCCACCACAGCACCTCTGGGTATTTCAAATGAGACATCGCGTACCGCTACAAACTTCCCGTAATTCCTCGATAAATGATTTACTGTAATCATAATGTGTCCCTGTTATGACTTTGTCCTGTTATGACTTTGTCATCTTTGCGAGTTCATCAGGTTGCGAGTTCATCGATTTTCACCAGCCTGGTGGTTTCTCATGACTTCCCACAATTCTGTTGTAGTTTTAGTTCATGTTAAATTCAACCCTGAACATGTTTTCGCCTCAACCCCCTGAAATTACATTGCATCAGTGCGAATGAAAAGGGGTTGCCTGGTACTTTTTGGGCATTTTAGAGAGGGCATGTTAGAAGAATGTTGAGTGTATGTCCGCGCTTTTAAAAACTATGGTGTTCGTTGTTGCGGAAGAGAATTGTCTGGAAGACATTAAAGGGAAGATACAGGCATAGATTTGTTTGGGAGATGAGGGATGGTTCGGTATTTTGGAGCACATGTTTCAGTATCTGGTGGATTAGAGAATGCGATCGTCAACGCAAAAACACTGGATGTGAATGCTATTCAGATTCATCCATCACCACCACAACGTTGGAATCTAAAGCCGTATCCGGCTGGCTATGAGGATGCTTTTCTCCGTGCTCGTGAATCATCACCGGTTGAGAAAGTATTTTTCCATGCGATTTATCTGATTAACTTAGCGACGCCGGACCCGCTGAAACTTGAAAAAGCGAAGAACTCGCTAAAGTTCTATCTCGATTTAAATGCTCGATTGAATGGTGATGGAGTTGTGGTTCATGTGGGAAGCTTAAAGGATGAGCCAGATGAAGCCCAAGGTTTTAGGCGGGTAGCATCAGCAATCAGTGAAATTCTTGAAAAGAGTGATGAACGCTCACGACTCATTTTAGAGGTAGCAGCTGGAGCGGGAAAGATTATAGGAGACCGTCTTGAAGAGCTAAAGGAAATTTCGGATTTAGTACAAGATGATTCAAGACTCGGATTTGGGCTTGATACCCAGCATATGTGGGCTAGCGGTTACGATTGGAGAGGGGAGCTTGATTCGGTCTTTCAGCAGATTGATGAATGTTATTCATTTTCCCGAGTTTGGTGTGTGCACCTGAATGATAGCAAGACGGAACTCGGTAGTAGAAAAGATCGGCATGAGAATCTTGGAGAGGGTCTTATAGGAGAAGATGCCTTGACTGCATTCCTTGCTCGAGAAGAGATTTCTGAGATACCAGTGATCTTGGAGACTCCAGCTTTAAAGGAAGTAGAAACTGCAAAAGTTGAAGTGGCTCACCTGCGAGAAATGGTGGCTCATTCAGGGTAGTATCCTCCGCCTGTGAGTTGTTTGTGTCTTGTGTTTGTAGAGATTTGGCAAAAAATTGTTCGTCAAATCCTTGACGAACAGAGGCGACAAAAGCCGATTATGCGCCCATAACACCCTGATATTATTCATGTAAAAGTTATTCGCGAATCTAGCACGGTCCTTGCACATCGTATCAGGAGCATTGTAATCACTGTCAGGGATTCGTCATGAGTATCATAGGGTCTATTTTTGATAAAAACACAGCAGCACTGGAGCAGGCACTGAACCTCTATCACAAGCGTAATAGTGCCATTACCAGCAACCTCGCTAATGTCGAGACACCGAAGTATACCGCAGTTGACCTCGACTTTAAGGCAGAATTAAACAGAGCATTTCAACCGCAGGCTGCTCCTTCTCATCTTCAAAAAACGAGTGATAAGCATCTTGATCTTGCGTCGCAAGGGCAAGCACGTCTCATACAAGATTTAACTGGTGCTACCAAGGCAGACGGCAATAACGTGGATCTCGATATCCAGATGGGTAAGTTGTCATATAACGCTGGGAAGTATTCGACGGCGGCTTCGGTAGTAAGAAAGAAAATGCAAATGCTTCGCTTCGCGATACAGCAAGCGATGAGATAAAGGAGCACGTATGTTCAAAGCAATTGAAAGTCTCTCAGCTGCTCTCAGTGCAGCGCGTCAAAGAGTGAATATTACGGCATCAAATATTGCGAATGCCGAAACGACAAGAACCCCTGAGGGTGGTCCCTACAAAAAGCGAATGCTTGTACAGGTGGCCGAGGAGTTTCGTGATGCTCTTGATAATGTCTCGCTCGCTAAGCCTAAGGTGGAAAAGGTAGTCGTGGACGAGTCGAGTCCCAAAATGGTCTATAAGCCTGGGCATCCTGATGCTAACGAGCAAGGGTTTGTTGCATATCCAAATATTAATGTGGTGAGCGAGATGACAGAACTTATGTCTGTAACGCGCGCCTATGAAGCTGCTGCAAACGCGATTCAAACTACGAAGCAGATTGAAGAGCGTGGAGCAAGTATTGCGGGTAGGTTTTAAAGAGAAGGGATAATAGATGGCGATTGAAAATTTATCATCACCAAACTTTGCACTTCGCTCTATTAAAGCGTATGAACAGGCACAAAAGGGTGGTGCTACTGAAGGCTTTGAGAAGGCAGGGAGTTCGGATAAGACTGGCAAGTCTCGAGATGGCTTTGCGAATATGCTCACCGATGCCATGAAGGAAGTAGACTCACTTCAGAAAGATGCTGATCATAAAATTGAAGGAATGGTTCTCGGGAAGGGTGTGCAAACCCATGAGGCAATGATTGCTCTCGAAAAAGCAGATATCGCCTTTAAGCTCATGAACAATATCCGAATGAGAATTACACGCGCATACGAAGAAGTAATGCGAACACAGGTATAGGTTTAAATAGTTTTTTTGAGGGGTTTTTGTGGCTTCAAGTTTTGATCCAAGTGCGATTCTTGCTCAGTTAACGGAAGGGTATATGAAGCTGCCACTAGTGCAGAAAATACTCTTTCCTGTATTACTTATTGCTTCTGTTTCTGGAATTATTTTTGTGTCCAAATGGGCGAACCGCCCTGAATTTGTGACACTGTTTTCTGATCTCGAGCCGGCAGATTCTGCGTCTGTGATAGAGCGCTTAAAAGATTTGAAAGTAAAATATCAGGTAGAAGGTGGTGGTACTATTATTACTATCTCACCGCCTTCAATGGTACATGAGCTGCGCATGACTCTAGCCGGTGAAGGGATAGTACAAGGTGGCAAAGTCGGACTTGAGATATTTGAAGCTTCGAATCTTGGTACAACAAGTTTCCAGGAGAGAGTGAAGTTTACGCGAGCAATTCAGGGAGAGCTAGAGAGAACCATAGAATCGCTTGACGCTGTCCATGCCGCACGTGTTCATATTGCTCAACCAGAGAAAAGTGTATTCGCTAATAAGTCGCAGCAGCCTACAGCATCGGTCATGCTACGTCTGTCTGGCAGAAGCGAGCTGATCTCTCAGCAGATAAAAGGAATAGCTCATCTTGTTGCGGGGAGTGTCGAAGGACTGCTACCAGAAAATGTTACCATTTTGGATGCGAATGGCTCTCTATTGACTACACCAGAAGATGAGACGGGTGATCAGCTACAGATGGAAGCAACCCGTCTTGCATATCAACGTGAGATAGAAAAAGGATTTGTTAGTCGAATTGAGCAAGTTCTCTCAACAGTATTAGGCCCTGGTAAAGCAATCGCGCGAGTCACAGCTGATATGGACTTCACTCAGAGTGAGCGCGAAGAGGAGACGTTTGATCCAGGAGGGAAGGTGCTTCGTTCAGAGCGGACAATGAATGAAGGGACAGGCACATCTCAGAGAGGAGGTGTTCCAGGGATTGTCTCAAATATGTCTAATCCATCGCCTAATACTCTTGATGGTCCAGGAGATAGCTCGAGCTCGCGAAACGAGGAAGTTCGAAACTATGAGGTATCACGCGCTGTCTCCCGAACCCGATCACCACAAGGAACGCTTACTCGACTTTCGGTTGCTGTAGTTGTGGATGGAACATATGACTCAGTAGTTGCAGAGGATGGAACTGAAACAAAAACGTTTCAACCACTTCCAAATCAGATGCTAGAGAAGATAGAGAATATCGTTAAAAGCGCTGTTGGGTATGATTCCGTTCGAGGCGATTCAATCACGGTTGAAAACATAGCCTTTAATGCGCAGAGCGATAGTTTCGTCGAGCAAATGGATGCGAAAGCTACCCAAGACATGATATTTAATGCGATTTTTCGTGCTGGGCCAGTTCTCTTTCTTATTCTCTTCTTCTTCATCATCGTACGACCACTTGTGCGGTTTATAATCACTCCAACAGAAGCAGAACTTGACCTTGAGCGTTTATTACCGACCGGATTAAAAGAACTTGAGCAAGAGCTTGACGCTGAACGTTCCAAGGCAGGTAAATTGCCAGAGATTGATCAGTCTGTGGATCTTGAGCAGCTTGAGGAACTTATGGCAGAGAACTCTCGGATTGTAAAAGAGAATCCACATCAGGCGGCACTTCTTATCCGCTACTGGTTAAATGACGGTCGTATCTAAGAGGAATAAGAATGACAACAGCTCAAAACCCCGAGCGTCAAGCAGACTATCAAGAAACGCCTTATGTCGATTCGTCGTGGGAAATGATCGACGAGATTGATGAGAATCCCCACTTTGAGCCACTTGAAATTGCCATTATTGAATCTGATGAGACTCGCTCAGATGCGATGTTTGCCGACTATGGAGGGCAGATCGATCAGCAGAAAAAAATCTTTGCACATAGTGTTACTGGATATGTTGAAGAGGAGAAATCTGTCGAATTGCAGCTGCGTGATGAGATTGATTCCCTAAAGGCAGTAATGGAGCAGAAAGTAGCTGAGGCACATGCAGCTGGCGTTGAGGAAGGGAAGCAGTATGGTCGCGAAGAGGCGGTGCAAGAAGAGGTAATCGCTCAAAACAAAAGAAATGAGTCTATTGAAATAGTCCTAAAGGACCTGATACAGCAGTCGGAACGGACTCTACAAGAGCTAGAGAGCGATGCTGTCAAATTTTCTCTTGAGATTGCAAAGAAATTAGTCGGACAAGCAGTTGAGATTAATCCTGAGTATATTATTGAGATTGTGCGTGAGGCTTTATCGAAAGTTGGAAGTGCGCTCATAGAGCGTGTTCGCGTTAGTCCCCAGGACTTCGAGTTTATCGAGATCTTTGGCGTTAGGAAGATGCTCGATGATTCCGATCAGTTGTGGAATTTCGAGTCAGATGAGACCGTTCGTTCAGGTTGTGTGGTTGATACAAGTGCTGGTGAAATTGATTACCAACTAGAAGAGGCATGGCAGAGAATCGCTGAACAAGTGATGCGAGTTGTAAAATGAGCAGTGCATTTCAAAAAGCCTCATCGGTGCTTGACTTCACCAGTGCATGCGAAATGCGCGGAACAGTTACTGATGTAAAAGGCTTAATTATTGAAGGCACTGGGCCTTTTGTTTCCGTTGGTTCTACTGTTGATATTCGCTCCGGTAGTCATCTGATACAGGCGCAAGTGGTTGGCTTCAAAAAAGACCGCATATTGATTATGCCTTATGCAGAGCCCCAAGGTCTTGCTCCGGGCGCAACCATTACTTCCACTGGTCTTGAATCTCACGTTCCAGTGGGACCACATCTTTTAGGGAGAGTTATTGATGGAATGGGACGACCCCTCGATGGGAGGCCATTGGTGCCTGGAGGTGAGGCAGTCCCTATTCTAAGAGATCCTCCGAATCCGGTCTCACGTCGTCGGGTATCGGAGCCTTTCGACCTGGGTGTAAAGGCAATGAACGGATTTCTTACCATGGGAGAGGGGCAGAGGACCGGCATCATGGCGGGTTCTGGAGTCGGAAAATCCACGCTCCTTGGGATGATTGCGAAACATTCTAAGAGTGAGGTGAATGTTATTGGTCTTATTGGTGAGCGGGGAAGAGAGGTTCGAGAATTCATAGAGCGAGACCTTGGCGAGGAGGGATTAAAGCGTTCCGTTGTTGTTGTAGCAACGGGTAATGAATCAGCTTTGATGAGAATACGTGCCTCCTTGTATGCAACCGCTCTTGCTGAGTACTTCCGTGATCAGGAGAAGAAGGTAGTTCTCATGCTTGACTCTGTTACACGACTCGCGATGGCTCAGAGAGAGATTGGGCTGGCAATCGGTGAGCCGCCTAGTACGAGAGGTTATACGCCTTCCGTATTTTCTTTACTGCCAAAGTTGCTTGAGCGGGCTGGAACGACAGAAGGTCAGGGCTCTATTACTGCTCTCTACACGGTGCTGGTTGAAGGGGACGATATGAATGAACCCGTCGCAGATGCTGTACGAGGAATTCTAGATGGACATGTCGTGCTCAATCGAGATCTCGCATCCAAGGGGCATTTCCCAGCTATCGATGTGTTACAGAGTATCTCTCGAGTAATGAATGACATTGTTCCATCTCAATTTGTTGATATTGCTTCGGAGGCCCGAGATATTTTAGCTACGTATAAAGATACAGAAGACCTTATCACTATTGGAGCATACAAGGCTGGTCAGAATCCTCGTGTGGACCGAGCGGTTGGTGCTATTGATATGCTGAACAGTTTTCTTCGCCAAAAGCCTGACGAAAGGGTGTCACTTGAAGATGCATGTAAGAATCTTATAACAGTAGTTGAACAGGCGAATAAGAAGGTCAATGAACTCTATCAACGAGCGCAGGCAGAGCAGTCACAGAGTGCTCAGGAAAATGGATAGTGTAACATGCCGAAAAAATTCAAGTTTAGACTGCAGCGCGTTCTAGAGTACCGAAAGTTACTGAAAGATGGACTCCATAAGGCGCTGCTTGAGAAAAATCAGACAGTGAGCGATCTAGAGAAAAAAGAGGAACAGATCCTGCAATCTCTAAGTGAGGCGAAGATTACGTCGCCTGTTACCAGCGGTGAGCTGATGAGCTTACTCGGGAACTATATCACTCGGCTGAGAGGAGAGCTTGCTGTAAATGAAGAAAACTTACTAGTGGCGCGGAGGGATCAGCAAGAGGCTCTCATACAATACAGAGAGGCGGCAAAAGAAGAAGAAGTGCTGAAAAGACTAAAAGAGAAAAAGCTATCAGCATATACGGAGAAATATGAGAAAGAGGAAGCAAGTTTTCTTGATGAGATAGGCACCTTGAAGGGGAATATGCAGTTCGGAGAAAAATGATGAATGCAAAAAAGAAAAAACTGACGCGAGAAGATGCTGCAGAGCTTTACCGAGACCTTCATAAAACCATTGGCAGGATGAAAGAAGGGGGACAAAAAGGCGGCGGTGACGCACAAGTTGCAAAACAGATTGCTCAGGCAATCAGGGAGAGCATGAGAAGAGAGGATGCTACACGAGAGAAGTCTAAAATTATTACGGATGAGTCCTCGGCAGAAAGCATAACTCAACATAACTCCCGTGCCAGTCACAACTCTCGCTTTGCATTCGATCATTCAAGGCCGAATGGAGTTCAGAGTGCAGTGGCGTTAGTCGCCTTCTTCGTTCTTATGAAGATTTCTCTTGCTGCATTTGAGTATGCCGGAGTTTTTAATGTAAGCACAGCTCGTGCCTCTCTGCACCAAGAAGTTGCGCTGAGTTCTGTCCCGGCATTGCCAAGGTACTCAGAAGAGGAACTTTCGGTTTTAAAGCAGCTTGATATTCGACGTGTAGAGCTGCGTGAGCAGGAGTCGCAGATTGAACAGCAGGCTAGAGAGCTTTCGCTTAAAGAGCAGGAATTTGTTGTACGGCTGGCTGAATTGAGGGAGCTTACTGATCAGTTAAAGATATCTCGAGAAAAGAGTGCCGAAAGAAGGAATGGTCAGCTTGAACAGCTATCAAATGTTTATGGTTCAATGGATCCAAAAGAGTCGGCTCAATTAATAGAGCAGCTGGATGTTTCTATTGCGCTGGGCCTGCTTGAAAGAATGCCAGAGAAAAGGATCGGACAGATTTTATCACTTATGAGTGCTGAGCGAGCTTTGACGATCACAAGGATGTTAAGCAGAGGCGAATAAGCTGCCACTTCATGCGATGGTGATAGCGGGTGTTTATAGGCTGATTGCCGTTGGTGGATATCCAAACGGGGCGATTACAGTCAGGGAATTATAAGCATGTAATACCTGCTTATGCTGTTGCAGAAGAACGTAGCAATACGAATCCTTCTTTCTCTTTCTTTGGTAGGTGCCGCTATCATGAAATGGTCTTCTCGATATCATTTGCATGCGAAATGTCGCTATGAGGGTCTGGAAGGAGAGGAAGACTTCTCCACGTACTCGGTGAATTCACCTCTATGAGGCATTAATTGCCCCAATTGAGCAGACAATGTTCTCTTAACTACCTAATATCACATATGTTTATGTTTATCATTTTTTGGCGTACAGATTGCTCCCTATCTCCCAGCTGCAGATGCAGGTGTCTAGAAAGGGATAATTATGCCGAGTCCGATCTTGAAAAATCAGGGGATAGCGATTGAAAACACCCCTCCAGAAAAGCTTTCGCCATCGGCGAATAGACTGGGTCAAGCTGGAGCTGATGGTCTCTTGATGGCACAGTTCTCTCAGTTGCTTGATAAGATCTCGGTAGAACTAGAAAAGACTACAGATTTTAACACTTTACTGGCAAATCAGACTTCGACGTTAGCAAATTCAAAAAATAGTGCTCAAGAAGAAGAGTCCGCAAGATTTCAGCAGCAACAATCAGAAGTGAATACGTTCACAGCAGTCAAGTCTGAATCCGTTCAAAGCTCAGTAAAGCATTCAGATAATTCAGCACAAGAGAACAGCAATCGGACATCGTGCGAGCAAGACGCATCGACTGTTGATAAGACGGAGACAGTAGATGTTGCAGAGCAGGATAATTCAGAAGCAAAAGAAGACGCCAATCACGAGGCGCCCTCCGAGGAGATCCTCATTGAGACGCCAATCCCCGCTTCCTCAGAGAAGAGCGAAGACACAGAGGGAGCTATTCTGGCAGTAGGAGTTCAACTCACCGCTGCTACATCGAACGAGGTCGTCATAGATGAGACGCCGCAACTCCCTGTATCACAGGGTTTGCCATCGCAAACAAAAATTCATGAGAGTCCTGCCGTACAAGAGAATGCTGCGGTGCAAGATGGACTGGTAGAATCCCGCTTTCAGCCAGGTGTAAAGGTTATAACAGGGGAACCATCAGGTGGTGCTCCAACTCAAAGTGAAAACCCCCAAGGAACGCCCCTGATACCAGAATTTCAATCTGTTACCGGAGAGGAGCTTCAGGTTGTTAAGGAAGTCACCAGTGCTATTCAACAGACTGCACTCAATCAACAGGTACAACAAGGGCAGCCTCGAGGAGAGGATCAGCTTGCAAAACTTGTAGAAGGTCTCCTTCAGGGAAAGAACGGTGAAGAGGCTGGCGCTCAACAAGTTATCTTGTCTCCTACATTTAAGCCGCAGAGTGAACTTTTTTCGTCTCTAGTTCAGTCAAGAATTTTATCAAATCCATCTGAGGCTAGCGTTTTACGAGGAGTTGAGCAGATGTCTAGCTTTACGAATTCAGGTGCTCAGCAAGGGCATAGCCAAACACTTAATGGCCAGGCACATGGCTCTGTAATCAATCTGAAAGCGGATAAGTCAGAGGCAGCAGCAAATAAGGAGTCCATGAAGGAATTATCAAAGGGGCAAGAGCTGAGAACCTTAAAAAAAGTAGAGGAAGCATTACGAGATGTAGCAAAATCACGGGATGGAAAATCAATTTCGTTGCGACTTGATCCACCATCTCTAGGAAGTGTGAGAGTGGAAGTCAGTATTCGAGATGGAGTTTTACATGCGCGTTTAGCAGCTGATAATGCACATGTTAACACCTTACTTCGTGATAAGGGCGCAGAGCTTCAACAAGTTCTTCGGGGACTTGGACTTGATGTAAATAATGTAAACGTTTCTGTTCAGGATGACGGCAGCCAACAAAATGCGAATGCCGATACATTTTCACAACAGCAAGAACAATTTGAGAGAGAATCGCGCGGGGAGACAGATGGATTCTCTGCCCACGACTCTGTTGCAGTAGTTGGTGAGCAGAAGAGCTCACAGATTTCTGACCACTGGGTAGCATAGGGAATAAAGGAAAAATGGCGACAATAAACGGACTAGGACAAGTAGCAGGTGATGCGCTAGGCGGAGCTGCCAGTAAGAAAGATAATCCTGAGATTATCGATCAGACCGAATTTCTTGAGCTTCTGGTAACACAGCTTCAGAACCAAGACCCACTAAATCCGATGCAAAATGAGGAATTTGCAGTACAGCTTGCACAGTTCACCCAGGTTGAGCAGTTAATCGGCATTAATGAAAAACTTGAGTCAGATAAGGGAAGTGACAGTTTTGGGTCACTTGTATCGTATCTTGGCCAAGAGGTATGGCTCGATTCAGATGTCGTCTCAGTATCGAATGGGAATGCGGGAGAGATAGCATTCCAGCTCGGTAATAACGCATCAAACGTACAGGTTGAGCTGGTTGATTCGGCTGGAATTGTTCAGCAAGTATTAAGTTTTGGGCCTCTGTCGAGCGGTTCGCATAGAATTCCTCTCGATGAAGTAACAGCGGCAAATGGCGATTATCAGGCAAGAGTAAAGGCCGTTTCGTCTGGAGGTGGTGAGATTGCCCCTGAAGTATCAGTAGCTGGTATTGTGAATGGATATATTCCAGGTCCGAATCCTACGCTTCTTGTTGGAGATCGAGAGGTTCTGACTTCTGAGATATCTCGAGTTCAGATTCCTAAGTAGTTTTATGTTTTTAAGTAGCCCAAAAGCTAAACGGGCTAGAGAAGAAATTTTGTTGTTTAGTTAGGTTAAAGGAGATTACACGTGAGCATCGTAAACGGACTATTCGCAGGTCGCGCAGGTATTTCAAGTCACGGTTCAGCTATCGCAGCTGTGGGTGATAATATTTCCAACTCGAGTACGATTGGTTACAAAGCAAGTCGTGCCGAGTTCAACGATCTGATTGCTGGAGGTCAAACTGCTGGAAGAACTATAGGTTCGGGTTCTCAGCTTGCAGGTGTGACCAGTAATTTTAGCCAAGGGACGCTCGAATTCACGAGTCGACCACTTGATCTCGCAATTGATGGCAATGGCTTTTTTGTAGTTGCTGATGGACCACAACGCTTCTATACCCGAGCTGGAAATTTCAGAACAGATGAGACTGGTAATCTTGTCGACCAAAATGGATACTCAGTGCTTGGGTTCCCCTCTAATGGAACGGGAGCACTTGCCCCTCTCAATTTGAACACTGCTGCATCGAGCGCAACCACTACATCCGCAGTAACGATTTCTGGGAATCTTGATGCAGGAAGTACAGATGCTATAGTCATAGGCCGCCTAACTGGCACGGCACCAAGTCTCCAAGCAACAAATGCAGGAACGGATGGAACCGCTAATACTCTCACTTTTGCTGACCTGTCTGACGCGGCTGCGTTTCAAACAGCTCTTGATGTGGTAGATTCTCTTGGAGAGGCGCATACCGTAACCGTATTTTTCTTCAAGAATCAGGCAAGTGCTAACTCTTGGACGGCTGCTGCTTACGTTAATAGTGAAGATGTAGATCCGCTTACTTCATTAGAGACTGGAGAGCCGAGATTCCTTGGATCATCAGCAATGACATTCAATGCAGACGGCTCTATTGCCTCAGGGA
>Ga0181593_10003279_pt1 | contig 14887 bp, 22 predicted proteins | sample 071ome_19_FD_133756 | JGI IMG/M metagenome (GOLD analysis project Ga0181593, IMG submission 133756) | Coastal salt marsh microbial communities from the Groves Creek Marsh, Skidaway Island, Georgia - 071413AT metaG (megahit assembly) | ecosystem: Environmental > Aquatic > Marine > Intertidal...
CGGCGATTTTAACGGGACTGCCGCCAGTAATTGCCGCCATCTATCGCGATGCAGATAAAGTTCTGTCAGATCAGCTTTATTAGGTGTCAGACTGCCATTAAAGGCAGGTGGGGCTTGTTCTGGTCTAATGTTAAATCGCGAGAAGATTTCCTGAATAACTCTCACTTCCCCTAGAATATTGTGATAGTCCCGATGAAATCTTATCTCATCTGTAAATAGTGGCGGATTGTTAACCCCGTCAAAGGCAACAAATTCAGGGTCAAGCGGTTCAGCAGGCGCAGGCAGTTTTTCAGGCTCTGGCTTAGCGGCGAGCTGGTCCGTAGCTGGCCGGACAGGCTCAGGGATCGGGGCTGATGAAAGTGGATTTTGCACCGGCATGGCCTGTAATGACTGAGGCAAAGATATTATGCTAGCAGACATGATGGCGTCTGGTGCAATCTGCTCGTCTATATCTGGCAGGCTACCCTCTGGCTGATCTGCTAACAGCTCTTTTTGTGGTGTCTGGATCCGTGCGGCCATCGAATTATCGGCAGTATCAATATCAATGATTGCCGGTTCGGTGATGTGGGTCTTTTCAAACAAAGCAGGTACAGACAGAAATTCCGGTATTGTTATGATCGAGGCCAGATTAACAGATGGCATGGCCATTTTGATATGGCCGCCATAGGATAACATCATCCAGCTTGCTGTGATTGCCAGCACCGTAAAGGCGCTAAATGCACGAAAGATGCGAAAAGGGCGCAGGGTTATCTCTACCGGACCTGAAGATGTTAGGAATAAGAAACGGCGCTCTTTGACGCCGGCAAACATTTCTGTTGTGGCAAACCGCATCTGGCTGTCATCACCATGAAGAAATGGAGGCAGATTTTGTTTTAATATATGCTTCAGATTTGAGATCATCGGGTTTCTGCCTGAAACAACTATTTCGCAATCAGCACCGCTACCAGAATGAGATTTGTCAATAGCTGCATGGCAATGAGCGCAATCAACAGGCGGCTTGAATGGCGATTTGTGACATTCAGATTAAATGACGGCATTGATGCCATGTCAGAAATTGCCCGATGTGCCTGTCTGGTCTGGTGAGGGATCGCCCCTGAACTATCAGTTGGCCCAAGTGGGAGGCTGGTCTGGCTGGCTTCGTCTGCGCTATCAGGTGATGGCACAAATTCCATATGAACATCCTGATTAATCTGCTCAGAGCTGATTTCAGGAAGCTGTCTGGACAGCACGGCATTCGAAACATCATTTCTGACTTTCTGAATCCGTTTGCGAATATCAATCACATCGACAATCATTTACCGTCTTTCCAACACAGATATCCAGATACAGCACAATGCTCGCTGGGGGGAGCCCCCATCATTATTGTGCCTGTTTTTCTTTGGCCAGCGATTATCATATTAACGACCAAATTAAGAAAAGTTGCATAGTGACACAAACTTCCTATGCTATATATGATTATAAACTAAATTAGTATATGATGTTGAGTCACTCTAACTATTTTTTCTCAATAAATTGTAAAAATGTAAAAAAACAGCAGATTGGTAGCTTTGTCATGTTCAAAAATAAGCAATCAGATGGAAATTCAAATGCCATTACAGGCCAGATTGGGGCAAATATCCGAATCACTGGCAAGATTGAAGCTGAAGATGCATTGGGGTTTGGTGGTGAAATAGAGGGTGATATTTCTGCTGGTGAACTAACGGTTATGCACACTGCGAAAATCAACGGGCAGATTACAGCCAATTCGGCGATTATTTCAGGTACGGTAATTGGTGATATAACCGCAGATAGGCTGGTTATTCTATCTTCGGCTAAAGTTAAGGGGTCTCTTTATTACACCACCATCCAAATCGAAACAGGCGCGCAAGTTGAAGGCCAGTTCCATCAGAAAGAAGCGTCAGCCTTTGCGGATATAACGGACATCAAAGAAGATGAATGATACAAAACTTCTTACTGGCCAGAAATCTGTTATCGGGGCAGGGGCGCGGTTTTCAGGCTATATCAGTCCTGCTTCTACCCTAGAGGTGCACGGGGTGGTCAAGGCTGATGTCATTGCCGATACGCTGGAAATTGCGCAAACAGGGCATATTACCGGCAATGCAGAAATTGGGCTATGTGTTGTCAATGGCGAATTTAAGGGCCGGCTAAATGCGCGTAGCATCTGGCTGATGAAAACAGCGCGCATCTCTGGCGAAATTGAATATGGCGCATTACAGATGGATAGAGGCGCGGCTCTGAACTGCCATATTATGCACAATTGGGAAGCAGATAGCTCTGATGATATGGTTGAATTACCCCTGCTAAATGTTGAAAATAGAGACGGTGATGAGTGATTCTACCTTCATAGGCTCTGATCTGAAGCTGCGCGGATTGCTAGATGCGAACTTTCAGCATGTGGTGATAGCAGGCCAGTTCGAAGGCGAAATAAAGGCACGTAAACTGCATATTCTGTCAGGCGCAAAATGCGAGGCCATCATCGAAACACAGCAGGCAATTATTGATGGTGATTTTGCAGGCATCATCCATTGCGACGAGCTGGTTATCGGTGAGACTGCGTCGGTAGGTGGCGAGTTAACCACAGATGCGCTAACGGTGAATAGCGGCGCTGATATTTCTGGTAAAATTATCCGTAAAGCACTTTCTTCTGAGCAGACATAAGCCTGCCCCGAAAGCGCAGATTATCTATAGTGAAGATGGGTCGATTTCTTTCAATATATCTTCGCAAATTTCGGCTGTCTGAATGCAATCTTCAAAAAAAGAAAGTGCTTCGGCACGGCCATGTTTCTGATATAGGCTGAAGGCAGCATATCTGCCTGCCGCCATAGCAACTGCTTGCGGAATTGGCTGTTCATTTGCCAGCTTGGTAAGCATTTTGTCAATTTCTATGGTTAGCGCTTCAATATTGTGAACTTCCGGATTTAGCTCAGGCACGGTTTCAAAATCGAAATTATCCAGATCTGTCTCAGCCTGATATTGCTTGATATTTACCAGCTTTCCCATGATGCTAGGCTCCTGTCTCATCTGGTCTGGCAGGACATTTCACAACACGTCCTTTCATAAAGCTAAGCTTTTTCTCGTCTGTTAGCTGGGCAGATTTATCCTGATAGAAATCAAGTGGCACAATCGCTGATGCCTCAAGCTTGACAGCTTCATTGCGCATTAAAATCATCGCTTCATCTTCACTGCCATAATGATGCACCTCAACAATGCCCAAAGACCGGCAACCAGCAAGATAGGCATCTGCATTATTGGTAAACATAATCAGCTCTGAGCCGGGCATTGGCATAGGCGCATTGCGCATGGCAACAGTATCATCATGCATCGCCGCCTTGTGTGATAGCTCAGACCATTCGTCGGCTGAAACCACCATTAAAGTTTCAGACCTGTCATCGATAAAAAACTGACATCCCGATAATAGGGAACTCCCCAAAATGAGCACACATAATGTAACCAAATTCTTCATCTTGCCCTCTCTCATTTTATGTGCCCAGAACCGGCTCTGTGAATTAATATTGCCATGATCGTCATCGCTAAAATTAAGTTCATCATGGCAGAAGTAACTATTCGATGACATAAAAAACGGCAACAAAGTGTATTTGTTTAATTATTCTGACTGTCATAGCCGAATGTCTGGCTAACTATAGATACTGGTCTTCCTGTCGTTTAAAGGGCGTGTTTTTGCGCTGGTTTCTATGCTAGGTTGGAATAGTGTGGATAAGATGGTGCAGCCGTGATTGTGGCTAGAGGAAAAAATGGTCAGAAAAAAGATTTGGATATTCATGCTGATCTTCTGCTGGTGTCAGAGCGTATTGGCAGAAGGGCGAATATATGAAGGTGATCCAGAATCTGCCCATTGCACCTTATGGGATAATCTGCGTCTGGCCTGGCCTCAGACCATCATGGGTCGAGAGCCTGCTAAATGCAGACGCAAGGCTACAAGGCCAACCCAGATAGCGGTCATTTGCCGGCTACAAAACCAGTATATTGATGCAGATACCGGATCGCGGATGTGCGTGTATCGTAAACAGGGGCGTGGAGATGAAGAAGAAGTTGTCAGCCTGTCTCCCTCGCTTAGCTGTCAGCGCACCTATAGCTGTCAGAAAGATGACTAGATTATCGCATTAGACTGCCGCATTATACTGCAGCATTCACACAAAAATCACTTGTCATGCAATGCAGAAGCGGGCGTTTCTGTCTCAACACACTCGCTTTTTGTGCCACATAGCGGGCAATGCCATTGTCGGCGTGCAGGTGTCTCATTGCTGTCCATTGTGGGGGCTGTCCAGTAATGCTGGCATTCGCCACAGGTTAAATGCCAGATAATTTCTTTGGTAGCGGTAATCATTGGCTAGTCCTGCATCTTCATGGCTGGTGTGTCATCTCGATGTTGGTGAAAAAACAGCTTATCTCGCCGGTGTGGCAGGCCGCGCCATGCTGGTCGATTTTCAGCAAGATGGTATCGCCATCACAATCAAGATGAACAGATTTTACCTGCTGGATATGGCCTGAGCTATCACCTTTGCGCCAGAAGCTTTTGCGAGAGCGCGAATAATAACATGCCCTGCCTGTTGCCAATGTTTCAGCCAGTGTTTCAGCCGTCATCCAGGCCATCATCAGAACTTCGCCTGTGTCATATTGCTGTGCAATCGCAGGCACTAGCCCATCTGCATTAAAGCTGATTTTATCTTTCACCCTTTCGGGCAGCTGATAGCGTGTCTGTTCTGTCATGGGCGGCCTTTTTGCCTTCGATGCCTATCAAAGATGTTTTGCGCTCGAAGATAGCACAACATTAAACGAAATGGATAGGCGCGGTTCGTCGACCAGATTTGGATGCACCAGATGATATAGAAATGATGGCCACAAAAATAGCTCGCCAGCACGCGGGACGCGCCGATATTCGGGGTCAAACTGCCCATCATTGCGAATGGCAGTCATATTTGCAGAACCGCGCGGATCAAAAAAACTAATGGCGGCCGGATTCAGGTCCGAACGAAAAGTTTCTGCCTGTGACTGGTCTGGAACATGCAGATAATACGTGCCAGACAGCCATGAATGGGGGTGATTATGCAAATTGTGATAATCGCCTTTGAAATTTACATTTGGCCAGCCTTGCAGGCTGAATTCAGGCACGGATGATATGCCGGCCGCCCGCACATATTCTGCAACGCCATGTTGACAACATTGTGTAAGCCAGCCAATTGCCGGATGATCTGAAGCAAAAAAATTCTGCTCCAGATAATTTGTCGTCATTTGTTCCTGTTCGGCATTATGCTGCATTACGATGGTGCTTAGCACACCATTTGCAGCTTCATGGCCAGGCAATATCACGCTCATGAATAAGGTCGGCCATAATGGGATAAATTCAGCTTTTCCCTCTTCTGTCAAAACGCTTACTCCTGAGCTTTTAATCGACGCCAGCGTTTATTTTGCATTCGCAAAGAATAATTGCTGTCCACTAACGTTATAGCTGTTAATGGCTGACTGTCCAGCCTCAGAAATCATCCAGTTAACAAATTGCATCGCTGGTTCGGTAGCTGTTGACGGGCATTTTTCAGGATTCACCATCGTAATGCCATATTGATTAAATAGCGCTTCATCGCCTTCAAATAGGATTGTATGGGTTTGCCGGTTGCCAAAAGCAAGCCAAGTGGCCCGATCCGAAATAACATAGCCGCCAAGCTGGACAGCCATGTTTAATGTTGCGCCCATGCCCTGACCAGCTTCAAGGTAATTTTGCCCCATTTTTTCAGCTGGTGTAACCGCCGCCTTCTTCCAAAAGCGCAATTCTGCTTTGTGGGTGCCGCTATCATCGCCGCGAGAGATAAAACGGCTATTTGCGCTGGCAATCTGGGCAAGTGCCTGTTTCAGATTTGATGCCTTGCTGGCACCTGCCGGATCAGACTCAGGGCCAAGAATAACAAAATCATTATACATCAGATCAAACCGTTCCACGCCAAAACCGCCGGTAACAAATGCCTGTTCATCGGCTTTTGAATGAACCAGCAACACATCACCATCACAATTTTTTGCGTTCTTTATGGCCTGACCTGTGCCAACTGCTACGACATGCACCTGATTGCCTGTCTGCTGTTGATAGATAGGTAGCAAATAATCATATAACCCTGAATTCTGGGTAGAGGTTGTGGACTGGACAATGATCGCATCAGACGCATAGCCCGGCATGGCCATTGCCAGCACCAGCAAAATTGCCGCTATATAGTGTTTGATGTGCATTGCGAGATTAGCCTCTGCAAACAGACGTTGTGAACGAGTATAAACTGGCATAAGATACATGTTTGAGCCCTAACCTAAACTATAACTGAACCGATATGATCAAATTTGCATATTTCTTTGCATCTTGCCGATATGTAATGTTGATCATATTAAAGGTCAAATGAATTTTTTAAAATATTCGATCTTGGTTTTTAAAGCTCAGGATGATGAACCATAACTTTCAGGCTGAATATGCAACAAAATAAATATAAAGATGAATTAGCTAGCCAGATTGAGGGCCAGCCTCGTAAACCTGGATTGAGACTAAAATTATTTATTGCCGAAGAAACGGTGGGTGTTGGCAAAATTGAATTGCTGGAACAAGTTGACAAAACAGGCTCCATCAGTGCCGCAGCGGATGCAATGGGAATGGATTACCGGCGGGCGTGGTTTTTGCTGAAATCCACGCAAAAAGGCTTTAATGAGCCGCTTTTTACCACCAGAAGAGGGGGCACAGGACGCGGCGGTGCCAGCCTGACACCGCAAGGCAAAGAGCTGATCAAGCGATATTGGGAAGCAAAGGCAATCATCGATCAGCAGACAGAACCATTATTGCGCTGGCTTGAGAAGCATCAGGCTGATTAATCGCCCACTAACAAATTGAAAAATTAAAAAATTGCGCTAAGCTTAAGCTAAGGCATGAAATCTAACCAGAAGCTGAACTAAGGTGTGATATCAGATGACGCAGAATGACCAACCTAAATTTCCGCTCTGGCATCAGCGTGTCGCGGTTAATGCTGACGGCAGGCTAGATGAAGATAGTTTTATCAAACTGGCGGACCAGTTTATTTCGCTTGCAAATACCCGCAACAAAAAGGTGCTGGCAACCGAATTACAGTTTGTGATGCTATATGCAAGTGCCAGATATGCCGCGCATGTCGGTAAAAATGTGATCGAGGTAGAGGATCAGGAAAGCTTCATTTATCATATGACCGCCCAGTATAAAGACATGCTACGAGAACATCTGGCAGACCCAACTGTCTAGAATGATGATGCCGTAAACCCTCTTTGGGGCAGAAATGCCTGTGCGGGGGGCAAGATAGCAAAAGGGGGTTGGCTAATGACCAATTTTCACAGATACCAGCACGCCAAAAAGAGGGTTGCCTGTCTGTCATATGGCGGGTTCGGGCTGATATGTGCGCTTGGCCTGTGGTTTTTTCCAGCATCAACCAATAAGGTGATGGCCGCAGATATTGAGGCTGGCAAACAGATCGCCAGACAGCATTGCACCAGATGCCATGTGGTCGGCGAGATGAATAAATATGGCGGGATTGGTTCAACCCCTTCATTTGGTGCGATAAAAACAATGGCTGACTGGTCACAGCGATTTGAAGTATTTTTCACATTGCCACCACATCCGGCAGTTGTAGCAGTCGAAGGGATAACCGAAGATAGGCCAGATAGCTTGCCTGCCTTTGTATCCCAGATTACCTTGACAGCAGATGAGCTTGAAAATTTGCTGGCTTTTATTGACCAGTTGCCTAGTGCAAAATATTAACTAAATTGTAGGGTGAAATCTGTTTTTCAAAAGGGAGTATCATGTCCGAGCAACATAAACCAAAAAAAGATATGGCCGATATGACACAGGCTGAAATTTCCATGCGGAAATTTTTGAAAGCATTAGGGGTGACAACCCATCAGAAACTGGAAGCAGCACTGGCTGATGCAGTGGCCTCAGGGGCATTGGCCGCTGATAGCCCTCTTGATATCACAGCCAATATCGACATACCGGAAATCGGGTTTAGCCATTCAATATCTGCACAGCTTACTTCGCCGAAAAAAGATCATTAACCAGATATGTCACTCTCGCCCAGCCAAGCGCAAATCACAGCGTGCCTGTCTAGCCTGCAAGATCCTAGCCAGAACAAGGATATCGTCTCGCTTGGGCTGGTGGCTTCCATTGATATTAAAAACAGTAATGTAAATATCATTCTAGAAGTGCCTATGCATCGCGTGGCCGCACTTGAGCCATTGCGGGATAAAGCAGAACAGATGGTACGCGCCCTTGATGGGGTAACCAGCGCTGCTGTGATCCTGACGGCCCATGAATCACGTTCTGCTGATGCTGAAACAGGTTCATCTAGCGCACAGAAAACGGCAGAAAAAATACTTGAATCTAAGGTAAAACGATTCATTGCGGTTGGTTCTGGCAAGGGCGGGGTTGGCAAATCTACCACCGCTGTCAATCTGGCAATTGCGCTCAAGCTGGAAGGGCTGAAGGTTGGCCTGCTGGATGCAGATGTCTATGGGCCGTCACAACCGCGCATGCTGGGGGTGAGTGGCAAGCCGCCTGCGATTGGCGGCGAGATGGTCGCACCGCTTGAAAATTATGGCATCAAACTGATGAGCATGGGCTTGTTAGTGCCAGATGATACGGCCATGATCTGGCGTGGGCCGATGGTACAATCTGCACTCACACAGATGCTGAATGCAGTGGCGTGGGGTGAGCTGGATGTCATTGTGATTGATTTGCCGCCCGGCACTGGTGATATCCAGATTTCGCTTGCCCAGCAGGTGAATCTGACAGGGGCGGTAATTGTTTCAACCCCTCAGGATATTGCCCTGCTAGATGTCATCAAGGCAGTTACCATGTTTGAAAAGGCTGGTGTGCCTTTGTTAGGGATGGTTCAGAATATGGCCATCTGGCACTGTCCTGACTGTGGCCGGACAGACCATATTTTTGGTGAGGGAGGTGTCGCCAAAGAAGCACAGAAAAGAGGCATCGAGCTATTGGCAGAAATGCCGCTATCTCTGTCTATTCGCAAAGGTGCTGATTCAGGCATGCCGATTGTAATCGCAGAACCGGATAGTCCGCAGGCCAGAACCTATCATGATATCGCCCAAAAGCTTATCAAACAGACAGGTCTGGATCAGGATATGATGGCAGAGGGGTAGTCAATGAATCTGTATTATGAAGATGTTCCTGCAAGTAATGATGAGGCGCCGCAATTGCCGCCGCTACTTCGTTCTGAAGCAATGGAAGCAGGCACAGATATTCTGGCTAAGGCCATTAGCAGGGCGGCGGCTGGAAAAGTAGGGCTGGTATGCTATTCACAGGCGGCACATGTGCTGGATATGGCCATTACGCTTGCCCCTGAAGTGCCAGTCATTCAGGCACAGCAGATGCATTACACGATGATGAATGCCGTAGGGGATGCTATTGGCGCGTTAGCACCGCCTGAAGTGGGGGTAAGATATAGCTTTCCGGGAAATATTCTGTTTAATCGCGGCCATGCGGGGGTTGTGCGCCTAAGCGCTGCACCAACTGCCAATCCGGAAAAAGATATTCCTGACTGGCTGGTGGTATCTACACAAATTAGGCTGGATTTTGCAGACACCAACCATGACACTGACTACCGGATGGCCAACACCTCGCTGGCCGAAGAAGGGGGCGGCTTTATTTCGCGCACAAGGCTGTTGGAATCAAGCTGTCGGCATTTTCTGGTCTGGTTGCATCAATGGGAAGAAGAAGGCTTTAAGCCTGTCCATGAAAAATGGCTCAAGCGGATTGAAGATAACACAATGCTGACCGCCCAGAATGGCACGGCATTCAACTTTGTAGGTGTTGATGATACAGGCGCAGGACTGCTGTCCGAAGCAGATATGGTGCGGTCTGTTTCGCTGGCAGAGGCGGCTAGTCTATTTGGCAAGTCCGGCCTTGCAGAATTAGAGCAAGGCTGATGGCACTGACGCTTGCCCGCACCATCCGGTTTGATAGTTCTGATCTGCATATTTTTGATCTGGCGGCCGAAGAAGGCGAGTGGGCTATTTCAGGTAGTTTCATGTTTTCAGGGATTACCGAAGATGCGCTTGTGGGAAAAACACGACAGGCCTTTGCAAACGGATTTTTGGGGCTGTCCAGTTTTGGTTTTTCAACATTGGTTAGCGTAGCCTCAGCCAGACAAGATGATTATGATAGCGTGTGTGAAATGCTTGCCAGCCGCTTTATGGCTGATTATGGCGCGCCGTCAATCGAACTTGCAAAGCAGGCAGCGCACGAGGAAATTGGATTTATGGCAGATATTTGTTCTGAACATAAAATAGGTACATTATTGAGCATCACACGCACCCTGACCGATCAGGGTATTAAAGAGAGTTTCCGCTCAATCGCCAAAGCTGAATCATGTGCAGAACAGCAAATCTGGACAATTATTGACGAACAAGAGGAGAGGCCAAAATGAGTCTAGCTGCGCTTGATTTCTGGATTACGTCAGGATGGCATCTATGCGATAAGACGGATAATGGGCTTTTGCTGGCCGGTGATGATTTTATGGCAGCCTATTTTCAGCGTCCCGAACTGGCACTGGTTGACGAATCATGTCCAGCAGAACATGCCCTTCATGCCAAGCTTGCTGAACAGCCTTTTGCCCCTGTTTCAGAAGCTGAGCTGTCGGCAATGGCAGATCCGGATATCATCGAGAATTACCGTGCTGTTCTTCGCTTTAGAGATTTCATCTCGCAATTTGATAATTTGCAGGCGGCCTATATGGCGATAGCAAATGGGGCAGAAATTACTTTTCCGCCGCTTTTTGTCAACCAGCTTTGCCATATTATCATGCGCCAGATTTTAGCACATGAAACAGAGCCAATGCATCTAAGGGCATCAGAGATTCTATATCGAAGTCAATCTGTTACCGCAGAAGATGGACGCATCATGATAGCTGACGAAACCATTGTCCAGATGGCAGCAGATTCCCAGCGTCTGGAAGGCGGTCAGGATAGACCCGAAGAAGTGCAGATTGAAATTCTGACCCGCGATACGCAGGATGCTTATTGGGAACGTTCGGACAATTTTGATACTGCAATTGATATTGCCTATACCCAGCCGGGAAATGATGCGATAGCGCGGGTGCTTGAAAAATGGGTTTTCCATTTTCTGAATATTTCAGCCACCATCACCCCGATGCAGCGGATTGATGACGAAGAATGGGCATGGCATGTTGGTCTGGATAGCGATTCAACAGCCATTTTGAATGATTTATATCATGCCCGCCCTGTATCAGATGACAGGCTTAAACAGATTTTATGCCTGTTCAAGCTAGAAGCTAAAACAGGCTTTTCAGAAGCGATGAAAAACAAGCCTGTCTATCTAGCGCTTAGCATGAACAAGGCAGGCGTGATTCAGGCAAAACCGCAAAATCTGCTGGCAAATCTGCCGCTTGCCAATGCCTAGCATTGACTAGTTGAGATAATCATCTGTGGTGCGCGGTTTTTTGCGCTCGCCAACATCTGCCAGCTTGTCATCATGGCTGAAAATGGCATCTACACGACAATCTTCACATAGTTTTAGCATATCCAGCTTGCCGCTTTGCTGGAACATGCTATGGCCTGAAAGACGTTCGATAATCGCCTCTATTGATTTGGTCGTACCAAAGGCTTTGCCACATTCTTTACAGTGATAGGGCTGGTCTTCGATAATAAGCTCGGTGGCCATCGCACTATCTGCCAGATTAAATTGAGGTACCAGCTCTATTACCTTTTCAGGGCAGGTTACCTTGCAAATGCCACATTGCAGACAGGCATCTTCGCGGAACAGCAATTGCGGGGCATCCGGATTATCCTGCAACGCACCAGCAGGGCATGCTCCGACACATGACAGACAGATGGTGCATTTATCTGTATTAATTTCTACCCGCCCATATGGCGCACCCGAAGGCAGGCTGATCACCTCGTCTTTTGCTTTGTTGGCGGTAGCTAATGCCCGCATGGCCAGTCTGGTAATGGCGCGTGGCGCCCCAAGCGGCACAATGCGTGCAGGTGTGAATTTTGCCAGTTTGGCTTTGCGGTTTATCTGATCTGAGATAATTTGCGGGTCAGTTTCATCCAGTAATTCAAATCTATTCTGTGATGAGATGCCAGCCCCTTCCAGCAAGGCAGAGGCCAGTGCAAACTGATCAGTAATACTGCCAAGCTCATCTGCTTTAATTGGGTTGATCATCACCATGACACGCTCAAAGCCTGAGGCGATGCTGGCGACCAGCATATCATGTCCGACACGCCCGACACTGTGCATTTTATAGGGGATTAGATGGGCCGGCAGACCGTCACCAAATCTTGAGATCAGCGAAATAAGCTCATCGCCATAGGCTGCATCATGTAACAATAAATGGGGGGTTTTGCCACCAGCTGCCTGATAGGTACGGGATAATAAATCTATCTGGGTAAGCTGGTCTGAAAGCGGCAGAAAATCGGTCTGAGCTGCGCCTGAAGGACAGACAGCCCCGCACATTCCGCAACCGCCGCAAATGCCGCTATCAATCGATACTGAATCTCCGGCAGTGGTAATCGCGCCGGCAGGGCAGACATCAATACACCTGGTGCATCCGGTCAGCCCATTGCGGGTATGGGCACATAATGCCTCGTCAAATTTGACATAGAGCGGTTTTTCAAACCCGCCAATCATTTCAGCCGCCTGAGCCTCTATCTGCTTGATTTTCAGACCGTCATTACTATCCGCCCGAAAATAGCCATCACGTTTTTGCCAGCCGGTGAAAAGCGGTGTCTCGCCGCTAAGATCAATCATCAGGTCACATTCTGTATCTACATTATCAGCACTGGCAGAAAATAGTGCTTCATCCCGACTATGTGGCAGCATCTCTGCAAACTGGTTAATGCTTAGCTTGAAAGTGGTGAATGAACCTAATGCTTTGGCAATTTTGCCTTTGGTAACTGAAAAGTCAAACGCGTCCGGAATAAGATCATCATCAGGGTCCAGCATGAGGGTAACCCCCAATGTGCCGCTTAATCTTTTTGCCAACTCAAGACCAGCTTCGCCGCCCCGATAAATCAAACATCTGCCATGCGATGTAAGAGACAGTAATTTAACTTCAGGTGGTTCAGCCTGAGCCAGCGCAATCAGCGCGGCCATTTTTGCTGAGGCTGAGCTTTTATCCTGTGTCCAGCCTGCCTGCTCGCGGATATTAACTGTAACAGGCTCGGTGCTACCCTGCTCTTCGGCAAGCGCAGAAAAAAGCGCCTGATACTGGGTACAGGCAATCACCACCTGCTGTTTATTTTCGGCAAAATGCTGGCTCAGAACATCCTGCTGTTCTGTGCATAGGCTATGATGCACCTGCAATGGTGTGTCATATCCAAGCGCAGTTGAAATCGCCGCTGAATCTAAGTCCATACTGTTCCCGCAGCTACATAAAAAATGGCGCGGGGCGGGGGGTTTTTGCTGTGACATGATTGAAAAAAGCCTCTCATCTATAATTCATCATCTAGCGTGCCTGTATGAAAAAACCATAATAAGGGTGTAAAAAATGCTGCATAGCATGATAACATGCCTGTTTTGCAAGCAAATGGCTATGATAAAGTGGCAAAACAGCTATTTTGGATTAAATGGTCGCATGATGGTCCGATATGGCTGTGTTTTTCGTCTCCGGCAGGTAAAAAGTTGCGCTTCGACAGCAAAAAGACTGGAAGCTGTTTGTATATCGGACTATTTTTACCAGAACAGCAAAATGTGAGGGGCTTGGTTGAGATTTCAATGGATAGGCATATCCTATATGGCGTGAGAGTTATCTGTGAAAAACAGCCAGTAGATAATCCGTGGATTGATCATAGGTGGGCTGTGCATGACCTGTTGCCGCAGAAAATGCAGGCTGGTGATGGCGCTTTTCCAGTTGGTTATGTTCCGCTTATGCCGCTTCATAATGGCGCTGAATCTGATGATGGTACACAGCTATTTATGGCAGATATCCAGATAGATATGCATCATGCCGAAGCGGAAGCTTATGCAGAAAATCTGCAATCTTCCGACCCCTCAATTTATATCGTGTTGCGGCCACTAAATGATGAGGATGAAGCTGAACATGAAGCTGAAATGATGCTGGTTGAGGTAAGCCTGTCGCCCTACACCATTCAAGATTATGAAGATTGCGGCGAAGATCAGGTGATGAAATTGCCGCTTGTAGGGCCTATGGCAGAGCTAGCTACAGAATTTGTTGCCACCTTTTTCAAACCTGAAAAATTTGTCAAACGCAAACGTGATAAAGCGATGATTGACGAGCATGAAATCAGAGGTGGTGATAGCCGGATAAAAAAAACCTATCAATAACAGGCGCGCCTCAATGCGCTAGCAGACTACATGCAGAAACATACCCAGATGAGCCAAGAAAAAGACGCCAAAACTTCAAAAAAGCCTGATGCTACTGACGACGATAAGCCCTTTCTTTCCAGATGGTCACAACGTAAAGGGTTGTCGCGTTCAGGCAATCTGGCAGAAGATACAGAAATATCAGCTGAAGCCGCACCAGACGAGGCGCAAACCGTTGAAGAAAGTGAAACAGAAAAGGCACTTTCAGATGAGGCGCTATGCGAGAAATACGAGCTTGTTCATCCTGATAAATGCGAGACACCCGAACAGCTAGACAGCTTTTTCACACGCCCCCTGCCTGACCGGTTAAAACAGCTTGCAATGCGCCGGATGTGGCGGATTAATCCAATCTTCAGATTCGCTGACGAAATGGTCGAATATGGCGAGGATTTTACCGATGCTGCGACTGTGATTCCTGATATGGCAACTGCCTATAAGGTCGGCAAGGGCTAATTTGACAAATTATTTGTTGAACATGATGAAACAGATGAAGCAGGCGAAGCGAAAAAAGATACA
>Ga0181593_10003290_pt1 | contig 14862 bp, 20 predicted proteins | sample 071ome_19_FD_133756 | JGI IMG/M metagenome (GOLD analysis project Ga0181593, IMG submission 133756) | Coastal salt marsh microbial communities from the Groves Creek Marsh, Skidaway Island, Georgia - 071413AT metaG (megahit assembly) | ecosystem: Environmental > Aquatic > Marine > Intertidal...
ATCCGTTCACCCCTGCGCCTGCAGGAAATACAACCGTCCCGAGTCTCGGCTCGATTCCTCCCGTTCACCCCTGCGCCTGCAGGAAATACTTCTTTTATGTTGCTTGGTTGATTGAAAAGCTCCGTTAACCCCTGCGCCTGCAGGAAATACAGCAGCCGTCCCGAGCCTCCTTGGCTCGAATCCTCCCGTTCACCCCTGCGCCTGCAGGAAATATTGTTAGGCACCATCTGAGCTGCAATATCGAATCCGTTCACCCCTGCGCCTGCAGGAAATACACCTGTAATCGAGCCACTTCTGCCTCTGCCTGCCGCTCACCCCTGCGATACGCAGGAAATGCGTAAAAGGGAGGGCCGTTCAGAAATAAACGGCACGTTCACCCCTGCGCCTGCAGGAAATACAAACCTCGCAAATCCGAAATATTGCTCGCATACCGTTCACCCCTGCGCCTGCAGGAAATACGAGTCTGACTATCAACGGGCATGGTGTGAAGGCCGTTCACCCCTGCGCCTGCAGGAAACACCCATCTTCATAATCTTATAGACAACATAAGCACCGTTCACCCCTGCGCCTGCAGGAAATACTTTTCATCATGCGGGGCGGTTGCTAACCCGTACCGCTCACCCCTGCGCCTGCAGGAAATACTTAATAATTCGTTCTATGGCTAAATCAATATCCCGTTCACCCCTGCGCCTGCAGGAAATACTCTTGATCTAAATTATTGATTTTAAAGGTGGAAATCAAGAGATAAATTTCCACCAGTAAATCTTAAATTACTTTCTTGAAGTCAATGCCGCGTTTTGTGAGTTCGTGCTTTGCTTCATCCCATTCAGCAAGACATCCCTTCAGCAAATCCCCTTCGATCTTCATACCCTTTTCGCTGACGCTGATTTTTCCAATCACCTCTGGCTCTAAGGCGTCGTCATCCGTAAACATGGAAACCGCCCATTCAAACGATACTAGACCCATATTCAAGGCCCGCTTACCGCCTAAGTATGGATTTCGACAAAATTGTCTTAGCCCGGCAAGAAATAATCCCACCTCAATATCAGAGGCGTTATGAATCGATAACTTGTGACCAAACTCAACCCCCTCATTGAATGCTTCAAAACCATCAAGAGGACGACGAATACCACCAGATCCTTCACCGGACTCAGATTTATTGATCTTGGACTCTAGCTCATCTAACCCTTTAATCTGCTCTTGGATCGCCTTTTTCATTTCGCCTTCTGCTGATTTGAGCTGGGCTAACAGCTCTTTTTTGTCTGCTTTGATTTTCTTTTTATCAACAGAGGCCGCTGCTTGATTTTCAAGAACCAAATCTAGGCGGCTTTTCTGATCGTCTGCCAGGGTTTCGTATAGGGCTTCATCGCGCTCAAAGCAGATTGTCCGAGCACCATTACCGTATACACCAACAACGTCGGCCGTTGCACCATTAGGATGTGCATTGCCAACACCAATTTGAGAGCGCATCCGCCAGCGACCTGTCAAAGAGAGTGCTGGGTTGATTTTGCGCAGCTCTTTATGAAGATTGATTACACCATCCGTTTTTTCATTGGTGATCTCCCCAGTAATATCAACTCCCTGAGCTAGCATAAAGTGTTCAGCGAGGTCGAGGGATTGATCTTGAGCATCAAGAGCGCTAACCACTACACGATGAATAGCATTACGGATCGCGCCGCGTATGCTGGTAGCTGGGAAATACGCCTTAGTGTCTACATGGGGGCGACCTGCCCGTGGCATTCGATTCATTCCACCAAATTCAGATCCTTTTAAGATCACTGTAATGGGTGAATTTGATGTCATTTTGCCGTCAAAATATAAGGTTTTCATAATCACGCTCCGGTAATTTCAGATAATGCTCGAACAATTAAACGATCCGCACGCACACCAGAAACTGGTGCGGCACTCCAGTAAGGGGGTAAGGTAGAAACGGGTTCTCCCTGTTTTTGAATCTTCAATTCAATGGCCAGATCTTCTGGCAGGTTTCGGGCTGGCATACCATTGAGGATTGCCCACTCTTGCTGATCATTGCAATCCAGTATGTCGATAGACTCAATTTCGCCCATGCCCGATGTCATTGAATCCTTTCCTATGCCTCGCAGGTAATACCGTATCAAGTGAGCGCACTGCATAGCATCGCCAACGCCATGAAAGGCCACATAGGGCGCGAAGAATGTTTTATAGGGTGTGAGCCGCTTTTTTGTGGGTCCGCCAACCATCACAATCGACTTCCTTTTGGTGCTCAGATAGTCCGAGTTCAAAGACTCATGAACAACGTCCGTCCTAGCCATATCTCTCTGCACTATCCCTTGCTCAGGGGTTATAAGGCACTGCATAGCACTGCACTTATATATCCCCGTTTTCTGGTCTTGATCCAAAATGGCCGACAGACGTTCATGCATACTGCCTGGATCTTCAAGATTGTATTTGGCGCCTATGGCTGACCACAAAAGCGCATCCAAATGCACTGCGTGTCGGGGCATTGCAATGGGTGTTGCCATTTTCATTAATAATGTAAAGGGTTTGAAATTCACCACGTCCTCCGATTCATTTCTATTCTACTCAATCGCGCATCTAGGCAATTGGTGTGATCGCCAATATTAGTTTGATCTCGTTTTTCCAAAACCGGTTTCTTCATATAATTAAAGTGCTGCCCGACTTCGTCTTTGGTTTAAGAATTTTTGCTTTTATGTAGGCCGATCTGTATTGATCAGGGATCAGGGTAGCTAGTCTGGTGTCGTAACCCATCCCCTCTTTCGTGCCGTAATGAGGAAATCTAGGGTCTAGGATTGTGATCCGGCCTTGATCTGTCCCATTGCGTATAAGCCTGCCAAAGGTTTGCACCATCTTCCTCATCAAAAACTGATAAGAGTCATTCTGCATCATGACGCTTGCTGCCTCCGCATATTCCGGTGAAGCGGCCTTAATCTCTTCATTGGACACAGGAACAGAGTAAGGTATGCGAGTAATGACCAAGTTCTTGATGAATTGACCGCCATTGCAACGACGAATATCAACACCTACACTCATTTTGGGAGTCAATAGAATAGGTGCCTTGTCTTGAATATCCAGAAAGGCTTCCGCGCTATCGGTAATTCTCTCGGATCGCTTATCCAATACCACCCTACTGCCTGCGCCGATACTCTCAAGCTCCGCGGCAATCTGATTCGCTTCCTCATAGCTCGCCGTGGCTACCAATACCGGACCGTCTAACAATGACTTAACGTACTTAGCCGTTTTGCCGATAAAGTCTGGATTCAAATTAACCCCCTCTGTTTGTTTATCGACTCGATCCATGGGGGCGGGATAATTCGGACCACCAAGAACATATTCAACGGAGCCAAAGTTTTCCGGCTCATAACGAGCAAAAAAACCAACGTCATCACAGGTCCATCCAAACTTCTTCATTAGCCACTGCATCGGGGTGATACTGGTTTTTGCCACTTCCAAGGTGCCGGACAGCATTACGACCTTAGACGCCTTACTGCAAAGCCTGGAGACGAATCTTGATGAATGGGCTGTTCTTTTGGTGATATGGATCGACCCCTCATCCTGAAACAAATAATACTGGCAACCAAAAGCGTACTGAATAAATGATTCCAGCATTTCCTCCAGCTCTAGCGCTACATCTGATCGGTAGCGAGACAGGGATGATAAAAGCTTTTGGAGCGCCTTAAATGTCTTTGATTGACTATTAATCACCACTCCTTCCTTACACTCACTCTGTGCCACGCTCAGCAGTCCATCAAAAGCCTTGCTTGCCGATTTACCCCTGATTGCACCCACCAGCCTGCCCAACTTTTTCATGCTCAATGAACTTCGAGAAAGCTGTGCTGATAGTTGTACCAATGCATCAGCCTCATCAATCAAAAACAAGCCGGACAAAAACCTGTCTGCATAATCACGACGGGCCATGCTAGAGAGTAAGAACATGTGACTACAAACCAAAATGTCGGCTTCGTGATATAGCTGATTTACGCTCGCCAGCCACTTGCTGTCCGAATGCAGGCTGTTGCAGCACACGTCTTTATCTTTAAGACCGAAAGGCAGACTCCCGTATTCTTCCTTGAAATTCTTGATCAGGTTGTCTGGGTCATCGCTTTCAGCAGCAACAACTAAGTTGTCGTAGAGCGCTACTTCTTCCTCGTTATCAGACGAATACGCAAGCTGCCCATATCTACTGACTCGCTCCGGGCTAAGGAACTCATTTAGCCCGTATCTGACCTGGATCGCTTTCTTGATGTTAAGGGTGGCATTGACTGAGTTTAATGCTTCGTAAATTTGATGCATGACCCGATAAGTAGGTGCCGACACGATCACAGGCTGGTTGGCCGATAATGCCAAAAGCGCAATACCCAGCGTCTTCCCTGACCCCGTGGTCGCATTAATACCTATCACCTTGCATTGGGTTTCATGATCATTTATCGCAGCCAAAGCATCCTCATAGAACCGTTTTTGTTCAGGTCTACTGGCGAGGTTGAGCTTTTTGATTACGTCATCATATGCAAGCTTCACTATCAGCCCTCGATCAAAATGAGATAACCGCAGCCAAAATGACGTTTTTTACCCACTCCGTTTGCCATGGCCTGAGCAAAAAGATCTGCATCCACCACTTCACCTTCAAAAAGAACGTCTGCCACATCGACTTTCTCGGCGCTGGATGCGCGTTTGCCAAATGTAAGTCTGCGTTCAATGCACTCTTGAACACGACCAGATAGGCCAGCATTCTTTAGCAGCATCCCCTCAATGTAACTTGCTGAATCAACTGGCTTTGAGTAACGAGCAGTGCCGTGATTTCGATCTCTGGATACCTTTCGCGTGCAGATGCGGGTAATTATCTTGACCCCATTAATCGAAGAAGCATCCAACTCAATTTTTTGTGAGGTTGGTGATACTGGAACCAGTGTACGGAGCGTGGTATGCCCTAGCTGGACCGCAGTTAGCGACGAGAAATGGTACTCATCACCTTCAAAGCCCATTCTATCCAAGTATTGGGTCAACCATTGATGGTGTGCATATGCCGTTTTAAGGGCGGCTTCTGGAAGAACCAGAACGGTTTCATAGTAATTCATCATGACACCCCTTTTAGGAAAATATTTCTTTGCTCTGGGTTTGGCCCGATTATTCTAGTCAATGCGGTTAAAGCCTCGCTTTCAACCACGGCCTCTGATAATTGCATTGGAGAGATTGCGCCAGAGGAAGACTCTTTGATTAGCTTCTTAAATTTAGCTTGTTCCTTCGAATCCAATTCGCTGAATTTTGCAATTGCCTCTTTGATCGCAGCCAGATTAAAGCTGGTGGTTTCTTCGGCTTTACAGATATAGAAGATTTCAGAGTGATACGAGACCTCCAAAGAAGCCATTAGCTCAGCTTTCTTTTTACCCAAATCATCAATAAACAGGCACGGAAACGTAACATCGCTTTGCAGCACATATTTAAGCTTATTCCCTCCGGTGAGCACTTGAACATCAAGAGGGAAATTATCGGGCAGCTTGTCTTTGATTTTCTGAGGCATAAAAAGCGTGGTTTTGCCCTTTTCGATCAGAGCGCCAACAGAGGCCCACATACCGAACTTATTGGGTACTCGCGGTGCCCTTTCTACCCCCATCAAATCAGCATTTGAGTAGAAAAGGGTCATACACATGGTGCATAGATCATAAACAGTGCCATAGCTGTCCTTGTGGCCCTTAACGCCCTTGTTAGCATTGGGCCAGTTGGTGCTGGACTGACCACAGCAGCCGCAAACAGAGTCACTAATATTAGTGACAGAGCACTCGGTAATATGAGGCACTAGCCATGATGTCATATTCTCGAACATGAAATGGGCCGGGCTTATGTATTTCATTGGCGTACCTCCGATACAACGAATTGTTTAGCAAACTTAGCTCGCGGATCGCTTAGTGAAATGCATTCCGTGTAGCCTAGGCCGAGTGTGTCCAATACTTCTTTTGCTTCTATATCCATCTTTGGTAATTCCTCTATTAAACATAATAGTGGATATTACCGGATTGATTTTTTCCCAAAACGGGTTTTTCGAGGATTTGAATTGAATCCATTAAATAGGTTACCTATTTATTATTATGTTAAATATCCGTTTTGGTACCTTACCTTCCCTCTTTTGGAATTATTTTTCAATGAAATAATTACTGGCGAATTAAACCCAAAAGAAGATGAATATGATTATTGATTTAAAGGAATACAGAATCGCCAAAGAAAAGTCTGATCTTAAAGATCAAGGCTGGAAAGCTGGTAAGCATTCAGGCGAAGTATTGAGTAAAGCCTCGGTTCATTTAATTGATCCGATCACCGGGCCTTTGGCAACGAGCCGATTAAGTTCGCGAGGATGGCAAAAGTTCAAGAAGCAAGCGTCCAAGCCAAACCGTCGAGAGAAGGCTGGTTTTTATTGCAGTGCTCTAGCGAGCGCCATCAAGATGAAATCACCTGTTGATACAATTATGGAAATTGCAGCGAACTATGCGACATGCACTGAAACTGGGAAAATAGCTTCAGCAGAAGCGGGTTCGAAGCATGTGAATATTTTCATCTTAATCATCAAGCAGGGTGATGGCGATTACTTGTTGCAACCTGCCTTATCGATAGGCGAAGGCATGAGTGATTTTGATACAGTCAACGAGATGGGTGTGCACATGTATTTGGCAAGGCAGGCAAAAGACCCGAGTGTAATTGCCGTGGAAGGTATCGCACCTTTAATTTAAACAAAGTGAGCTGTTTATGCGGCTCACCCCTTCCCCTTTTTTATGATTCTCCCGTCTGAAAAAAATATTTTTGTTCCCAATTTTGGTTTATTGGATTTCCCCTACCATAAAACAAAATATCGGAGGTGAAGATATGAACCAGAACACAGCAATAAACATTATCAGTCAATTTGAAGCCCGCTCCCACGCATACACTCGCCTTGCCGCCATGGATCAGGTGGAGTTAGATGACTTGGTGACCGAGCTTACACTGGAGGCAGCGTGTAAATCGTCAGGCGGTGTAAACAGTACCGACGATGAGGAAGAGCAAGAAAGGCTCATCCAAATAGCGGAGAGGCATGCCAGTGCTATCAATAACGAAGGAAGATCATCGCAAATCAGCTATCTTATTAATAATGGATACTTAGCATAGGTGGATGCTTTATGGAAAAAATTCCTGCACACATTGTCACCAGACCCAAGAATGAAGGTGAACAGGATCTGCTATTGGGTAGAGAGTACGAGCAGTTTACCGTCAAAGACCTTAACGGTAATCGCCTTGACGATCTCACTGTTCAAGCGCCCGTCAATGGGTGGACGCACGATGGCCTTGAGGCTATCGAGATACCGTTAGATCACTATGAGAATGGCTGTGACTTCTATCTTGGCGATAATTGGGTAGGCAGCACCGAGCTGTAAATCAGGAGTAGAACATGATAAGTGTGCGTTTAAATGTAAATGAAGAAGAGCAGCAGTCCTCTTTTCAGAATTCAACCCTTCACACTGTGAATGATAATATTGCGTGCTCGATCGCAGCCTATCCCAAATATCCAGACGGCGTTTTAAGTCAGGAAGAGGCTGTAGTTTATTTGCGTGAGCAGCTCCACGCTCTAAGCAAGGCTGGTTGGGAGTTTGAGATTCAAATAGGTAGGTCCGAAACCGCACTGACCGAGTGATATGCTTTGCCAAAAATCACACACCATTAATCCCGCCCCATATTCTCCCTGAAATAATTATTGTCTTGATTATTCAGGGAGCATATTTCCTTAGTTCCCGGTTTTGGGATTTTTCAGTCATTTTAACATTACCCATAAATCAAAATAACTTGGGTAATGTTATGAATCTAACAACAGACAAATGGAACTCAATTCGAGAAAAAAGCGAACCTGCTATACAGGCTATCTATCAGCTCATTGAAGAAAATTACACCCTTGCGGCTGGAGTTTCTTTTGGTAAAGATAGCCTTTGCGTTCTTGTACTTGCGATTGAAGCAATGAAGCGAGCCATCGATAATGGCTTAAACCCGTCCACTATGTATGTCACGCATAGCGATACTACGGTAGAGAATCCCGCCCTAGGGTTTTACTGCAAGGTAATGATCGAGTGCTTAGAGCAGTATGCTATCGCAAACAATCTACCAATCAAAGTTGTACTGGCTAAGCCAGCCCTAACATCCACCTTTGCGTACACCGTTATTGGTCGAGGAAGAACGCCGGTATTCCCAAACAAAAAAACTCGAATCTGTTCTGTTGACTGGAAGCTACGCCCACAGCAAAGAGCGCTGAAAAAAATATTAAAGGCGTCTGGTTGTTCAAACCAGGTTGTAAGCCTAGTGGGTACTCGCTATTCAGAGTCAACTAATCGAGGTCATAAAATGGCCGAGCGCGGCGATTCTGCAACAAACATTAACATCGACGTTGATGGTAATCGCTATATCGCCCCCATTGCTGACTGGGATCTAGAGGATGTATGGGAGCTACTAATGTCAGTGGATTCTAGTCGCGGCCAACCCTTTATTAGTACGTTCCGCGCTAACTTTGATTGGACCCTAAAACTTTACAAAGATGCTAACGAAGGGGCTTGTGCGATCATTGTGGGAGATAAGGGGAATAAGGCGGCTTGCGGTAGTCGATTCGGGTGCTGGACCTGTACGGCCGTAGCCAATGATAAATCCCTCAATTCAATGGTGGCTTCGGAATCAGGTGAGTATGCCCATTTGAAGGGTTTAACACGATTCAGACAGTATCTTGTAGACACACAGTTCGATTTAAGCCTCAGAACCTGCTTTGGTCACAAGGTATCACCAGCAGGCTATCTAAACTATCGCCCTGATAACTACAACCATTACATGCGTACTCGATTACTAAGATACATGATCACTCTTGATGTTGAAGAAGAGGAGCGTGCGGAGCAGCATTATGAGGCGTGGCTGAATGGCGAAATTGAGCACTCAGAGGTAAATGAGATGCTATGCGAGCCACAATTCAAACACATTACACCCGATGTTTTGTTAGCCATTGAGTTTGCATGGGGATTGGGCCATGTATCCAGCAGTGCATTTCCAGCGCTTTCTATTTGGTATGAAATTAAACACTTGGGTAAGCGTTACCACCCTCCCGTGCTAAAGGAGGATGAGATCAAGAAGGACAAGATTCCAGCCAAACAATGGATCTACATTGGTGATATCCAGGCAGAAGATGGTCTACGCAACCGCTTTCTAGAGGGGCGCAGAGGTTCTGATGGGTATATTGAATTGGATGACGAACAAGCAGTAAGGGTTTCGAGGATGGAATTTGATTCGGAATTAACCATAGATAGAGAGGCTGCCGCCATATTTATGAATCTTGAATTTGAAGATATGTATTTCCAGTTCGCAAATGTCGATTCGGCCCATGGCCTTTTCTTTCTGCTTGATCGCGGTCTCATTAAGATGCCGAAGTCTAAAGTAAGGATGTATCACGATATGGCCAAAAGATATCAAAAACTACATAAGTGTGCGCTGCCGTCAGCGAGGTATTCTGAGGATTATGAGAAGTACAAAATCATCTCCAATGCCGAGCATAGCCGCCTACTGGAATCGCTCTCTCCGGTTGTCACTGAGAATGTTGAGTCAAACTATGTCACCCCAGATACGCAGGTTAGCGACTTGGAACTTGAAGATTATTTTCAAGGGATTGATGTGCGTGGTATCGAGAAACACGAAGATCAGCTTAGTCTGTTCGTTTAGTCGCTTTTTGTGATTTTAGAGTTGTTTGATTCACTCGCACCGGTTTTAGGAATTTGCCATTGGATTACTATTTCTATGGGTCAACATTAGGAGTATGTCATGAAATCTCGCAACAATCTTCCCCCGATGGCCAGCAATGAGCTGATCCGAAACCTTCCGCAAGTTGACAAGTCCAAACCTGCGCTAGAGCTGAACTCATTTGGCATTTGTAAGACTACTCGGAATAAGGCTAAATTTGGTGCAGGTGTGTTGTCTGGTATAGCCCGCGTCTTCCGCCTTTTGGCAGAGAATCCAGTTCTATGGGAGCAAAAGGTCAAAGCAGGCAACTGGAACTGCACTAGCCTGGATATTGCACGAAAAATGATGGAGGTCATTCTTTCTTCGGGGGTATCCAAGCCAATGAGAGATATCGATCTGGGCGTTCCAGATGATATTTTCGAGTTAATCAATAGCGTTCAATGCAAACACAGAGCTTCTATCACCTACGAGTTTTCAGGTAAGTACAAGTGCGCTGAAATCAATGAACGATTAGCAGTTTATGATCGGGATCGCTTTGATGAATTTACTGCGGCATTTGGCGTGGTGATGTTTTCTCCGGTCGTTAGTGTATCAATGAGATCTCGGCTCTTTAATCTTTTTGCGTTGTATTGCGATGCCTTAGATGAAAGCAAGGTGTCTGCAAGTTTTGATGATACCAAGTCCATATTGGAGCGCGATTTTTTCAGCAATGTTCACGAAGAGTCCCTACCAAAAAGGCCGAATATTCTCGAATCGACGATCAAAAAGGCGCAAAAAGCTAATTCATACTGGCGCGTATCCTCAATGCCAACAAATACCAGTGTATGAGGTGCTGCTGATATGTTCGGTGAATTGACGGGTGAGACACAAATCTAATCCATGCTGAGATCTGAGGGTTGGACTCAAAAAGAAACGGCTAAATACTTTGGTCGTCGTGAAAAATGGGTTAGCCGTCTAATTAGAAATAAAGATGTCTCTCGCGATCGTATGCATGATTGTATGTTTAAAGGTTTACCGGAAAAACTAGCGATATAGGGCAGTTACCGCTTGAGCAACTTTCGTATGGCGCAATAATAGATCCTAAGTTAATCAAAGCAGGAAAAAAACGATGCCTGATAATGAAGTAGAAAGTCACCCAAATTGCGGGAAGCCTTGTGAGGAAATGGATGTAGTGAGCAGACATCCACCAAAGAAAGATGGCTCCGGTTTATGCAAGAAAAAGGAATGGGGCTTTGTCTTAAATGGGCATGTATTTTGGGGTTATACATCAAAGAAACAAGCCGTGACTGCACTTGGTAAGTAAGGGAAAGAACATGACAGAAACTCAAAAGAAAGTTTTACAAGAGCTACGCGAGAGTGGCCATGCAATCATCATTTCGACTCCAGAAGAGTTGGATGGTGTTTGTGCAGGAAAAGTAGAAGATCGCTTAGTTGAGCTTGGCAATGAAGTAATTGAGTAGATGCAGTAAAAGGGAAAGATTATGTGTATTGATCGAGATGGCGTTTGTAAATCGTGCGCCCGTGAGTATGACGATCTACCTGAATACTCAGCATGTCCGTCCGACGATTGCCCGTCGAACAATGAAGAACTCGAAGAATCTAAGCAGGGGCAAAATAGTATGCTTATTTATTACTGTGTGCAAAAAGGCGCTCCACTTATTGAAATCGATCGGAGTATTATCAAATGATGGTTTGCCCTGAATGCTCTCAGGACAAGTAATCTGATGCTCGACCTTCCCTAACGGATCGGCGGGCTTTCTGGGTAGAAAAACATAGAAATTAAATACGGGGAAAAATGACGGGGGTATCAAGTTAGAGACGGCTTTGAGTTAAATAGATTTTGGGTCGAATTTACTAAATTAGAACAGCTTCCTGATTCTGAAATCCATATTAATGGGCAATACCGCTATTGCGTTGCTAAGGATGTTGATGATTGCAGGGTATTACTTGAGGATGAATATAAAAAGATTGGTGTTTCCGTAAAAGAAATATCCCTTGTGGCACCCCTCACTACTAAGAATGAAGATATTAAATACTTAATAGCAAAAAATGTAGCAGGCTTTGATTGTGGATACATTCAGAAAATTAACTAGGGGAAAAGTTGCAATAAGTCTTTTGATTAGATGGCCGTACCTTGAGTATTAAGGACTAAGCTCAAAAGCTTTTCGTCTTCCACGCCAGCCTTTAGCAATAGATTTGGCCATTCTCTCAGGCCCGTTTTGACGTTATCAACCACAATGCCCGCTTTCTTTGCACTCAAGCCAAGTTGCTTGCCGGTGGCTATGCCCTCCTCAAGCTTGGGTAGATAGGTGCTTCCATTGAATCCTATAGCGTGTTCAGTGCTGAATAATTGCTGAGGCAATACATCATAAGCAGGAGAAAGCCGCCAGCCCTCGGCTTGCCTGATCATTGAGAAGTTTCGGAGATGGTCGTCAGTGTTTGCGAGGGCTTGATTTACAAGCAATTGCCCTAGCAGCTGCATCAAATCTTTTTCAGGCTGAAAGCTGTGCAACCTAATACAATCGGCAATATCCTCATAGGTGCCGTACATGGGGTCTACCTGGTCTACAGGGTTTTTGAGCATACCATTGATGGTGGCCATGGGTTTATGGGCGCCATTGCTGGCCAAGTCAAAACGCTTAACCATGATGCCCTCAATATTTTTGGCAAACTTGGTAAGTTTGGACTCTGCAACATCAAGATTGGCAATTCTCATGGTTTCGAGAGAGGCCCATTCCACAGCAGCCATATTGTAATCATCGGACTTTTTATTGAGCTTTAGGATGTAAGCCTCGTCTTCATCAGTCACAAGTAGCTTTGGGCGAGCGCCACCTGAACCTGAGCCACCTTTTAAGAGCAAGCCAATATCATTCGCGTGATCACCCAGCTTTTCTAGCTGGCCACTGTAAATATCATCGGCTATGCCTTGGGCATACTGATACGAAATACCAAGCTCCCAATTAGGGTTCCGGCCTTTAGGTGTAAGCCGATACGCCCCGGTGCTAACCCCTTCCCCCATATGTCTTAATACAGTCAATGTATCGACAAACCGTGTTTTTAACCGAGTGGCAATAATCTTCCTGCCCCAGTCATCAGGCAGGATGTCGTCAACAAAACCGGCGAATTCACGACCTGCCGATTCATAGGTGAAAATACCCTTGGTTAGCGCCGGGCCAATAGGGGAAAAAGCGTAGGCAGCTTTAGATTCAAGGTATTCATCGGTGTACCTGAATTGAGTGGTTTCAATGCGGCCCCGACTATCCGACATAACCGCCAAATTCCCCCCCACCATGGTACTGCCATCTGATAGGCACACATGAATATCGAATATCTCAACCTTAGCATTATCGCTCATCGGTCGCTCTCAAATAGATTTAGGCTAGATGCCTTGGGTTGAAAGATTCCAAGTAGATTTTGCTCAATCCCGTACAGTCTGGCTAATTCAAGATAGTGGGCAAAGGACACCCTAGGATCGCCTTTCTCCATGCGCCGATAGGTATGAAGTGAGACTTTGATTCTCACAGAAAAGGTGGATTGGTTGTCTTTCGGGTAGTGCTTCTTACGCAAGGCCTTAATCTGGCCGCCCATTTCAGCGCAAATATCTACAGATTCCATAATTGCCAATATATTGTAATTTAAACCCAAATTATAGCCATTATTTACAATATTTCATCATTTTTGTGATTTTCGGGTTATTAGGTGCTTGCTGGATCTTTATGTTCAAGTCAGTGGGATAGGGAAAAACACTATGGGTACTTGGTGTTGTCCAGAGACAGTCGAGAAAGCTTACGCATGATTGTATGTTTACCGGAAAAAACTAGCGATATAGGGCAGTTACCGCTTGAGCAACTTGCGTATGGCGCAATAATAGATCCTAAGTTAAATAAATGAAGGGAAAAAACAGATGCCGAAACAAATAGCTTCAAGCAAAAATGAAATAGCTGATAAGTTTATTGAAATGATTAATTCGACATACTCTGTCGAAATTGATGGTTATTTTATTCATCCCTTCGAGGAAACAACGATAGGAACAAGCGGCGACCCCGATGAAAATGTACTTGAGTTCTATTTGAATGGTGTGGGGGATGTTTTTGTAACAAATGCTGAGTTAGACATAATAACTTATGATGATAAGCAAGCTGCCTTTGACGTTGGTGGATATAGGTTTAAATTCTTTAGTGTGAAGCCAGTGGCACTATAGGGGGGGAATGATGGCTGATCAATGTGCGTTTATCGGTGAATATCAAGGCCATGAAAACGAAAGGACTTGCAGGGATCTTTTTAACTGCTGTGATTGCGGTGGCAATGAATGTGGGTGCAGGGAGTGTTTTTCATGCAATGCTTGCGATTACTGTCTTGAAAATAATGATGAATAATTAGGAAAGGGGAAAACAATGGAAATAACGAATTTTTCGGAGTTTGAAGAAGCTTTTCCAGATTATTCATTTTTAGAAAGTCGTGACGGCTGCACTCGTTACAGTAATGGCGAAGGCGAAAATAGCAAGTATGAAAGTGCTTGGTTTAATGATGAAACCGAAAAATTAGTAGCCTGCCCAGATCTTTAGGTTCTAGGTAATTTTTCAGGCCAGATATACAGGGAAAGCTGATGCATGATTGTATGTTTAAAGGTTTACCGGAAAAACTAGCGATATAGGGCAGTTACCGCTTGAGCAACTTGCGCATGGCGCAATAATAGACCCTAAGTTAAATAAATGAAGGGAAAAACAGATGCCGAAACAAATAGCTTCAAGCAAAGTGAATGCTTCGCACCGCATGGGACGGTCAATTCAGGGCGACAGTATTTAACCACAGAGGCTGTATGTCCGTTCTGCGCCGCTACAGCCGATTATGCCCACAGCGAAACACACAGCAGCATTGGTCGCTGGTATGGTTGTTCACACCTGCATGCCTGCGAAACTGATGATTCAGGGGCAATCGTCGTTATCGAGTTTGAAAACTTTTGAGCGAAAAACCATGAGACAGATTCCATCAAAATGGCTAACCTGTAAAGCAGAGGAATTAAGTCAGTTCTCATTTGGGTATTAAGGGGAAAATAAAAGAACCCACTTACACCTTCTCACCACCCTCTCGATAAAAATACCCTCACCCAGTGTTTTTACATATTTCTTTAGTCACTTATAC
>Ga0181593_10003295_pt1 | contig 14850 bp, 13 predicted proteins | sample 071ome_19_FD_133756 | JGI IMG/M metagenome (GOLD analysis project Ga0181593, IMG submission 133756) | Coastal salt marsh microbial communities from the Groves Creek Marsh, Skidaway Island, Georgia - 071413AT metaG (megahit assembly) | ecosystem: Environmental > Aquatic > Marine > Intertidal...
ACCGGTCTGCCCACCAAGACCGAGCAATCGGATTTGAATATTGCGGTGTTCGGGCGCAACGGCGATGCGCCGATCCCGGTTTTGGCTGCGCGCTCGGCGGGTGACTGCTTCGACGTTGCGGTTGAGGCGGTGCGCCTTGCGACAAAGTACATGACGCCGGTGATGATGCTGTCCGACGGCTATATCGCCAATGCTGCCGAGCCATGGCGTATTCCCTCCATGAGCGACTACGAGCCGTTCAAGGTCGAATTCAGAACCGACCCGGAAGGCTTCCACCCGTTCCTACGTGACCCGAAAACTTTAGCGCGCACTTGGGCGGTGCCGGGCACGCCGGGTCTGATGCATCGTATCGGCGGGATTGAAAAGGATTTCAACTCCGGCAACATTTCATACGATCCGGCCAACCACCAGAAAATGACGGATACGCGCACCGCGAAGATCGATAACATCGCGGATGATATTCCCGAACAAGGTACTGAACTGGGTAATATTAAAGGACGCTTGGCCGTCGTTGGTTGGGGGTCCACGTACGGGCCTATCAATCGCGCCGTCAGCAACATGCGCGACAAAGGGCACGATGTTTCGCACATTCACATCCGCAATATTTGGCCGCTGCCGCGTAATTTGGGCGAACTGCTTCATAGCTATGACAAAGTGATTGTGGCCGAAATGAACAACGGTCAAATGCTCAATATGCTGAGAGGCCGGTACCTCATCGACGCGCATGGCTTGCTGAAGGTTTCGGGACAACCGCTGAAGATCGATGAAATTGAAAGCGCCATCGGCGCAGAACTTGGAAATTGAGGTTCGGACGGTAAAAACCGATCCGCTAAGACCGCTGAAAGGCAATTTGTCATGAATGTTCAAGTGCAACCGGACAAGCTAAGCCCTAAGGACTTTGCTTCGGACCAAGACGTCCGCTGGTGCCCCGGCTGCGGCGACTACGCCATTCTGAAAGCCATGCACAAGGCATTGGCGGACATGGGCGCGCAGCCGGAAAAGACGGTGTTTGTTTCTGGCATCGGCTGCTCGTCGCGCTTTCCGTATTACATGGCCACTTATGGGTTCCATACAATTCACGGCCGCGCGCCGGCGATCGCAACGGGCGTGAAGCTTGCGCGCCCCGAACTCGATGTGTGGTTGGTGACCGGCGACGGCGATGCATTGTCCATTGGCGGAAATCATTTGTTTCACGCACTGCGCCGCAATGTCGACATCAACATCTTATTGTTTAACAACGAGGTCTATGGACTGACTAAAGGGCAATTCTCACCGACGTCGAGGATCGGTCAGAAATCACCCTCAACGCCGATGGGCAGTATCGATAGCCCGGCGGATGCCTGCACGTTTGCGTTGGGCAGCAATGCGCGCTTTGTCGCGCGCGGCATCGATATTCAAGCCAAGCAGCTCGGTGAGATTTTCGCGCGCGCCCGCGACCACAAGGGCGCATCCTTTGTGGAAATTATCCAAAACTGCATTGTGTACAACGACGCCGTATTCAGCGAGTTCACCGAAAAAGCGGTGGCTGCGGATATGCAGCTGCATGTGGTTCATGGCGAGCCGCTGATCTACGGTAAGGAAAAGAACAAAGGGATACGTTTAAACCCGCAGGCCTTGAAGCTGGAAACCGTTGTCATTGGCGAAAACGGCGTGACCGAGAAAGACATCTTGATACACGACGAGACCAATCGCGTTCTTGCGGGTCTGCTAGCCGCTGTGCGTCCGCCGAATTTTCCTGAAGTGTTGGGCGTTATTTATTGCGACCCTGCGCCGTCCTACGAAACGGCGGTTGCCGCACAGAACGAGAAAGCAAAGGCCAACGGACCCGGCGATCTTGATAAGCTGATGCGTGCGGGCAATACCTGGTCAGTCGAATAATTTCGCACTCAGCTTCGCGCTGGCCACCTCATTACAGACCACGGGAGTTATCCATGAAACGCCGTTCCTTTATGAAAAAAGCCGCTTTGACCAGCACCGCAGCTGCGGCGTCCGCTGTTGCGGCGCCGGCCATATCTCAAGGCATCCGGGAATGGCGCATGGTGACGTCGTGGCCGAAAGGATTGCCTGGCGTCGGAACGGGCGTGGAGCGTTTGGCCAAGAATATTGAAACGGCTAGTGGAGGGCGTCTTCGCATCAAGGTTTATGCCGCGGGTGAACTGGTGCCTGCTCTTGGCGTGTTCGATGCCGTGTCCAGCGGCACGGCCCAGTTGGGTCACGACCCGGCGTACTACCATTTGAATAAATCGGAAGGGTGTGCGTTTTTCACGGCATTCCCGTGGGGTTTCACCTCAGACGAGATGAATGCCTGGATTAAGCATGGCAATGGCCAGAAGCTTTGGGATGAACTTTATGCGCCTTTCGGTTTGCGCGCGTTTATTGCCGGCAATACAAGCACGCAGATGCTTGGCTGGTTTAAGCGCGAAATTAAAAGCGTAGAGGATTTCCAGGGATTGAAATTCCGCGCGCCGGGCAACCAGGCAAAAGTTTTGCAGAAGATGGGCGCGGTGCCCGTTCAGCTTGCCGGCGGTGAAATTTTCCAAGCCTTGCAGTCGGGGGCTGTTGACGCGGCGGAGTGGATCGGGCCGTACAACGATCTGTCCCTCGGTTTCTACCAGGTGTGCAAGTTCTACTACTCGCACGGCTATCACGAGCCGGGCCCGACCCTGGCTTTGACCGTGAATGAAGAAGCGTGGCAGTCACTGCCCGACGATCTAAAGATGGTCGTTCAAATGTGCGCAGAAGCCATGAACACGGATATGACGGCCGAGTACAATGCCAACTCCGGCGCGGCTTTAAAAACGCTTGTTCAGCAGCACGGTGTCATTGTCAAAGGCCTGCCTGACGATGTGATTATCGCCAGCGGTGAAAAAGCCAACGAAGTGCTCAATGAGATCTACGAAGGCGGTGATGCAATCGTGCGCAAAATTATCGAGGATTTCATCGCATTTCGTCAGCAGATCACACCGTGGACGCGCATCAGCCAACAAGCATACGCCAACGCACGGCGCTTGCCGTTCACCTTTAAGATTGGCTAGCGATCTAAATTTAGTGACTTAATCGCTTGGGATCAGATTTCTGAAATCGTCCCGGGGTGGCGGGTTATCGGGATTTCTCGGGCCGAAAAGGTCGGTGAAATCATCCCCGCTTGTAACCGGAATCGACGGTGCCGTTGAGTCGTAATCGTAGTCCACAGCCACACCGCCTGAGTCATCTGAGCGATAAAGCATGTCCGGCAGTTCGGTTGCGATGGCCGGGAAGAACCACAGAATCACCATTGCCAAAGCTTGCAGGCCGACGAAGGGGATCGCTCCGCGATATATATCGGCGGTGCGTATAACTTTTTCCGCCGCGCCGCGAAGGTAGAACAAGGCAAAACCAAAAGGCGGCGTGAGAAAGCTTGTCTGCAGGTTCATGCCGATCATCACGCCCAGCCATATCGGGTCCACGCCAAGTTGAATAAGAACCGGCGCGGCAATCGGGATGGTGATGAAAATGATCTGGAAGGTGTCGAGGAAGAACCCGAGCAAAAAGATCATCAGCATGACGATCAGAATGGCGCCTGCCGCCCCGCCCGGAATGTCCGAGAGCACGGAGTAGACCAGGCCTTCACCGCCAAGTCCCCGGAACGTCAGACTGAACACGCCTGCGCCAAGCAGAATAATGAAGACCATCGACGTGATGGTCATGGTCGAACGCATGACCTGCTGAAGGATGTCGAGAGTCAGTTTGCGTTTCCATGCCGAGAGCAGCAAAGCGCCGACAGCGCCCACGGACGCCGATTCCGTCGGAGTTGCAATGCCTGTCAGGATGGACCCCAACACGGCCACAATCAGAATGAGCGGCGGCAGTAGAGCCGACAGCACGCGTCCGCCAAGGCCCGCGCGCTGCGCAGCCGTTAATTGTAGCGGCGGACATGATTTAGGCTCGGTAACCGATTTGAAGAATATCCAAAGCATATAAAGAATGACCAACATCAACCCAGGCAACATTGCGCCTGCAAACAATTGCCCGACCGATACTGGTTCAGGGGCCAGGTTACCCATGGCCATTTGCGCCTGTTGGTTGGCGCCTTGAAGCATATCGCCAACGAAAATCAGAACCGTCGAAGGCGGAATAATTTGTCCCAAAGTGCCGCAGGCCGCGATGGTGCCGGTCGAAAGCTTGGGGTCGTATCCGGCTCTGGTCATGGCGGGCAGCGACAGCAATCCCATGGTAACGACGGTCGCGCCGACAATCCCGGTGGACGCCGCTAGGAGTGCGCCGACGAGAACGACCGAATATCCAAGGCCACCGCGCAACGTGCCGAACAGTTCGCCCATGGTTGTAAGGAGAGATTCCGCGATCCTGGAGCGTTCGAGCGTTACACCCATAAACACGAAAAGCGGAACGGCCACCAAGGTCTCGTTCACCATGGTCCCGAAGTATGAATTTCCCAGTGCCGAGAGAATGGCCGGGTCCAACGTGTTGGTCAAAATACCAAGGCCGGCGAATATCAGACCCATGCCGCCCAGGGTAAAGGCGACGGGGAATCCGATGATGACCGCGAACAACGTCGCGGCAAACATACCAATGGCAATAATGCTTCCGATTTGATCCGGGCTCATTTGGAGACTCCCGGCGTGGGGTGATCGGCTTCCGCCAGCATATTTGGGGTCCCTACATCAATGTCATGACCTTGAAGAAAGAGGACGCGGCGCGCGATCAGCGCCAGCCCTTGAACAGCCACCACAAAACAGAAAATCCAAATGACCGTCTTCAGCAGGAATAAGGCAGGCATGCCGCCGGGCTGGCCTGAGCGTTCATAAATAGACCAGGAAGACATGACAAACGGCGCGGAGGTGTAGGCGAGCACGGCAATCCACGGCAGCAGGAATACGATCGTGCCGAAGATCTCGACCTTGGCTTTCCGGCGCGGCTCAAATCTCGTGAAGAGAACATCGACGCTGACGTGCCCGCGCATCAGGAACGTATATCCTGCGCCCACCATGAACACGATGGCATGCTGCCAGACATAAAGTTCCTGCAGCCATATATATCCTACGTTGAATACGTATCTGAGAACGACGCCTGCAAAGCATGTCAGCACACAACCGAGCGTCAGCCAGGCGACCGCTTCGCCCAATACTCTGTTAAACGCGTCAACAACGCGGACAAATCCCACCAGCGACTTCAAGATAACCCCCCGAACACGTCTAGGTTGACCGTGCGCCTCCTGCACGAAACCTGAGGCGGCGCTACTAAAACATGCCTCCCTTTGCCAAGCAAAGGACTTCTCGAACACCCATGATTATTTTTGACATTAACAGCAAAGGGGCGAAAATGCCGCTGCGCATGCATAATAATTGCGAGGTTCCGACGGGCATTCGAGGCGCGCGATCCTCAATAAAGGCACTACAGAATGGTCGTCCATTTAGATGACTCAGGCATAGACGTCGTACAATTTCCGAAAGGTAAAGTTCTATTCAGGCAAGGCTCAAAGGGCGACGCCGCGTATATCGTAAATTCCGGTGCCATTGGAATCTATCGGGAAGCGCAAGGCAAAAAAATCCCGTTGGCGACGGTGCGTCGCGGCGAGCTTTTCGGCGAAATGGCGGTCATCGACAATAGTCCCAGGATGGCCACCGCGTTTGCCGTCGAAGATTCAACGCTTATGAAAATTCCCATTGATGTGATGCTCAAAAAGATGAAGACGGCTGATCCGTTTATACGGGCGCTCATTCACATGCTTATGACCAATTTGCGCGGTGTTCACGATACACATACGCCCAAATCCAGAAGCTTCACCGATGCTGTAAACAGCCTCGGTCGCCAATGCGATGTTGTGAGCCGGTTTCTTCTAAGTGATTCTGCTGAAGAGGTGCGCGAAGACTTAGGGGATAAACTAAAGAAGTTGGATGACGCGGTTAAAAATATGCGGCGCATCGCCATGGCGCATCGCAGTGAAGATCGCCGGGACGATTCCCTACCCAGCGATGGCTTGCCCGTTGGGTAATTGGTCGCGGCGCAAGATTCGGGTCGGCGCGGGCTCCTCAGCGCTCTAAAATGGCACCGCAATCAAGGCGGTGAGTTCCGCGAAGAGGTCGCAACAGCGATGTTCAGCCTAAATGCGCGCCGAGCATTCAATCGACTACGAAAGAATTGAAGCGACAATTAATTATTTAATGTCTCGCCGGGACTCGGCGCCGACGCTGGAGGAACTGGCGGCCCGTGTGAAGCTCAGCCCGTTTCACTTCCAACGCTTATTAAACGCTGGGCGGGGGTCAGTCCGAAGCAGTTCATAAGCTTTATAACCGTGGAACGCGCCAAAGCTATCTTGGAACAATCCGCGCCGGTTTTGATCGCTGCGCTGGACAGCGGCCTTTCCGGCGCATCGCGGCTGCATGATCAATTTGTGTCCGTCGAAGCGATGACGCCTGGAGAATATAAATCTTGCGGCCGGGATATCGCTATTTTGTACAGCTTCGCGGAAACACCGTTCGGCCGCGCTCTGGTTCTTTCTACAGATCGGGGAATATGCGGAATAGAGTTTACCGATGGGAAAGACAGTGCCGCATTGAAGAAAGCAAAGGCACGCTGGCCACTCAGTACCTTTGCCGCTAATCCCGAAAGTGAGAATGAAATCTCGGCGCGTATTTTCGAAGAGCCCAGTGCGCAAAGACAGCCCGAGAAGCCACGCTTATTGTTGCGCGGAACAAACTTCCAGATTCAAGTGTGGTCGGCGCTTCTCCGAATCCCTGAAGGAAGTATCGTAAGCTACGGAGATATCGCAAAGGCCATCGGTAAACCTTCGGCATCCAGGGCCGTAGGCACGGCTCTTGCGGCGAATACGATTGCCTTTCTTATTCCGTGTCACCGGGTGTTGAGAGCAAGCGGGCTGTTCAAGTCATACCGCTGGGGCGCACCCAGGCGCTGGTCGATGCTCGGTTGGGAAGCGGCGCGCCGCGAGGGCGAACATATCAATGCTTCAGTGCCGGTTGGATCTTTGGCGAAAACCGCGCGCGCGTCTTAAAACGGTGATCCCACCGAAGTCAGGCGATACCGCTTAAGGCGTGATAGTAGTTTACCAGCGACCACTTCGGTGCTTCGTGTGACGGCTCCCTGCGCTTTTGGTCGACGGCCTGCAGAAACTCCAGCAGTACGGCATTGTAAGCCTCGGTTTGTTCCTGCGGCGGGCCGTGACCTGCGCGCGGGAACACGGCCAATTTTGCGCCGCTCACCCGCTTCGCCGTGCCGCGAACGAGCCATGGCAAAGTCAAATTGTCGACCTCTCCTAACGTGAACAGCGTTGGGATTTTGAAATTCGAGTAATCGCCATTCGGCGTATCGCGCATGTACTCGTATATATTGCCAAAACGTTTTGTGTATTGGGTTGGATCGGGCGGGCGCACACCGGCATTGAGACGGCCCAGCATGCCTCTGAAGAAATACTCTTTCGGTTCTGTGGTCTCGAAATAAGACGCGACCGAATTATCGCGAATATCGAAACCCCGTTCGAATTTATCGAGCATTTCCTGTGCCCAAGTGCTGAGTTCAGGCGTGAAAAACCCGAACGGCGTGTCGGTCATAATGAGTGAGAGGGCGCGTTCCGGATGCTGCTGGGCAATTTTGGAAACAGCCCATCCCCCGGCCGAATGCCCGTTCAGGTGTGCTTTCTCGATTTCGAGATGGTCCATGAGCGCCAATAGATCTTTGTCGCCCTCCGGTGCGTGCTCGATGCCTTCGCTCTGACCGAGCCCGCGGGCGTCGTAAATGAGGCATTTGTAGTAGTCGCGGAAAAAATAGGCTTGGCGCCACCAGGTCATATGCGAGCTGCCGCCGCCGTGCACGAAGACCAGCCAATCACCTTCGCCGTGTACCTCGTAGTACAGGCTTATATCGTTGACGTTTGCAAAGGGCATCGACTTGTACCTCTACGTCCGGTTTCGCGGATCGTGATGATCCATAAAAGACATAATAACGGAATTATATGTGCCGGGTTTTTCGGATGGCGGGCCGTGGCCCGAGTCTGGAATTTCGACAATGGTTGAGCCCGGGATGGCGTCCGCGGTTTCCCGCACCAGCCAGGGCACCTGAAGTTCGTCGTATTCTCCCACGATGAAGAGCGAAGGCACCTTAAAGTCCGAGTAGTCCACCGGCGGTGTGTCGCGCATAGTTCGATACGCATCACCGAAGCGCGCAGTGTAGCTTTCCGCATCGCGCGGCCTGACCCGAGAATTCAATCGGCCCAGCATGCGATTGAAGAAATGCATTTCGGGGTCATTCTTTTCCGTATCTGGGGGCCGCACACGATCTACAATCGTAATTCCGCGCGAAAACTTATCGAGCATCATCGCCGCCCATTTGTTGAGGGCCGCGGTTTGAAACCCGAACACGCAGCAGGTCATGATCAAGGCGTGAACCCGATCCGGCTGCAATTGAGACACCTTGGAAACAGCCGAACCCCCAGCCGAGTGTCCGTTCAGAAATGCCTTTTCGATGCCTAGGTGGTCCATCAGGCCGAGCAGTTCGCGCTCGCCATTGGGTGAATCCGATGTGCCGCCGGATTGGCCCGATCCAAAGGCATCGTAAGTGACGCATTTATAGCGATCGCGCAGCGCATAAACCTGACGCCACCAGCTCAAATGCGTACCACCGCCGCCATGAACAAATATGGCCCATTCGCCTTCGCCTTCGACTTCGTAGTAGAGGTCGGTGCCGTCGATTTTGACTATAGGCATTGGTGTATTCCCTGCGTTTACTTGCGTGATTCGAAATGTTGGTTAGGCAATGCCGCTTAGGCCGTGGAAGTACTCAACGAGAGACCATTTTGGCGGCACGTAAGTCGGATCGCGGCGTTGCTGATCGACGGTTTGTAGGAATTCCAACAGTAGCGCGTTGTATATTTCGGTCTGCTCGCGCGGCGTGCCGTGACCAGCGCGCGGGATGACGGCAAGTTTTGCGCCGCGCACGCGCTCGGCTGTGCCGCGCATGAGCCAGGGCACCGTCAATCCGTCGGTTTCGCCGACCACAAACAGTGAGGGGACAGGAAAGTCCGAATAGTCACCGGGCTCAGCGTCGCGCCATTCCCGGTAGGCTTTGCCGTAATCTTGCAAGGCCTCTTCTGAGCTGGCCGGACGGTTGTGTTCATTGAGGCGCCCCAATAATCCGCTCAGAAACACGTCCTTTGGATAGTGGTCCGCGAAATAAGCACCGCCGGCCATGCCGCGAATGGTGGAGCCGCCGGTCAGTTGGTCAATCATGCCTTGAGACCATTTGCTGAGCGCCGGGGTGAAAAATCCGAAAGGCGCATCGGTCATGATCAATGAGCGGACTCTTTCAGGGTGATCTTGCGCGATTTTGGAAACCGTCCATTCGCCGGCTGACCAACCGTTGATATGTGCATTTTCGATTTCCAGATGATCCATAAGTCCGAGCAGGTCTCGCCAGCCCTCTTCGTAATTCACGGCCCCGGTGCTTTGGCCCAAACCACGCATGTCATAGATCAGACACTTGTAGTAGTTACGGAAGAAATACGCTTGGCGCCACCAGCCCAGATGCGTGCCATCACCTCCGTGCGCAAAGAGCAGCCACTCGCCCTCGCCGTGGGTCTCGTAGTAGATGCTGGCGTCGTTGATGTCTGCAAATGGCACGGTTCGCTTGCCCCCTCAGTTGTGCGAACGTTGATTGAGTGGCACCTAACTGCGCAGGCTGCGCTGTCGCTCTCTATTTTCTGGAACTATTGGGTTTGGAAATGTGCTCACCAGACGCTGTTCTGAAAGCCCGTACCATCGGGCGATAGGCGCAATGTAATCTTCGATACTCAGGGTCGGGATGATCCGGCCGTCACCTGTTAGATCCAAAGCGCTTCCCGGTGAAATGTCCGGATACGTTCCGAATATTTGTCGAGGTAATGTTGCGGCGCCGAGAACAAAATGGTGATTGCCCCAGCCGTGATCTGTTCCACCCTCGTCGTTCGCCTGCAGCGCTCTTCCAAACTCTGAGCGTGTATAAACCGTCACGTTACGAGCAAGGCCCAATTCGGTGATTGCGTTCTGAAACGCCAACAAGGATGCCGCAAGGTCCCCGAGCAAGGACGCGAGACGTCCTTTCGCTGGATTCTTGGGGTCGGCTTGATCAGTGTGTGTGTCATATCCCGTTTGCTGCACATTAAGTACGATGTGCGGTACTCCGCTCGTGCGGCTTGAGGCTATTTGATAGGCGGCTTGTCGCAATTGATCCGATAGATTGCTCCTGAGGGTTTTACCGGAGTGCGGGTCACGAAAGCATGCGTCAACGATTCGGCTTACGTACCGTTCTGAATAAGTGTTGCCTGGGGGTCGAAGATTTTTTCCCTGTCCTTCCGACAAAGGATCGCTTGGTGCTGCATCGGGCGTTTTCCATCGGTCAATAGCCGCCGCGCCGCGCCAGTATGCTGTGCCCTCGTCGTGCATCATGGCACCGGCAGGGCGCAGGTCGGGACGCTTTTTAAAAACAGATTTTGTGATCGGCGCAATAAGCGCACCGGCATTCAATGCGATGTTCAAGTTTCCGTGGTGCCAAGCGTATTGCAGAGGCTTAAGGGCGGGGTGGAGTCCGAATGGTGTTCCGCCCAAGGCGACGAGCGTTTCTCGCTGTAATGCCAGTTTCGGGCCGCGGGCTGCGCGGTAGGTTTCATAAACGTGGTCGGTCGGAACAGCCATGTTCCAGCCATCGCTGCCACCGCACAGCTCCACGCATACAATGCCGTGAAAGTCCTCGCGGGCACGTGACTGGGCGCTTGTTGAAGCCATTGCTCCAGCGCCCGCACCTATTGTGATGGATGTAAATCGTCGGCGCGTCAGCATCATCAGTCCGGCTCCCCCAACCGTCAGCATGATCTTATGTCAATCTGGCTCCAGGGGTAACTCTACACCGCTCAGTCGTCCTAACCTATAAATCATTGCAACTTTCATATAATTTCATAGAAACGGGTCAACCGCAGGTTTTCTATTTCAAGTTGGGAAACCTGCAGAGCTCTACGAGGGATCTTTTCGTTTCGGGAGGAAACGTTTGGATTGGAGCTCAGACCACTGGGAGGAAAACCATGCGTACTGCTTATTCTACCGGCCGCGGGCCGGCACCGGCGTCACGCGCGCTCAAGTCGGGATCGTCGCTCTTCGCGCTGGCTCTCGCCGCATCGCTACCGGCTACGGCTCAGGCCCAAGAGGCCAACGCCGGCCTCGAAGAGATTGTCGTTGAAGCGCGCCGTATTGAGGAAAATCTTCAAAGAACACCGCTGTCGGTCACGGCGCTGTCCGGCGATCTGCTCGATTCCTTGAATGTAACGCGGGTGCAGGAACTCGCGAGCTTCTCACCGAACTTGATCATCAGCGACGCACCGTCCAACGGCATGGGCACGATCGTGTATCTCCGCGGAATCGGCGTCATCTCCATGCAGGCATCTTCCGATCCACCGATCAACATCTACGTAGATGGAGTCGTTCAGGCCCGGTCGACCGGCAATGCATTCGACTTGCCTGACATAGATCGCGTTGAAGTCTTGCGCGGCCCGCAAGGGACCCTGTTCGGACGCAACACTACCGGCAGTGCGATCGCGATTTACACCAAGCGGCCCAGCGAGACCTTCGGCGGTGAAGTGGAATTCGCTTACGGCCGGGACAATGAAATCAACGCGTCGTTTGTTGTGAATACGGGCGAGCTTGGCGATTCCGGTGTCAGAACCAAACTTACATTTGGCCGTCATACCCGGGATGGCTGGGTCACAACGCCCGGCCGTAGCGCTAGCAGCGCGGCCGGCTATCACAACGCGACAACGGCGAGCTTTGCAATTGCTGCCGACCCGTCGGACAAGCTGTCGGTCGATAACCGCCTCTTCTTCAATAAACTTGATACGCGGGTTGCGTATCAATTGGTCGCGGCCAGCGCCAACGCGCAGGCTTACTTCGGCCAGTCCGCCGCTTTGGGTGGTCCGCCGATTGTTATCGACAACGGCCCGCTGGACCTTTTCTATCCCGACCCGCGTCTTGGATATGACCCTCAAGCGCTGCCCTGGGGTGATACGCTGACGTTGACCTATGACGTCAATCCAAACCTGACGCTTAAGTCCATCACCGGATACTCGAATCTCGATCAAAAGCAGACCGGTCAGCTGGGTGGAAGCGCAACTCTGGGAGTCAATGCTTCGACGCTCGAAGTTGAGCCAGGCGGCTTCGTTACCACGAACAACGACAACCAAACGGACCAGTTCACCCAAGAGCTGCAGGCGATCGGCGATATCAACGACTTCAGCTATACGACCGGCCTCTACTACTTTGTTGAAGACATAAATGAGAACCTGATCACGGATGTGCCGCTTATCACTGCGGGCGGTGTAGCCAACAAGGTCATTCTCAACAGAACGTATTCGTTGAAGAACTAGTCTTACGCTGCATATGCCAACGTTGACTTCGTTCCGGCATCGTTTGACGAACGGTTGGAGGTGTCGGCGGGTATTCGCTATTCCTACGACAAGAAGAACATGACGCGTCTCAACGACATCAATAACGGTGCCGTTGTGCAGGGTCCGGAGGATATCGCCGATTCGTGGGACAATATCGGCTGGAGTGCGTCGCTATCGTATCAATGGACACCGGAGATCATGACGTTTGTCAGAGGGTCCTCCTCATTCCGCTCGGGTGCATTCGTGTATTCGGCGATAGGCTCGGACCCGGTAGACCCGGAGACGGCCATAGCCGTTGAAGGCGGTTTCAAGACCGAGTTGTTTGACCGCAGGCTGCGCTTCAACGGTACCGCTTACAAAACCTGGTACGACGGCATTCAGATCAATCAGCGCGACGCGGAAGCCGCAGTGAGCCGCGTGGTCAACGCCGGCAAGGCAACGTTTACCGGTTTCGATCTGGAAGCTCAGGCCATTCTTGGCAACGGTTTTCAACTCAACGCTTCTGTGGGCCACGTCGATCCTAAGTATCAGGAATACATCTTTATCGATGCGAATGGAGATCCCGATAATATCGCCGCCGATGCCAGGTTCCCCTTCGTCTCGAAGTGGACCTACAACATAGGGGCGCAGTACACGTCGGAGCCGACCAATATCGGCATTTGGTCGGCCCGCTTGGACTATGCGTATCAAAGCACTCACTACTTCCAACCGGTTGATGCGCTGTCCGTCAACAACGCAACCCAACCGTCTGGGGCTTCCAAGAATCTCAGAGCCCGTATCACGCTCTCTGAAATTCCGATCGCGACGGATACGCTCCAGAACGTGCAGGTACAGGTTTACGGCGACAATCTGACCAACAATCGCTACAGGGTCAGCGTCGTGGACTTCGGTACGTATGCAACGGCTGCCTTCAATCGCCCGTGGTCGGCGGGCGTGCGTCTCAGCGCCGATTTCTAGCATCTGTAATGAATTGACCGTTGGACGCGCCACCCCCGCATGCGGGGGTGGCGTTCGTCTTTTTGGAGACTAGAATGAGCGGAAAATATCCGGTTTTGAAATTGATCCTGAAACCCTGATTTGCAATCTGTGTGAGGCGAAAGCAATGGCATCGAAGTTGGGAATCAGCCGAAGAACAGCGGCCTTGGGAATGGCGGCAATAGGATCGGGGGCGATCATGGCAACCACAAATGCTAAAGCAGATATTCCAGTTCTCGATAAGGACCTTGCGCTTCCCATCAAGTACGTTACCCGAGACGGCGTCAAACTAGCCTATGTGGAGAAAGGTTCAGGTGAGCCTTCCATATTGCTGGTGCATGGCATGACCGGCGAACACACCAGCTTTTTGTACCTGCTTCATCACCTGTCGAAGAACCATAGAGTGGTTGCGGTCGATCTTCGCGGTCATGGTCACAGCGATGCGCCTGAAGGCGTGTACTCTGACGATGTTTTCAACGCCGATCTCATGTTCATGTGCGATCAATTGGGTTTGAAGAATCCCGTCGCCATGGGTCACAGTTTCGGCGGCAGCACGATTCTGCACTTGGCTTGGAAAAATCCCGACTTTTTCCGCGGGATCGTTCTTTTGGATTCCGGCGTGCGGAGCGCTGCGGCGCGGGAAGCTGAACTCAAGCCGGTTTATGACGACCCTAACCCCAATGCATTGGCGGAATTTCTAGCCGAACGTATGAACAGCCCATGGGATCCGCCTGAATTGCGCCAGCGGAGAAAGGATAAAATCTATCCGCCGGATCACGTTGTTGAGTCCATGCAAAACACCGTGGTGCATTTTGATGCCGCCGCCGCTGCCGCTGAGGTCAAGCTGCCAGCTTTGTTTCTGTTAGCCACGCGCCATTTCACCGATCCTGAAACCATCAGCCGTCTCGGGCCCAACTGGTTGGTTGGGCAGGTTGTGGCCTCAGGCCACTCGATCCACTTGGTCGTCCCTGAACAGGTTCACCCCATGATCGACCGATTCCTGCAAATTCATTAGGGCACATGAGGACTCCAGCCGACATTTAACTGATTGAATTAAATATAGAAAAATAGCCATAAAATTTTGCGCGGCGGTTCTTGACGCTGCAAAACGGCGCACTAAATCAGTCTCGACGGGCGCCTATGTTGGGTCCGTCGAAGCGGTTAACCGGCGCGGCCCAGTGCGGCGCGTCCCTATATCGCCGGATTTCCGGCCTGTATGGCTTGCACGCATGAAATGCGCCGAAGGTATTGCTCATTGGAGAATATCAAATGCGTACATTCGATCTCTCACCCTTGTTCCGTGCTTCCGTTGGATTTGACAACCTGGCCCGCGTGCTCGACGCGTCCACGCGCCTCGACGATTCCCATTTCGCCTACCCGCCCTACAACATTTTAAAGTCGGGCGGCGACGAATACCGGATCACATTTGCCGTTGCAGGATTCTAGGAAGACGATCT
>Ga0181593_10003298_pt1 | contig 14846 bp, 16 predicted proteins | sample 071ome_19_FD_133756 | JGI IMG/M metagenome (GOLD analysis project Ga0181593, IMG submission 133756) | Coastal salt marsh microbial communities from the Groves Creek Marsh, Skidaway Island, Georgia - 071413AT metaG (megahit assembly) | ecosystem: Environmental > Aquatic > Marine > Intertidal...
ATCTGCGGGAGCGTGGCAGAGTAAAGCCCGAATTTACGGCGCGGTTTTCCAGTATCCCGCTGAGGAGAGAGCACCGCTCATCACTCAGCCCACACTGATCCTCAATCCCCACGGCAATCTCAAAGAGCCCTCTCGTGAGTACGCCGACATGATCGATAAGGCCACGATCATTGAACTGCCGGAACTCAAGTACGGCATCTTTGATGTCGCACCCGATGTCTTGGCATCCCACGCGCGCCCCTTTCTGAATCAGCGCTAAGCCCGCAGCGTAAGGCTTATTTCGCCGAACCTGAGCAAAGCAATCGGTACAGGCACGGTCGACACTTTCTACGCACTCTCATTCGAGCCCTCATCGCCCTGCCATGGACCTGGCGTCACGGGGTTTGACGTCACTTGGACTGAAAACGCATATTGATGTAACTTTATAACAAAGAAAACACTGACTGAGCGTGCCCGATGAAACTGAATGTAACGACCTTACTGCTGACTCTGCTTATCCCGATCGGCCTGTCTGGGCCGGCTGTTGCAGGCCACCATGAAAAAGAAGCAGCCAGTGATCCCTTGGCGGCGGCGGCGGAGTTCCCGCTGCTATTGCGCCGGACCACACTCATCGTGCGCGATATCGAGGCCTCACTGAAGCTATACCGCGACGGTTTGGGCATGGAGGTCATATATGACCAGGAAATCAACCGTCCCCACTCTTCAGAGGATCGCGAACAGCGGCTGCGACTCATCTTCCTCAAGGCCTCGCACGATTATGTTGGGGTCATCGGGTTAATCGATTACGAGTATGGCTACCCGGACCACCCCGCCCATACCAAGCCAGTGCGTCGTGAGGGCTTCACTCCCGGTAACGCCATTTTGCTGTTCAACACAGACGAGCTGGAAGCCAAGTGGCCGACGATTGAAAACGCGCCGGGCGTCGAGGTGATTAGCAAGCCTAAACTGACGGAGTACCCCGGCTACGGGGGCGTAGGCAAGATCCGGGTGCTGGTGTCCAAGTTTTACGATGCCGACGGCTACATTCTCGAGGTCAACCAAATCCTCGGGGATTAACCTTGACAAACGAGGCGGCGCCAGAGCGACCTGCAGCGGCTACTCGCTGCCCTGCGCTTTTACCGCTTGAGGGGCAAGAACCGTTCAAGGGAGTGGCGTGACCTCGCGCGTCACATTGTCAGACTGCAAAAATTTGATTTTGAGTCTGCCGCCCTCTTCCACCAAGTAGACGCTCTCGAGCCAGCGATTTTTCTCAAGTAGTTTTTGGCCGGGGTTGTCCGGGTCGGGGTAGACGAATTCGCCGTGGTTGACGTAGCTGATGTGGGCGGCAGACTCGGCTACGCTCACGCGAAGATCCGAAAACTGCCAGTCAGTGCTGATCCAGTTGCGATAGCCGGCGCGCTCAAGAAAAGCCTCGAAATCTGACCAGCTGAAGGCCTCACCCATCTCAAAAATCAGAAAGTCATCGGTGACCCAGTTGTGGATAGCCGGGTTGGGGTAGCGCTCCACCGAGAACGCCGTAAAGAACCCCTCCAAGGTGGCAATCGCCTGCGCTTCCCGTTCGGTGTCTGCACTGGCGATATTGCCCAAAAAGCCGAACAGTAGCAGCGTCATCGCCCATACAGTTTTCATCATGCTATCCCCCGATCTCGACCTTGGATGCCACCACGCTGATATGCCTCCGCCTCAATGTCAATGCCACATCTCTGGTGATGGGGTCGCCTCTGGCTAGGGGAGCGCCGCTTGCAAGGGGTGATCGATCAGGGTAGTTTAAATGTGCGCTTTGGCGCTATTAATAATAAAAACACCTGGGGGTTATAGATGTCTGAGATCGACGTTTTTGGTTTCATCGGCATGAACCGATCCATCTTCGCCACATTTGTCTTGTGTGGCGTGTTGATGCCTTTGGTTGTTGTGATTGTCGCCTACCTATTTAGACACTTCTCTACCGTTGTCCGCGGTGGCGCGATGGTGTCCACATTGATTGGGGTCGTCATGCTCACTTTCTTCACGATGAGTGCGCAAAACGCCTTTTTCATGATGCTCACCACACTCAGCGGCATGGCAGGGGCAGGGTCTGAAGTCGCGACTAATTTTCTGTCATCGGCTGGAATGCCAATCGGAGAGACCATCAGCCAACCCGGTTGGATGATGGCACTGTCGCTGGTACAGGTGATTATCAATTTTGTCCTGACCATTTACGTATTTCTGTTTGCCCGGTGGGAAAACAGCTGACTCAGTATCTGTGCATTATCTTCCAAGGGGGCCTAGGCCCCCTTTTTTATGCCAGCTATTTCAATGGCGATACTTTGAAGGTCATAGTTTTTGCGACAAAATCGGCCTCGCCCGAGACGATATTGATGGTGCCGTTTGAGACCATGTCGAGGGAGTACATCTGGAAGACCGTGCCGTTGCGACGATAGACACCCTGCAATGTCGCAGTCGCAAATTCCTCACCATTCTGTGTCCAGGCGAATCCGGTGAACTCGCCAGCATCACCCATCCCGAGTTTGTCGGTGAATTCATAAGACAGCCATACGCGCCCATAAGGCCCCGCTTCGCCCGTGGCGGAAATCTTGTAGTTCGTGCCATCGGTCGTGTGTGCAGAATCGATGTCAAAATTAGCGGTGAACTCGCCGTCTCCATAATCCAGATCCTGAGCCAACGCGAACGGCATAAATAGCGCTGCAACCAACGCCCAAGTGATTTTCTTGATCATGTTTATCCCCTTGTTGTGAGTGCTTCACTTTTTCTTTGTGACCGGGCAGCCGAATAGGCGGCCTGACTCATCGACAATCTCATGGAAGCGCGTCGCAGGGCAAGTTTGCGAGGCATTGGAGCACGAATCCTGATCTTTTCGGTGCTGAGCGTGTTGTCACCAATTGCTCGCTTGCTCCGCCCGGGGGTACGTTAGGATTTCATGATAGCGTGCTCTTCCCGCCGAAAAAAAACATCACATCCGATAGGAGCTCTTATACATGACACATACCAAACCTCAGAAAATCGCTCTCTCGATGGTGGTAGTCGCCAGCGTTCTCCTGCTCGGCGCCTGCATGGACAAGCCCGGCAGCAAGGGCTGGTGCGAGGATATGAGCGCCAAGAGCAAAGGCGAATGGACCGGCGACGAAGCCAAAACCTACGCTACCCACTGCGTACTGGAGAGCACCACTATTGGCAGTGAAACCTGGTGCGACAACTTGAGTGAAACACCCAAGGGCGAGTGGACAACCCAAGAAGTGGCCGACTACGCCAAATACTGTGTCGTCGATAAGGCAACGCCTTAAACATCCCCGGAGGCGGCCGTCCGGTCGCCTCCCATCCTTCCTTTGTTCGCTGGCGCAGTTCACAATTCGCACATGAGCGAAACGCCCTCGACGCCACACACCCCCATGATGCAGCAGTACCTCGCGATCAAAAGCGAGCATCCGAACGAGCTGCTGTTTTACCGCATGGGAGACTTTTACGAGCTCTTCTATGACGATGCCGAATCCGCGGCGCGCCTGCTCGACATCACGCTGACCAGTCGCGGAAAATCCGCCGGCGAGGCGATCCCGATGGCGGGCGTGCCCTATCACGCAGCTGAGAGCTATCTCGCCAGACTGGTGAAGGCAGGGCGTTCGGTTGCTATTGCAGAGCAAATAGGTGACCCGGCTGCGACTAAAGGCCCGGTCGCTCGTCAGGTCGTGCGCATTGTCACGCCGGGGACGCTCACCGACGAATCACTGCTAGACGCTCGGCAGGACGCGCTGCTGCTTGCGATCGCCACTGGCAAGACAGGCTTCGGGCTTGCATGGCTGGATGTCAGTAGTGGCCGTTTTCTGGTGTCAGAGGTGTCCGATCAAGTGGGTCTGGAGGCAGAGATCGCGCGCCTCGCCCCGGCAGAGGTACTAGTGCCGGAATCCAGTCACTTTTCCGATGAGAGCTGGTCGACGGCTATTCGCCGCCAACCCGACTGGCAATTTGATGAGGTCAGCGCCAGAGAAGGCCTGCAGCGACAATTTCAAACCCGGGATCTCGACGGCTTCGGCTGCGGCGACCTGACTCTCGGCATCGCCGCGGCCGGGGCGTTACTCAGTTATGTCCGCGACACGCAACGCAGTGAATTACCCCATATTCGCGCCATCAATCCAGAGTCGCAGAGTGGCGCGGTGATTCTCGATGCCGCCACACGGCGTAATCTCGAGATCGACCTGACCTTAAACGGCGGCGAAGAACATACGCTCTACGCGGTCTACGACAGCACCGTTACCGCCATGGGCGCGCGGCATCTCCGGCGCTGGCTGCACCGACCGATTAATGACCAATATCAGATTGAGCAACGGCTCGACGCAGTGGAGAAACTGACCGAGGGCTATAGTTTTGAGCCGCTGCGCGAGGCGCTTAAAGACATAGCCGATTTGGAGCGAATCCTGTCGCGAGTCGCACTCGGCTCGGCCCGGCCCAGAGATCTGAGTCGGCTCGGTCACAGCCTGGCCCAGTTGCCGCGCATCAGGACTCGACTGCCCGCCGGCAGTGCGCTGCTCAGCGAGCTGAGCGCGGACCTTCCTAACTATGACGCGCTCACAGACTTGCTCGAGCGGGCACTGATCGATAACCCACCCGTGTTAATACGAGATGGCGGCGTCATTGCAGCCGGTTTTGACGATGAGCTGGATGAGCTGCGCGGTATTAGCGAGAACGCCGGTGCCTACTTGCTCGATCTTGAGCAGAGAGAGCGTGACAGCACCGGACTGTCCTCGTTGAAAGTGGGCTATAACCGTGTGCACGGCTACTACATCGAAATCGGTCGCGCCCAGTCCGAGCAGGCACCCGACACTTACCAGCGGCGCCAGACTCTCAAGAACGTCGAGCGGTTCATCACGCCCGAGCTGAAAACTTTTGAAGACAAGGCCCTCTCAAGCAAAAGTCGCGCGCTAGCGAGAGAAAAGCACCTCTACGAGCAGCTGGTCAGTGACATTGCTACATCGCTTGCGCCCCTGCAGGCCACTGCCACCGCGCTGTGCGATCTCGATGTGATCGCCTGTTTTGCGGAGCGCGCCCTTGCCCTAGACTTGTGCCGGCCCCGGTTCAGTGATCGCACCCTGCTCCAGATCGAGGGCGGACGCCACCCGGTCGTTGAGACCGTGCGCGACGTGCCGTTTATTGCCAACGACACCCAGCTCGATCACAACCGCCGCATGCTGCTGATTACCGGCCCCAACATGGGCGGTAAGTCGACCTATATGCGCCAGAACGCACTGATCGCCCTCTTAGCTCACGTCGGGGCCTTTGTGCCGGCCAGCGCCGTCACGCTCTCCTGTTTGGACCGCATTTTCACGCGTATCGGCTCGTCTGATGATTTGGCCAGCGGCCGCTCGACCTTCATGGTAGAAATGACCGAAACCGCCAACATTCTGCACAACGCCAGTGAACGCAGTCTCATTCTGATGGATGAAATCGGTCGTGGCACGAGCACCTTCGACGGCCTGAGTATCGCCTGGGCAACGGCGCTAGCGTTAGCCAATGACGTGAAAGCGCTGACCTTTTTTGCCACCCATTATTTCGAGCTAACCGCCTTGCCCGAGCAACACCCTGCGATGGCCAATGTGCATCTCGACGCTACCGAGCACGAAGACCACGTCGTCTTTCTGCATCAAATTCAAGAAGGGCCCGCTAACCGCAGCTTTGGCTTGCAAGTGGCCAAACTGGCCGGTGTACCGAACCCCATTCTCGCCGCCGCCAAAGATAAGCTCGACGAGTTAGAAAGTGGCCGCTCAGCTGGCCCCGCGCCGGCTCAAGCCGAACTGTTTGTCGCTCTCGCTAGACCACCCTCTCCTGCCTTAGAGGCACTCAAGGCACTCGACCCCGACAACCTCACAGCCAGAGAGGCGCTGGACTGGATCTATCAATTGAAACAGAAACTTGACGTCGATAACTGACCAGTTTTCAAAACACTTTGCACCCAGTATCCTTCGCCTTGGGATGAGAGAGGTATCAACATGACGTTCGTGGTTGGCGAGGATTGCATCAAATGCAAACACACCGATTGTGTCGAGGTGTGTCCGGTCGATTGTTTCTATGAAGGCCCCAATTTTCTGGTGATTCACCCAGACGAGTGCATCGACTGCGCTCTATGCGAGCCAGAGTGCCCGGTGGATGCGATTTACTCAGAAGACGAACTGCCCGGCGATCAGGAAGGCTTTTTGCAGCTCAATGCGGAGCTTGCAGAGATTTGGCCCAACATCACAGAACGTAAAGAACCGCCAGCGGACGCCGAGGACTGGGCGGGCAAGCCCGGCAAACTCGAATTTCTGGAGCGCTAAGCCAACTAGCGCGGCGGCAGCAATGCGGTGGGATTAACTGGCCGCCCGTTTCGCCGAATTTCAAAGTGTAATTTGACTGAGTCAGCGCTAGTGCTGCCCATCCGGGCAATCACTTGGCCCGACTTGACCTGCGTCCCCTCTGCGACCAGCAACGCGTCGTTATGACCGTAAGCGCTCAAATACGTGTCGTTGTGCTTCACAATCAGTAACGCGCCATAACCGGTTACGCCAGTACCCGCGTACACCACGACCCCAGCGGCCGTCGCCATCACCGGCGCGCCACGCTCGCCCGGGATATCAATCCCCTTATGCCGTTCCTCGGAAAATCCGCGGCTGACCTTGCCCTCAGCGGGCCAGCCCCACGCGCTGACTGGTACATTGGTCACCTTGGCAGCAGGCGCTGAGGCGGCGCTTTCGCTGGAGCGAGTGGATGGCGGCGGCGCCGTAGCAGAGGCCTTAGGTTGTGAACGCGTAGTTTTTGCTGGCTTGGCTGGTGTAGCTGACATCGAAGCCTGCGCTGTTTTTTCTGGCGCGACAGAAGTCGCCACAGACACTTGCTCCGGCGGCACCGTTTTCAGTCGTTGCGACACCTGAATGACATAGGGCGCCTCAATATCGTTGATGGCCGCCAAGGTTCGATAATCCATTCCCAGCCGAAAGGCGACTGAGTACAGCGTGTCACCTCGTTGCACGGCGTAGTCGGGCCCCCGGGGCAGCTCCTCGCCGTAATCGGAGCGTGATGTTGCGGTCTGACGCACCTCCGGGCGGTCTGCCGCCGCTGGCGTTGACTTATTCACAATCGGCGCTGGGGGATTGTCGGCGCAACCCACCAGAAAGAGCGCTATCCCAGCAACAATCGCCACAGCCAATAGCGAACGCACCTTATCGAGCACCGCGCGACCCCAGCCATTGCACGCCAAACACCAGTGCAAGCCCCGCCACAAACGCAATAACGCATAACTCAAGCTGCGGCGCCATGACATCGACTGGCCATACCGGGCGGGTGATCGCCGCCGCTCCGTCACCGCTGATTAAAGCGGGAGCACGCCAGGGCCATACCGCCACCAGAGACCCCATGAGCACGCCGCTCAAAAATGCCATCGCGATGAGTCGATGGCGTCGCAACAGGCGATCGAGCAAACGCGCAAAACACAGCAAGCCCGTCGCGCAACCCGCCGCCAATACCGTCAGCTCAGTAATCTGAAAGCCCTTCACCGCAGCCAGCACTGGCGCATACATGCCCATCAACACCAGCATAAAACTGCCCGATATGCCGGGCAGGATCATGGCGCAGATGGCGATCGCGCCGGCGATAAATAGACCCGGTAACCCCGACATCATCGCCACCGGCGGCATGAAACTCACCGCCACCGCAGCGCTGGCACCCGCAGCAAAGCTGGCAACGCGAAATACGTCGTCCAACAAGACCTCGCTTCGCAGCAAGATGAGCCCACTGGCCAAAATTAGTCCCGAAAAAAACGCCCATAGCGGCTGGGGATAGGTAGCGAGGAACCAATGAATGCCTGTGGCCAGCGTGAAAATAGAAACCAAAATACCCGTCAGCAAGATGCTCAAAAATGCGCCGTCCAGACGGTACCAGAGTCCCCGCCAGCGGCCGCCCAGCAACATGGCCAGCGCCTCGGCATCAGCAGAAACAATGGCGCGGATCAGTCGATCGTAGATGCCGGTAATGAGGGCAATGGTTCCTCCAGAGACGCCCGGCACAATATCGGCAGCGCCCATGGCCATGCCGCGCGCCAAGATGCCCCACGTCGATTGGTTCATCGCGTTACGCCCCTCACCATGGGCACAAAATTGACCTCTTCGATGACTTCTTCCACAAATCCCTCGGGTGTGGCCGTTACCATCATCAACTGCTGCCGCTCTCCTCCCACCGGCAGAATCATGCGGCCGCCGGGAGCGAGTTGATCCAGCAACGCAGTGGGCAATTGTTCTGGCGCTGCGGCACCGAGAATCAGATCGAACGGCGCCTCACCCGGCCATCCTTCCAGCCCGTCACCATGTCGTACTCTGACGTTGCGAATGCGCAAGGTTCTTAACTGCCGCCGCGCGCGCTCGACCAACGGCTTAATGCGCTCTATGGCGCAGATCTCATCAACAAGATTCGCCAGAATCGCCGTTTGATAGCCAGAACCACTGCCCAGCTCGAGAACCTTTTTCGGTCGACCGTGAGCCAATGCCAGCTGGCTCATCCGCGCCACCATGTAAGGTTGGGAGAGCGTCTGGCCATAGCCAATGGGTAGCGCTGTATCTTCGTAAGAGCGATGCGCTAGCGCCTCGTCAACAAACAAGTGCCTAGGCACACTGCGAATGGCCTCTAGCACCTCGAATTGACTGATGCCCTGATCCATTAACCGCTGTATCAGTCGCTCTCGCGTCCGCAAAGAGGTCATGCCGATACCCTGCTGAGTCACGCAGTCGCATCCCCTGCAACCAGTAACGCCACGGCATGTACCGCGATGCCCTCTTCGCGCCCGACAAATCCCAGACGCTCGGTCGTCGTGGCTTTGACATTCACACACGCCTCGCTGACGCGCAGATCTTCGGCGATATGACGCCGCATCTGACTCACGTGCTCATTGAGTCTCGGGGTCTGCGCAACAACCGTCACATCAACATTGCCAGCAGACCAACCCATCTCATCAATCTGCGCGATTGTCGCACGCAATAAAACCCGACTGTCTGCGTCTTTAAAAGCCTCATCGGTATCGGGAAAGTGCGTGCCAATGTCACCAAGCCCTGCAGCACCCAGCAGTGCATCGCAGATCGCATGCAGGACCACGTCGCCGTCTGAGTGCGCGACCAGGCCCCGTCCGCAGGGAATGCGAACACCCCCCAGCACCACGTGGTCGCCGTCGCCAAAGGCATGGACATCGTAACCATGACCGATTCGCATCATGTCAATGCACCTCCTTTTTTCCTCAGAATGAGGTCGGCAAAAGCCAGATCGGATTCAACGGTCACTTTGATATTGGTCGCCGGACCCTCTACTACATGAACAGCCTGCCCCGCCCATTCCATGGCCATGGCCTCGTCGGTTACCTCGGCCAATTCCTCGAGGCATTGGCCCAACGCCGAGCGCAATGCAAAAAGCGGAAATAACTGAGGCGTTTGCGCGCGCCACAGCGCCCGCCTCTCCACGGTTTGCATAACCCTACCGGTTTCATCCACCTGCTTGAGCGTATCGGAGACGGGCGCCGCCAAAACGACTCCCTCGCCCAGCTCCCGCGCCCGCTCGATCAGCCGGGTCAGCGCCTCCAACGGCAAACAGGGTCGCGCCGCGTCGTGAACCAACACCCAGTCCTCTTCACTCGCTTGTGTCGACAGTAACTCCAGCCCCGCCATCACCGAGTGAGCACGCTCGGCGCCACCCGGCGTCGTCTGCACCCGAACATCCGCGAGGCTGTCAATCACGTCGGCGCGCCGATCCGAGGGGTCTACCGCAACAACAATGCCTCTGACGTCGGGGCTCTCCAGTAGCGCCCTTAGCGTATGCTCAAGTAATGGCGCACCCGCGATGTCGCGATATTGCTTGGGGATCTCTCCACCGAGTCGCCTGCCGGAACCGGCCGCTGGCACCACCGCCCAGATGCTGTTCACGGCGACTCCGTCTCCTCGACAAACTGGTAGTAAATCTCGCCTTCCTTGATCAGCCCGAGATTCTCTCTTGCGTTCTTCTCGACGGCCTCGTTACCGCCCTGCAGGGCAATGACCTCGTTAGTGAGCGCCTCGTTGCGTGCCGACAATTCAGCATTCTCTGCCTCGGCGTTTTCCAACCGTACACTCAACCTGTTGGCCTCGGCGAGGCCGCCCTCAGCGAACCACAGACGGTACTGCAGCAGTAATAGCAGCCCCAACAACCCGCCCAGCAGCCAGCGCATCAGGAGCCCGTCAGAATGTCCCGGCCAGGATATGGCGCGGTCAGGCCGAGCTCTGCTTCAATTCGCAACAGCCGGTTGTATTTGGCCACCCGATCAGAGCGACAAAGCGAGCCCGTCTTGATCTGCCCCGCCCCGGTGCCAACGGCCAGATCGGCAATGGTGGCGTCCTCTGTCTCACCCGAGCGATGGGAAATCACCGCGCTGTAACCGGCCGCCTTGGCCATGGCGATGGCCTCAAGCGTCTCGGTGAGCGTGCCGATCTGGTTAAACTTGATCAAAATTGAGTTAGCGATGCCCTCATCGATGCCGCGCTTCAAGATCCCGGTATTGGTGACAAACAGATCGTCCCCCACCAATTGCACCCGATCGCCCAGCTTCCGGGTCAAGGTCGCCCAACCGTCCCAGTCTGATTCATCTAAACCATCCTCGATCGAGACAATCGGGTGTTGGTCGACCAATCCAACCAGATAATCGGCGAACCCCTCGCTGTCAAAATCAGAGCCATCACCGTGCAAGTGATAACGACCGTCACGGTAAAACTCTGACGCCGCGCAATCCAAAGCCAGAGTAATGTCCTCACCCAAGACGAAGCCTGCATTACCCACCGCCTCTGCGATGACCTCCAGCGCCGCCGCATTGGAGGGCAGATCAGGTGCAAAGCCGCCCTCATCGCCAACCGCCGTGGCGAGACCTCTTCCTGTCAGGACCTTTTTCAGATGATGGAAAATTTCGGCGCCCATGCGCAACGCCTCGGCGAAGTTTGAGGCCGACACCGGCTGAATCATGAACTCCTGAATGTCGACATTGTTGTCGGCGTGCTCACCGCCATTGAGGATATTCATCATGGGTACAGGGAGCGATAACGAACTGCACCCAGAAAGTTCAGCGATGTGTTGATACAGCGGCTTTCTGGCGCCTTGCGCGGCAGCCTTTGCAGTCGCCAAAGACACCGCCAATATCGCGTTGGCGCCGAACTGCGCCTTATTCTCGGTGCCGTCTGCCTCGATCATGCGACGGTCAACACCCGACTGATCCTGCGCGTCGTACCCCAACAGCATTTCGCGTATCGGCCCATTGGCATGCCCGACCGCGCTGAGCACGCCTTTACCCAGATAGCGCGATGGGTCGCCGTCGCGTAACTCTAATGCCTCGCGCGTGCCAGTACTGGCACCTGAGGGCGCACAGGCGCTGCCAACGCTGTCATCATCCAGAGTGACCTCGGCCATGACGGTCGGATTCCCGCGAGAGTCCAACACCTCGAAGGCGCGTACGTCGACGATCTCACTCACACTGTTACTCCTAAATGAAAAGGGTTTACTGAATAGTCAGTTCAGGCTGGGCCTTGACCAGCGCATCTACCGCCTTCACCTGCTGCAGAAAAGGTTCAAGCTGGTTCAGAGGAAGCGCGCTGGGGCCATCGCATAGCGCGCTGTCGGGGTCGGGATGAGATTCCAGAAACAACCCGGCGATACCCAAGGCCATGCCCGCTTTGGCGAGCTTGAGCACCTGTGCTCGTCGCCCGCCCGAAGCGGTATCACCCGGGTCGCGTCTTTGCAGAGCATGCGTCACGTCGAAGATCAGCGGACAGCCCCCGGAGATATCGCGCATCACCTCAAACCCGAGCATATCGACCACCAAATTGTCGTAGCCGAAGGTGCTACCCCGCTCGCAGATCATCAGACGATCGTTGCCACACTCTTGGAACTTGGCGACCACATTCCCGATCTGCTCAGGACTGAGAAATTGCGGCTTCTTAATATTGATCACAGCACCCGTCTTCGCCATCGCCTCAACCAGATCAGTTTGTCTGGCCAGAAAAGCCGGTAGCTGCAGAATGTCGCAGACCTCGGCTACGGGCTTGGCCTGCTCGGGGGTATGGATGTCAGTCAGCACGGGTACGTTAAACGTTGTCTTCACCTCAGCAAGGATGTCGAGACCCCCTGCCATGCCCGGACCGCGAAAGGAGTGGATCGATGAGCGATTGGCTTTATCGAAGGAGGCTTTAAATACGTAGGGAATGTCGAGCTTCTCACAGACTCGGGTGTACTCCGCAGCGCTGTCCATTGCCAGCGCTTTACTCTCGAGCACGTTAATGCCGCCAATCAGCACCATTGGCTGGTCATTGGCCAAGGTACAGCCCCCGACCTCCAGCGTGCGATGGCGTTCACTCACGCCGCGTCACCGCACTGTTGCGACGCCGCCAGCGCTGCTTCGATATAGCTGGTGAAGAGCGGGTGCCCTCCCCTCGGGCGTGATTTGAATTCCGGGTGGAACTGACACGCCACAAACCAAGGGTGAGCAGGTAGCTCAATGATTTCAACCAGCTCACCATCTTGCGACCAGCCGCTCACCTTCATACCGGCCGCCTCCAGCTGGGCGACATAATTGTTGTTCACTTCATACCGGTGCCGGTGACGCTCGGAAATCAGCTCTGCTCCATAGATGGCCTGTGTCCGAGTGTCCTGCACCAGCTGACACTGTTGAGCACCGAGGCGCATCGTGCCGCCGAGATCTGAATCCTCCGAGCGCAGCTCGCGCTCACCGTCGGCGGTTTGCCACTCGGTGATCAGCGCGATAATCGGGTGAGGCGTATCGGATTGCATCTCGGTGGAGTGAGCTCCCTCGAGGTGGCATACGTTGCGGGCGTACTCAATCATCGCCATGTGCATGCCGAGGCAAATACCGAGAAAAGGAATGCCCTGCTCGCGAGCGTAGCGCACCGAGTCGATCTTACCCTGAATGCCGCGGTCTCCGAAGCCACCAGGCACCAACACCGCATCCAAATGCGACAGCAAGCCGACTCCCTGCACCTCGATTTCTTCTGCGTCGATGTAATCGATCTCAACCCGGGTATCGGTTTGCAGGCCGGCATGATCCAGCGCTTCGTTCAGAGACTTGTAGGCATCAACCAAATCCACGTACTTGCCCACCATGCCAACGCGCACCACACCCTTTCGCTGACTGAACTCCCGGCGCACCACGTCCTCCCACTCTGACAAGTCGGCCGCGGGTTGAGAAATACCGAAGCGTTCCAAAATGTAGTCGTCGAGGCCACTCTGTTTCAGATGGCCGGGGATCTCATAGATGGAGTCGGCATCCAGCAGCGGAATCACCGCCCGCTCCTCAACGTTGGTGAACAGCGAAATTTTGCGCCGCGCGCCCTCGTCGACCTCAACGGAACAGCGACAGAGCAACACCTCTGGTTGCAAACCGATCGAGCGCAACTCCTTAACAGAGTGCTGGGTCGGCTTGGTTTTGATTTCGCCCGCCGTCGGAATGAAGGGAATCAGTGTGAGATGCATCAATATTGCGTTCGAGGCGCCCAATTCCAGCTTCAGCTGGCGCACGGCCTCTAAAAATGGCTGGCTTTCGATGTCACCTGCCGTGCCGCCTACCTCTACAACCGCCACCTCGGCGTCACCCGCTCCCTTGACCACACGGCATTTGATCTCGTCAGTAATATGAGGAATGACCTGAACCGTGCCGCCGAGATAATCGCCCCGACGCTCCTTACGCAGCACCGCATCGTAAACCCGTCCCGCCGTGAAGTTATTGGCGCGACTCATGACCGTACGCGTGAACCGCTCGTAGTGCCCCAGATCTAGGTCGGTTTCAGCACCATCGTCGGTGACAAAGACCTCACCGTGCTGGAAAGGACTCATCGTGCCGGGATCGACATTGATGTAAGGGTCCAGTTTCAGGAGGGTGACTTTCAAACCGCGGGCCTCAAGCACAGCGGCGAGTGAGGCGGCTGCGATCCCCTTGCCAAGGGAAGACACTACTCCGCCAGTAACGAACACATATCTCGTCATGGAATCCACCAAAGCGAAAAACGACCCCTGACACCTGTTTCGATGCCTTCCGGGAAGGTCTCTCCGATGGACAATCAGTCTAGCAGGAAGCGCCGCAAGGCTCAATTCAAACCGCGTTAAAAAGCCGCCAAATTGGCTTCAACCCCGCTTCTTCGGCTTTCGCCCCAGACGACTCAAGGCCCTGCAATGGGCCCGCAGAGAACAGCCAAACTGGCACTGAATCTCTCGCTAAAACAGGTAGATGCACTCGCCACCACGGGGGGATCCTTAGCTCTTGCAGCCACTTTTTGCTGGGTTTTGAGGGCCTGTCTAGCGGCGTCAGCGTCGGCAGCTGCTGACAAGGGATACAGCTGAGTGTTGTTCCAGCGAGAAGTCCGTAGGCGCCATCGGACATTTCCCAGTTCAGGTTACCCCAAGGGCCCTCCAACGATTCGCCCACCGCCACCTCATCGGGCAAAGACAATGGCGCGCGCGACGAAAGGGAGACCGGCACACTGATCACCATGCCATCCCATGCGCGCAAACAAGCACTGTTCCAAGCCAATTCTGGAATCCGATCTGCTGCAGCGGTGAGCACCTGCCGCGCAAACTCCAGCAAGCGACGTTGATCCGGAGCATCAAAGCGCAACTCTCCCAGCCACTGATGAATCTCAGAGGCAAGCAATGCAGGGTCCAGCGTCGGATCCACCTCCACAGCCGGCTCGCCGACCGCTGTTTGAGTCCGTTTGAGCGGTAACGTGCTGAGTCGTTTCTGAGTAAGCGCCTGCAGGTCCGCCGCCCGCCGCACGGTCTCGCGATAGCCGGGCCATCGCTCGGCAATAGTGGGGAGTACG
>Ga0181593_10003299_pt1 | contig 14845 bp, 12 predicted proteins | sample 071ome_19_FD_133756 | JGI IMG/M metagenome (GOLD analysis project Ga0181593, IMG submission 133756) | Coastal salt marsh microbial communities from the Groves Creek Marsh, Skidaway Island, Georgia - 071413AT metaG (megahit assembly) | ecosystem: Environmental > Aquatic > Marine > Intertidal...
CACGATGTCTTCACCAACATTCCCCAGACACTGCCGGAAATATACCGACTCAGCTTAGAAATCCAGGACCAGGATTTCATGGTCTACATGGATGAGCGCTATTCATTTGGTGAAACACACCGCCTGGCGGAGCGTCTGGCGCGAGTACTTGTGGATCGCTATCAGGTAAAAAAAGGAGACCGGGTTGGCCTCTGTTCGCGCAATAATCCGGAATGGTGCCTGACCTACATGGCCGTCACGATGATCGGTGCGATTATCGTACCGATGAATTCCTGGTGGACAGGTGTAGAGATTGAATACGGATTGGCAGACAGCGGCGCAACATTGCTGTTTGCGGATCAGGAACGGTATAACCGAATCCAGCCTCACCTGCAGTCACTAGACCTGCAGGTGATCGCAATACGACCACAGGAGGAACTGCCCTACGCAGAATTCCATCAGCTACTGATCGACGACAGCAGCGAACATATCGATCTGGGCCGCATTGAAATAGCGCCTGATGACGACGTTTCCATCATGTACACATCAGGGTCCACCGGTCACCCCAAGGGCGTCCTGTCCACCCATCGAAATATTACTAACGCCCTGTACACCTGGTTATTCGTCAAGGAAGTTAACGAAATCCTGAGGCCAGAACTGGTGGAAAAAAATCCTCCCTATCAGCCAGCCCTGCTTTGCAATGTGCCCTTGTTTCACGTAACGGGCAGCCATGCCCAGTTTCTCAATTGTTTTATCACCCGGCGTAAATTCGTCATGATGTATAAGTGGGATCCCCAAGTCGCTCTGGAGCTGATAGAGCAAGAGCGGATATCCGTATTCCATGGCGTTCCCACCATGACCTGGGAACTGATGGAGGCACCTAGTTTCCAGAGTACCGATCTGAGCAGTCTGCGACACGTGCAGAGTGGCGGTGCCGCAAGACCCCCTGAGCATCTGGCGCTGATGTTGAAGAAATTTCCCACGCAGGTCGTTCCGGGGCTTGGCTACGGACTTACTGAAACCAATGCGATTGGCGCTATCATTTCTGGAAAGTTCTACGAAGCGAACCCTAGCAGTACTGGAAGACCCACCCCCCCATTGACTAGCGTCAGAGTTGTTGACCCCCAAGGCAATTCTCTGGAAGCTGGCGAAGTTGGCGAGATCTGCATCAAGGGTCCAACGGTGATGCGCGGCTACTGGAACAAACCGGATGAGACGAGGGACGTAATTCGCGAAGGTTGGTTCCATACCGGTGATATCGGCATGCTCGATGACCTGGGGTTCATCATCATCATGGACCGGGCCAAGGATATCGTCATTCGCGGCGGCGAAAACATTGGCTGTGCTGAGGTGGAGTATGCCATTGTCGAGCATCCCTCGGTCAGCGAAGTTTCGGTATACGGAATACCGGATGATCGACTGGGGGAAATCCTCTGCGCCACAATAATGCTCAGGCCGGGCGAAGTGGTGTCTCTCGACGAGCTAAAAATATTCCTCAGCAATAAAATTGCACAATTCAAAATTCCCGAACATGTTTTTTTCCAACACGAGCAATTACCTCGTATTGCCAGCGGAAAAATCGCCAAAAAACAACTGCGAGAGCAAGCGCTGGCGGTGCTTCTGTGAAGTATCACAAGAGTTAGAAATTTTCTTAACTAAGACTATTGCCTTTTCCCTTCAATAGCCCTATATAGAGGCCAAGGAGGACGGGGGGAATTCGGCAAAATTTCGATAAATTTTGTTGAAGATTCCGTCTGTTTAATCCGATAAAGTTTGTAAGGACCTTGTGTCTGAGATGTACTGAATGGTTTTGTTTTCAACCGATCTCGCTGGCTATCCCGAGCCAGCAGCACCACGAGGGTTGTTCACATGGCAGATTTGACCGAAACCAGGGACGATGATTGGGAAGACGGAGACGAGCCCGCCGAAGAGCTTGAATCGATCAATCCAGACAACGTCATGCAATTTAGCGATTTCGTAGAAGCGGACGAAAAAAAATTGCAAAAGCAGCGTATTACCGAGCTGCGCAGACGTGCCGAGGAGCGTCAGGACTGGAAGCGAATCAGCTATGACTTCGACTGGGATCTTGATCAGGACGATTTACTCGAAGAAGCCTGACAAATAATGCGCTAGTGGCCATAAGCCATCGCGGACCCCGGCGAAATCGGGCAGAGGCTGTTGATCTGAACCAAAGATGTCCGTGAAATCAGACCAGCTGAATTTCCAGTTCGTCCAGGCCTTCAACCTTGGCCAGAAGTGTATCGCCCCCCACAACCTTGCCTACGCCAGCCGGTGTGCCCGTGAAAATAAGGTCTCCAGGCCGCAAAACAAAAAATGTCGAAAGCTCGGCAATAATTTCTGGAACACTCCAGATCATGTCTTTGATATTGCCACGTTGACGCTGTTCGCCATTCACTTCCAGACTTAATTCAGCCTGCTTTAGAATGCCGACACGGGCTACGGGGTGAATAGCCGAAATCGGTGCTGAATAATCAAACCCCTTCGCTACATCCCACGGTCTCCCTGCTGCTGCCGCTTCAGCCTGAAGATCGCGTCGAGTAAGATCAATACCAACCGCATAACCAAACAGCAAATCCTCTGCCTGTTCGCGATTGACATTGCTGCCTTCCTTGCCCAACGCCAGCACCAGTTCAACTTCGTAGTGCAGGTTGTCAGTTCGTCCTGGAAACGGAACGGTGTCTTGACCGTGTACAATTGCATCGGCCGGCTTGGAAAAGAAGCATGGAGGATTTTTAGCGGGATCGCCGCCCATCTCCCGAGCATGATCGGCGTAGTTCTTGCCCACACAATAGATTCGATGCACCGCCATGGGTAAAGAAGTCCCGGCTACAGTAACGCTTGGAATTTTCGCAGGAAACAGAAATTCCATAGATGATAATCTCCTACAGGATCCAAACTACGATCAACAACCCAAACGTTCCAGCAGCGATCCCGTTGGCCAGTCGTTGGCCGCCGGAAAAAATCGAAGCGCTGCCCCGGACTCAATATTCGCCAGATCTGTGAACTGATCGCAATGACTGGCATGCACCGGCAGGTTCTGTGCAAATAGAAACGCTGCCAGCTCACCACGATTGTTCGCCACTACCTTGAAAAATGCCGCTGGCACACTGGCACCGCCAGCATTTCTGCTACTTTCGCCATAAACTGGCCCGGCTATTACTGTCAGCTCCCCTTCTCTGGCTACCAGCTCGTTAATGGCCTGATCGAGTCGCGACCAGGATTCCAGTCTCAGATCGCTTTTCATCAGCGCCATGATCGACAGCAAATTAAGGTCTGACCAGTAGCTGGTGGAAGCAAAACTGGTCATGGGCACAAGCCTTCCCCGATCCCCAGCGTTCACGGAAAACTCGGAAATGCGATAAACACTCTCGGGTTGATTTCCCAGATTAGGCTGAATCAACGCACCCCCTGTTTCGTCCAGATCTGCGGCCTGAATACCGTTTTGAGCCAGCTGATCATCCTGCCATTCTCTTGGAAGCAATGACGCAACACCAATACTACCGGGCAATATACGGTATGAAACCCAGTCAGCAAATCCCGTCTCAGCATTGACGGATACCGCGTATAGATGCCGGACGATAATTTCGTTCTCGACAGGAGTTCCTGTTGGACAACCCTGCAGGCAGTGAGCAATGTGTATATTGCTCATCGATTCGGCGCCAGCCGCATAAGCGTTGGCAGTCAGCAATGCAATCAGGATCAGGAGACGGGACATAGGTTCTGAGGTTGAATTGAATTCGCGGCTAAATCTATTACAGGCTAGTTATGCTGGCAACTCGGAGGAATCCTCAACCCATCGGATAAAGGTACTGTTTATGTACCTCATCGCAGGCTCGCATGACATCGTCGGCCAGCGTGATATCGAGCGCCGCCAGCGATTCATCCAGTTGCCTGGCAGTCCGGGCTCCAATAATCGTTGACGCAACAAAATCGAAGTTCATGCTCCAGGCAGTGGCGAGGGTGACCGGAGACATACCTGCCTCCCTGGCTATCTCCATGTAGCGCTCGGTAGAGGCCAGCGTTCCTTCATTGACAAATCGCTCTCCCATCGCCCGCTGGCGAGGATTTTCATGCTTGAAATAATCGCTGAACCTGGCCATTTCCGGGAAAGCACCACCATTGTATTTGCCACTCAATACGCCTCCTCCAATGGGTGAATACGGCAACAAAGAGACATTCTCTCGCCGACATACGTTAGCGAGTTCATCGAAGAACCGACGGTTCAGCAATGAAAAATTGTTCTGAATAGACTGAAAGCGCGCCATCCCCGAATAGTCAGCAATAGTATTGGATTTGGTCAACCCGTAAGCCGACTCGTTGGAGGTGCCGAGATAGCGCACCTTGCCGGACTGCACCAGCCGATCGAGCGCTTCCATGGATTCCTCCATAGGTACTACAGTGTCAGGCCAGTGCACCTGGTACAGATCGATATACTCGATGCCCATGCGACGCAGACTGCCTTCTACCGCGGTTTGAATATGATGTCGATCAATAGCAGTCATACCGTGCCGCACCGGAGGAACAAACCAGCCAGATGCAGCGCCGGCGACCTTGGTTGCCACGATCACAGAATCTCTGGGCTTGGTCTTGAGCCACTCGCCGAATATTTCCTCGGTACGACCGACGGTCTCCGCTGTCGGGGGCACGGGATAAACCTCAGCGGTATCGAAAAAATTGATCCCGCGATCGTAGCTAGTCTCGCATATTTTGAACGACTCCTCCCTGTCGCTCCAGGATCCAAAACTCATGGTTCCCATACAAATAGGGCTGACCCGCAAACCACTTTTGCCAATGTAACGGTACTTCATTTCTCTTCCTGCTAACTCGATTTACTTTGAACTGTTAATCATCTGTCATTGCCTAAGCGCTGCAATCGTCGCCCAGGTAACCGGTACCGCCGCAATATGCTGGATCCTGAAGCTGGATGCGGATTCCGTCAGGATCGCTGAAGTAGAGTTCCGGCGTTCCGCCTTCGGCACCGCCGCGATTCGGCATCCGCATGCTTATCCAGTGCATCAATGGCTGAGTGTCAGCGGGATCTTGACGCGCCCTGAGCCCGTAATCGGTTAGCAGGGCCAACACCGCATCAACGTCGAAGTTATCCATACCCATACAGACATGATCTATTCGACCCGGCGCTGTTGGTGTGCCGGGATTACTGTTACCGACATACATAAGGAATTGAAAACCGTCCCCTATCCCGATTACCGGACCATTGGGACCCTGATAGGCCTGAAAATCGAGTCCGAACAGCTGACGATGAAAGCTGTTGGAGTCTTCGCGATTATGCACAAAATTGGTAAAGTGGCTGAGCTCGCGCAGGCGAATTCGGCCTTGCACCGGGCTTTCTTCAAGCGGGCCACAGCTGTTGCCGAATGGACCAGCACCTCCGCAATAATTCTGATCACTCAGCTGGTAAAAGATCCCGTCACGATCGGCGAAGAACAGCTCGTGGGTACCACCAGAAGCTCCACCGGCCTCTGCTCCCCGGACCCGATGCCAGCTCTGGCCTGCCACACCGATATCCGGCCCAACTCGGGAGGGTGCTGAACCGGGCATAATGCCATGGGTAGCCAGGGCGCTTTCGACTTGCCGCAGGTTGAAATCCCGCACCGACAGGCCGACGTGAGTAATTCCGGGGCTTTCGCCGGGTCCTGTGGGAGTGAGGGAGTAAAAATATGGGCCGTCCCCGACGCGGAGCAACACAGTGTCGCCCTGCCGGGCCTGGACAGACGAACCAAACAGACCCTGGTAGAACTCCAGTGACCTCTGCACGTTATTCACGCGCAGTCCGAAGTTATGCAATTTCATTACAGCAATGGGCGCTGCTGACCCTTGCGCCAGCAAATGCGGCGCAACCGCCAGTGCGGGTAATGACTTGAGCAAAGACCTTCGTGTAATACCTGAGTCTAAAATCGGCTTTTCGGGAGTTTTTTTCCTTGTCATCGTTCTCTACTCGATTAAATTAGATTTCTTCAATTTCACCGCCCTGTGCAAGCCAGGACTCCAGCCCACCAGACAGGTGAGAAACGCCCTCGCAGCCCATAGATGCCAAAGACTCGGCAGCCAGAGCTGAACGCCACCCTTTATTGCAATACAAAATCAGGTGCGAGACTGATTCAAATGCAGGTTTGTAGTACGGGCTGTCGGGATCGATCCAGAATTCAAGCATGCCCCGCGGCACGTGAAAAGCCCCAGGAATCTTGCCCTCTCTTTTGAGCTCCCGAATGTCGCGCAGATCCACCAGCATGACACCCTCCCGCTGCCTGATTGCCTTGACTTCACTGGGCCCAAGGGCATTGACCTTCTGCTCAGCCCGAGCTACCAGCGTTTTAAATCCTATTTTCGGTTTCATCGCAATCAGGGCCTAATTAATCCAACACCTTCCTCGATGGATATCTCCGTACCATAGGGCTCGGATAGTTGTTGCAGTCGCCCAAGAATCCGCCCTGCAGTGACAGAATCAGCTAATCGCGGTACTCCGCGATGGGCCATGCGCGGACTGTCATAGTCGAGCTCAATCGGATACAGCCTGACTTCCGCCAACCGACCACCGACGTATTCACTGATGGCAACCACGCTCTCATACTTGGCCGGGAAAGGACAGCCGGCACATTCATCGCGCGTTGGATCACCCCGGCCCGCCAGACCGCCAATGTCGCGCTGCCGGATAAATTCTCCAAGACCATAGAAAATCGGTTTGCCCTGGTAAATTTCTATGCCCCGCAGGACATGAACACCCGTGCCCTGGAACAGATCCGCACCGTTGTCGATTACATTGCGGGCAAAATCTTCGAGGTAATTGGCAACGCTTGGATTGGTATCGAGGTGGTCCGCTTCAGGAATATTCTCGCCACGGTATCCGCCCCTGGCATCTCTAAAATGATGGGAGTGCAAGGCCACACTGATAAAATCAGAACGCATTTTCCCTTCTCTGACCGAGGCCAGGATATCCTGCAGGTCCTGCTGATCCAGTTCGAAGTTGTAGAAGGCTTCTAGCACGTCCGGAGGAGCCTTGCGAAATTGATTACCCAAGAGCGTGATCTGCTGATCGCTGTTCGCTCCACGGGCATAAAAACCCGTGCCATTGGGAAAATGATCGCGAATGGTTTGCACGGCTTCCCAGTCCCGCGCCGGAATCATCAGATATCGATTCACATTAAGATTGCTGAGACCACCGCGACCCGGCCACTCGCCCCGGGCTGGTGTAGCAGCGAAACTGGTGCCCGCAGTCGTGGCGACCATTCCGACCCGCCCCCGCGTAGTCGTGTAGAAGCGCGCCGCCCTGGCAGACCAGTAATTATCTCCGTAGCCGCTGTGCTGAAGCCCGGCCCGGTCCAGGTGACGACTGGTTTCGTCCAGCCCCTCCGGGCCGAAATCGTTGGCATGATTATTAGGTCGGGCCAGCAGATCGAAGCCCATGGCCTTCAGAAACTCGGCTGCTTCCGGTTCAGCGCCATGACGGCCGCCACCATTGCTGCCAACGAAACTACGCGGATCAATAATTTGCGTCTCGAGGTTTCCTGTAGCGACATCAGCCCCGGCGATGAGTTCGATGACTGCGGCAAAATCCGCCTCGTCAGCCAGGTGTTCAAGGGAATGTGCGATGATCACATCACCGACCACGGCAATGGAAAATCCGTCGTCGACAGTGCTTGCAAGCTCATCCTGCAACGATTGCGCCAGCAGGCCGTTGCCAATCGTCAGGGCCAATAGACCTGCGGTCAGCGGCCGAAATCGAGTATTTTTTTGCATTGAATTCTCCAGCCTTTTCCTACCAGCACTCGGCCAGTAAACCTGTCATTCACGCGATGCGACCACCGCCCGTGCCAGCGATTTCTTCCTGCTTCCGAGCCAGTAGCGCGACTCCCATTCCCGCGGCCAGCAATACGACACTGCCCAGCACCATGGTCCAGTGCCCAATATTTAGCATACCGCCAGCCGGTGCTGCCAATACGAGCCCGGCTATGCCTATCAATCCGCGAGCCAGCAGCGACAGATAACTTCTGCCCAGATCGCCAAAAAGCAGTAAGAAACCCTGCAACGCACCAGAGACCAGCGCCACGCCAATGAGAGCCGTAATCAGCACTAGGGTGATTTCGCCCAACGACCCTTGCAACAACAGTGCCGGGTTGAATACGAAAAAGAACGGGATGAAATAAATAATCGCTCCCAGACGCATAGCTTCGAGCCCGGCCCGCACGGCCGAAACCTTGGCTACCGAGGCAGCAGCAAACGCAGCCAGAGCAACCGGTGGTGTGATAAAGCTCAGCATGCCCCAGTACATGATAAACATATGCGTCGCCAGCGGATTGAGTCCGGCATTGATGAGTGCCGGCGCCAGCACGATAGCCAGGAATATATAGGCTGCGGTAACCGTCATGCCGATTCCAAGCACGAAGCTGGTAAGCGCCCCCATAATGAGCAGGATCAGGACATTGTCACCCGCCAGATACACCAGATCGTTAGCGAGGGTGCCAGCCATCCCAGTTACCGCCAGAGCGCCTATAATCAAACCGATTGCAGCGAGGATTCCCGCGAGTTCAGCCATCAGCTTGCCGGTAGCAGCAATCATGAGAAGGAATTTCTCCAGCGTCATGCGATGGGAAGTAAAATGATTAATGAACAACAGCAAGGCGGTCGCGTAAAATGGCGCCGTCGCCTCGCGCTGCATGTAGACCAGCAGCCAGATCAAGGTCACGAATACTGCGATGAAGTACCAGCCTTCCTTGAATACATCCCTGAATCTCGGCAATTCCTCTCTCGGCAGGCCCTCCAGTTTGTGGCGCGCCGCATAGGCATCAATCTGCATGAACAGTCCGAAGAAGTACAATACCGACGGTACGATTGCTGCCACCGCAACGGTGACATAACTGACACTGAGAAAGCTGGCCATTACGAATGCTGTTGCACCCATGATGGGAGGCATAAGCACTCCGCCGGTCGAGGCGCAGGCTTCAACGCCCGCTGCGTACTGACGGCTGAAACCAATACGCTGCATGGCAGGGATAGATAGCGGTCCGGTAGTGAGAACGTTGGTAACCGGACCCCCGCTCATCGACCCCATTAAGCCGCTGGAAAATATAGCGACCTTGGCTGGGCCTCCCCGCAGATGCCCCAGCAAGGCAAAAGCAAAATTTATGAAGAAGGGTCCGCCTCCGGTAAATTGCAGCGCGACACCAAAAAGCAGAAAACCAAAAACCAGTTGGGCGAAGGCCTGCATGGGAATACCAAACAGACTCTCTTCACCAAGGATATGAAATATCGCCACATCCTGAACAGGCATTCCAATACCGGCAATCACGTCGGGCATCCGATCGGAATACATCGGATACAGGGAGAGCACAGTAACGATCACAAATATTGGCCATCCGCCAGCTCTCCGCCCTGCTTCAAGTACTATGACCCAGGTCACCAACGCCAACCAAATTCCGACCTGAGGCGCAGCATATTCCCACGCCTCCAGCACAATACGCTCGGCATAAAAGGCGTAATACCCAAACACCGCAGCGATCACGGCAATTATCGCAATGTCGTACCACGGGACGTGATTGATGCTTTTATGGGTCGCAGGAAAGGTTATAAACACCATCGACAGCATAGTACCCGTAATCAGATACATGTAGCGGCTGTCCAGCATGACGTAGTTGACGAAGAATCCCAGGTTGAAAATCTGATTTGCTGCCAGTACCGTGGCCGCCCCGGTGAGCACAGCCATGGCGATTCTCCAGGGCCTGTCCAGTTCACGGTAGCGACCAACATCTACCGCATCATTTTCATTATGGGTCTGAGCAGGATTTTCAGCGAAACTTTCGTGACTCATACAGCTAGCTCTTCTTTTTTATTGATCGTTCATTGTAGAACGCTGTCGCATTGCCCTGATGGCAAGCTTCACCTGTTCAGCGCAACCATGGCTATTGCGTGTCCGCAAGGGTTATCAGGTTTTCAGCTTCCAGCGCGCTGGTACGGTAGGATAGCCAGGCTTGTTCAAATTCCCCGTATCCCTGCGGCGCGCCGGGCAGAAAACTCTCCCAGGCCTGCATCAGCACTTCCTGGCGATAGATATTTTCCTGTTGCTTGGCTTCCGCTGCAGGAGTCCATACTCCGATCTCTCGGAAATACCTGATAGCTCCATCGTGGTAAGGAATAAATGCCTGTTCCAATTTCTGCCTGTCCATGGTCCAGCCACTGGCTCCCGGGGCATTATTGCGATATTCCTCGAAGTGGCGATGCATGATTTTAACCAGACTGTAGACCATCGCCTCGTCAGCTTCCGCCATGCCCACCAACAGCGGGTAGGCTGAGGTAAACACTTCCAGTCCCTCATCAGGCAACGTGGGTCCTTCGGTTGCTATGTGCGGGACATACCAGGGTAATCGGGTACGCACTCTGTCGATCGCGGCGGGATCGTCATGGGGAAAGCGAACGAATCGCAGACCTCTCGGAGACGCCTCGATCCGCAGGAAAGGCGGTGAATTACAAGCGCCACCAGCCACGTCGGCGCGGTCGTTCAGCACCGCGTCGATGGAAGCGTTGTAACCACCCACCTCAACTGGCGTCACATCGTCCCAGGTCAGGTTGGCATAGGATAGCAATGCAGCAGTAGCGTTATTCAATGACGGAGCACCCTGCACAAAGGTGACCCGTTTGCCGGCCAGATCAGCGGGCGATTCAATATTGGCGTCGGCCGCACTGGCAAAATTGAACGAACACGCGTCGGAATAATTGGACAGCAGCGCGCGAATAGGTTGTGGGCCCCATATTCTGGACGCGAAATTCAGGATGCCTTCCTGGGCATAAACGGCCTCAGAGCCACCGGCCGAAAAATTCACCCGGCCCGCTCTCAATGTGGCCAGTCTCGAAACGTCATTGCGACCCGGCACCACTCTCAGATTTACCTGGTACTGGCGCTGCATGATATTCCCGATAGCTACCGCCTGGCTGTATCCGCCGGTCCCCGTAGGATAGGCCGACCAGGCCACCGTGCGGGGCAATTCGATGCCTTCAGGACTGTAATTTGCTGTGGTTTGGGGAATTTGTTCCCCACAGGAAGCGAGCAAAAGCGCAACTGGTAGCACTAGCATGGAAAGCCGTTTTCGGACAGCAACTCCCTTTGCAGTTGCTAATTGAATGCTGAATAGCTGGCCCATATTTCGCCCGTGTTTAAGTAACAACAATAGCGAGCAAGGATAGCGCAGGGCTTCCTACAAAGCCAATCAATCAAAGTACCCCCTGCCAATTCCAGCTAGCGCAGAACGTTACGCAACTGCTCGCGGTGAAAACGGCTTATTTCCTCAATTTCGCGGGCTCGATAGCATCGGCGTACTGGTATATTCGACCCTACCGGCGTCTCAGCGCGACATACAATCCTATCCTCCGGTGCCACCTGGGCGTTGTACTGCTCAACTTCGGCATCGGTCGGCAGTCTCTGCACTTCGCGCGTTTCATCGGGTGGCGGCAAGGCGCAAGCTGTCAGGACCAGCAACAGGATACTGACAAGTGAACCAGTTGCGCGCCCCAGCAACAGAATCGAAGGGGTGTTACGACAGGACGACTGACCCATACTGGACATTGTATCTCGTGCAATTAGCATTGAACTTGGCCTGTTTTGACAGAACACCAGGTGCCGTATCTGATCTATTCTTCGGCAAATTTGTAGTCAAGCAGGAAAGGCTCATGGCTTGCCAGTTCGCCAGCCACCAGCCTGGGTCGAAACTTTACCAGCGGCACCTCGGCATGAGTTCTTGCGGTCAATATGTCGTCTTTCACTGGCACTGACAAGATATCAAGCCCAGTGACTCCGTAATCGAATCTGCCTGGAGACTCATTCGCACTTACCTCAAGCTTCAACTCCACCTGGATGGACTGAGTGCCGTCTGGCAATAACCGGAACGGCGAGTTCAAAAGGGTCTCCGGCGTCTCTGCTCCGGGGTAGATTGTCGACCAGGCAGAAAACTCGACCGCCGATAAACGATCGCCCGACTGTGGAGCAACCCAATCCGTTTGCAGTGTCTGAGCAGGAATTTTAACAAGCTGGTTAAAAAACCGCTCAACTTCCGACTCGGCGATACCTGCATCCAGCAATCTGTAAAAGGCATCTCGATATAGCTCCAGAGCAACACTACTATTACCATGCAGGAATTCCCAATCCGCCTGGTAGATCTGCAATAATGCAGCGGTTGGATTCGCAGTTCCGGATTCCTCAGTGTAGAGAGAATGAATTCGCTGCAGATTGTCTTTTCCAATACGATAGCTACGCTCCACCGATTCATTCCTTGAAGACATCCAGCCGTTGGCGATGGCCTTGCCATCGGTTTTGAATTCGTAACTGGTCGTACCGCGCCTCTCGCTCAGTAATGATTGATAGTAGTGCTCCAGCGTAATCTGGTAGAGGATGGGTGCCAGACGTGGGTCCTGCCGTCCGTAACTGTTTTCCAGAATGCTGACCGCCTGCCAGTTCAGATACTTGCCCTGAATCAGGTACCAGGCACTTTGAGAACGCTGAATGACCCCGGCAGCAGCCAGGTGCCACTTACTCTGGCGCAGCAGTTCCATAGCCAGCTTCTCGGGTTCGGCAGCATGGACACGACGATTCAGCCAGCCGATATATTCCAGCCGCTGGTCGAATTGTTCCCATTTCTCCTGTAATAACAATGCTTCCAGAAGCTGATCCAATAACACCAGCTGCGAGGAATCGTAAAAGCCATTGAGGGCCCGATTAATCTGCAGAGCCTGATTTATCCAATCCTCGGCATCACTGTAACGGCTTTCCTCAATCGCCAGTCGAGCCTGAGCTGATAGAATTTCCGCTTGTTCAGGTTGAAAATTGTCCGCCCAGAGGGGGCCGACGGGCTGTGCGACTCCCCACTGAGTAAAAAAGATCACCGACAAGAACGACGTTCTTGCCCAATCCCTGACCTTGATCATAAAAAGTCTATGCATGTAGCCTGCGGAGATTCGATTCTCCCGATTATTTACATTAACCAGGCAATTGCCCGGAATTGCCGGATAGCAGATGTTCCTTCATCTCACCAACTGACATCATAGGAAATAACTTCCCGTTCCTGCAAAGACTATTTCCGCCATCAATCCGATTTTAGTGTTGATTTGATACAATTTTCCGACACCCATTTCGGCGTATCAGGATTAATCATAAAATTGTATGCGGCGACATTGACGAGCCAAGGACATGGGGAAAGGGTCAGTTCGTGCTAAGCTTGCAGCACGGTTTCTGCGGGACAGCGACCAGCTACAGCCAAAGAACTGCCATCCCCGGAGGGGGCCTTGTCCCTGATTGCACCAATCACCGACTGAGCGAAATTACCACTATCGCGCACAAATAAAGCTGGGAAGATTCATGGAACTGCGCCTGGTACAAAATTTTCTGGCAACTCTGGTTAAACGCCAAAAGCTGTTTCGCACCGACGAATATGCGAGTCTGGAGGAACTGCTAGAAAAGCTGATGAGCAGTTCTGGCGAAGTGTCCGCGCTGGTAACGGCCAGAGAAATCCTGAACCGTTACAAAAATCTGGACGATGAGGAGAAACTGAAGTTCTTCAAGCTTCTCGAATCAAATTTCAATGCTGAAGCGGACGAAGTGAGGCTGGCTTTCCACGAATACGAAAGAAACCCATCCAGCATAAATCTCAGCCATCTCTCCGACGCCAGCGAGCCGCGGCGCCGGGAACTCCTTCGACGACTGAACCAGACAGCTGGCGCCACTCACGATCTGGTTGCCATGCGCAGCGATCTTCTAAAGCTGCTCAAGCAATATCCCCAACTGGCTTCAGTAGACAGCGATTTTATCCACCTTTTTTCGTCCTGGTTTTCGCGCAGCTTTCTGGTTCTGCAAACCATAGACTGGACGACTCCGGCTGATATTCTTGAACGCATCATCCGTTATGAGGCTGTGCACGAAATACGGGACTGGGAGGACCTGCGACGCCGAATTCAGCCGGAAAATCGACGCTGTTTCGCGTTTTTTCACCCAGCTCTGATCGATGAGCCACTAATTTTTGTGGAAGTCGCCCTGTGCAACCGTGTGCCGAATTCCATCGACGAGATTTTAACCAGTCAATCGGAACTGGATTTTACCGGTATCTACGATACTGCGGCTTTTTATAGCATCAGCAATTGCCAGCCCGGGCTGAAGAATATTTCCTTTGGTAATTTCCTGATCAAGCAGGTCGTGCAGGAATTGAAAGTTGAAACGCCGTCTATAAAGAACTTTGTCACCCTCTCGCCGGTCCCTGGCTTCAGTCGCTGGCTGGCAGATCGAGTCAATGAGCCCAACGAGCCCCTTTCGAATCTGACAAGGGAATTAACAGCGAGAAGCGAGCCGTCCGAATCAGTCGCCGAGCAGCCTGATTCGCTTCGTCGGCTCTGTGCCGAATACCTTCTGCACGCCAAGCGAGGCATACTGCCTGCGGATCCAGTCGCCCGGTTCCATCTGGGTAATGGCGCGCGCATTCACCAGATCAACCCCGGCGCAGATTTGAGCGACAAGGGTATGCAACAAAGCCACGGCATCATGGTCAACTATCTCTACGACCCTAAATTCATCGAACGGAATCATGAGCAGTTTATGACAGAAGGCAAGATAGACTGTAGTTCTGATGTTCAGAAGCTTCTTGCTAAAAACAGAAAGCTCGCTTGAAGTAAAAACTAATCCGGGTGCGCGTTAGTTTCGTAATGGACTTGTACCGGCTCTATTCGGGCTGGCAGGCACAATAATAACGATAAGTTGCGAGGTTCATTGTGAAAAATAGCCAAGCGGTTCTTGCCATTCTAGTCTGTATTGTTCTGGGTGTACTCATGGCTCTTTCCGGCAGTCAGGGCAGTCTGC
>Ga0181593_10003300_pt1 | contig 14844 bp, 14 predicted proteins | sample 071ome_19_FD_133756 | JGI IMG/M metagenome (GOLD analysis project Ga0181593, IMG submission 133756) | Coastal salt marsh microbial communities from the Groves Creek Marsh, Skidaway Island, Georgia - 071413AT metaG (megahit assembly) | ecosystem: Environmental > Aquatic > Marine > Intertidal...
CATCTCCTGGCCAACCTCGTCTGACTCGTTACCGGTCACTCGGTTGGCCATTCCGCCGCTGGTCGAAACGCGACCGCTCAACTAACATTCAAACCGGACCACTCAATGGGGGCACCTCAGACTCGTCTTCGGTGCCATACAAAACCATCATTGTATCCTCAACCACGAGGCGATCGGACTCCATGACAAGCAGCTTGGCCATCGTCCACTCCCGTTCAGGACCGAGACCCTCCGATATCTCTTCCCATCCGAGAGGGTAGGGGATACGCAACGTAGACTTGGCAAGCCATAGCGCAGATAGGCCGTCGGCCGGTGAGGTTTCAAGTATTCTTGTAAACGCCAGAGCGGCTTTTTCCCATTCGCCGGACAAGTACAAGGCAACGCCGCGCCCCAGTAGACCGGTATCGGAATTCGGCTGTCGTTCGGATAATACATCATAATCCGACAGTGCGGCGTCAAACCGTCCGGCCAATACTTTTAGATAAGCCCTGCGCCGCAAGAGTTCGATTTCATTTCCGTTGAGTTCAATGGCGTTATCGAGATCGGATACCGCTTCATCAAACTTGTATGTTCTTTGATGGAAGACGGCGCGTTGTAAATGGATTCTCAAATTGTCAGGATCGAGTGCAAGAGCGCGTTCGGTGTCTCTCAAGGCGACGTCGTATTTTTCCATAGCGCCGAGGGCGGCGGCGCGTCGGGTATATACTCGATCATCTATAGTGCCGAAGGCGACGACTGCATCGAAGGCCTCCACGGCTTTTTCGAATTCACCGGTAACGAACAGTTCAAGTCCCTGGTCAGAGACGTTCCGGGCATCAAGAATGTCCTGGATTTGATATTGGCTTTGCGATGCGCATCCGCCGACGAGCAGGGCGACTGAGAGCATGACTGCCGCATTGGAGAGGTTCGAGAATTTTCGCCTATACATCTTCATCCATGGCGCTCTAGTATGGCGAAGGACCTGTGCGCCAGCTTTGGCCGCTCAATCAGCCTTGCATTACAGGGAATTATGCCTCGATCTCGCTTCAGTGACTTTTCGGCTCTACTTTTATTCTTGGCCGTCAGCATGGCGGTCTCTATCGCCGGTGCCGCCGTCACGGCCACCAGTGTCGGGGCATGGTATCAGGATCTCAATAAGCCGCCGTTTAATCCGCCGGACTGGGTCTTTGCACCGGTTTGGACGGCTCTGTTCATTCTGATGGCGTTCGCGGGCTGGCGTGTTTGGCGCGCGGCAGGTTTTACGCGCGCGAAAATGGCGCTTCAATTATATGCGGTTCAACTCATCCTCAATTTTGGGTGGTCGGCGCTGTTCTTCGGGGCGCAGCAGATTGCGCTGGCGTTCATTGAATTGTTGGTATTGCTGATGGCAATTCTCACAACCGCCGCGGCGTTCTATAAAATAGACGAAATCGCAGCGTTTCTTTTTGTGCCGTATGCGCTTTGGGTTGGCTTTGCCGGAATGTTGAACGGCGCAATTTTCCTATTGAACTAGTGTCCACTTCATTGGTCGTTTGATCGGTCAATCAAGGGAACGCCGGAAGGTGTTTGGGGCAAGTGCAACACGCCGCCGTTCTCCGGAACACTTTTAGGCGTATCTGGAAGATGGAGGGCTCCGGTTTTTGCCGGAACGCCTTTAGGTGTGTCGGGAAGCCCGGGTTTGAACTCGGGCAATGCCGGTAACGGCTGGAGCGAGCCAGTTTTCGCCGAAACACCTTTCGGTGTGTCAGGGAGTCCGGGGTTGAACTCGGGTAATGCCGGTAATGAAGGCAGGGGCGCAGGTGGTGAAACACGGCGGTTGGTTTCGGCGCGGACGTGATTGTCGTAATTTCTTTGAATACGGTCCGCGTCCCCAGGACCCAGTGCGTTTTGTAAACGGTACCGGCATTCAAATTGTTCGGTCGCGGACAGGCGGATATTTGAGCAAACAGTATCGTCCGCCGCGAACGCATCGACAGCCGCGGTTATGCAGGCGACGAGAATCACTGCAACTTTCGCATAGCCTAAAGCGGTCATTGCCTTTAGCCGTTTAACAATTCACGTCCATCCAGGGTCATAACCTCGCGGCCCTGCTCTTTCAGGAACGGAACGCTATACACCGTTTGTGCCGTAAATTGGGCGGCGTCCACGGTACAAAGGGCTAGGGCCGCTTCTGCCATGGACTCCACCGGCTCGTCATCTTCGCTGGGGCCCTTGCGCCCCGATAATTCAGCGACTCCCGACGAGACAAATCCGGGGGTCCACACCGCACCTGTCGGCGCCAATCCGTTCACGGCCACGCCGGTGCCATAGAGCTCAGCCCCAATGCCCGCTGTCAGCCGGTTCAATGCGGCCTTGGTGGTGCCGTAGAGCATGAGGCCATTTTGCTCCAACGGGTTGAACGGTGGTCCGCCAGGAATATTAGCGGCAGACGAGGAAATATTGAGAATCCATCCCTGTCCGCGTTCTTTCATGCCCGCCGAAAAAGCCTGCATGAAATGAAACGGGCCATTCAGATTAAGTTCAATCAGGCCGTAGTACTGATCAGGGGATAGATCCTCAAAATGAGTCCCGATGGTTCCCGCCGCTGCATTATTGACGAGGATATCAACCTGTCCTGCGCGGTCGAGCACTTCGGAAACGGCTGCCAAGCGGGAGTCTCTGTCGGTGATGTCGCATTGAACAGCAAATCCTTTCCCGCCGTCCGCTTCGATTTCGGACAATGTTTCTTCCAGCGAACCTGGATCGACGCCGGTACCAGGCCGTAGAGTGCGCGCGAGGCCGACAATGGTGGCACCCTCGGCGGCAAAGCGTTTTGCGATGCCTTTGCCGATGCCGCGACTTGCGCCTGTCACCAGGGCGACTTTCCCGTTTAAAGCGTTGCGAGAGCCCGATGCGGCGCAGCTGACGGTCGCGCCTCCGACAATGGTTGCACCGGCTATTTTGCCCGCCGTTTGCAAGAGCGTGCGGCGGTCAATCGATGGGCTACCCGCATCCTCTAGAATTTGAAAAATATCTTTGCTCATCGCTTTGTCCTCCCCAATCGAGCGACTAGTCTGAGGATTGGACGATGCGATATGCACTGAAGTCAATCGGTTCTATGGTATCAATGTCTTCAATCCCCGCTCTCTTTCTTATTTTCCACTTTAGCAGCTTTACTTCATGTCAATTCTCCGGTCAGACGCCCTATTTGAACCATTGAATCTGCGGTCCACGAAGATTGCGAATCGGATCACGATGTCGGCGATGTCTCGGTATCACTCTCCCGGGGGTGTGCCCGGTGAGAACGTCTCGGCGTACTACCGTCGGCGGGCGGAGGGCAACGTCGGCCTCATACTTACCGAAGGCACTGGCATTGAGCACTCGCTTGCGCTTGATAACGACAATATTCCCGTGATGTATGGTGAGAATGCCCTGGCCGGGTGGAAGAGAGTTGTGGATGCCGTACACGACGCCGGCGGAAAGATCTTTCCCCAGCTTTGGCACCAAGGTGTCTTGCGCGGATCGTTCGGTGCCGACTTGTCTCAATCTGTTGGGATGCGTCCCTCCGGTATTTGGGGCCCCGTCGGCAAGCACTCCTTCAAGCCGGAATACGTAGAGAAAATTACGGTGCCGACGCAGCCGATGACGGAGTCGGAAATTGCGGATGTTATTTTGGCCTTCGGCCGCTCGGCTGCAAATGCTGCGAAGATCGGATTTGACGGGATCGCAATTCATGGCGGCCACGGCTACCTGATTGATAGTTTTTTGTGGGAAGGCACCAACCGGCGGACGGACAAATATGGTGGAAGCCGCCGTGCCCGCACTCTCTTTGCTGTGGAGTTGGTTAGGGCGATCCGCGAGGGCGCCGGCGATGATCTGCCCATAGTGTTTCGGTTTTCGCATCACAAGCAACAGGGCTATTTTGCACGATTGGCAGATACGCCTGCGGAATTAGAGGAAGTCCTTGGCCCCCTTGCCGATGCGGGTGTGGACGTCTTCGACGCCAGCACACGCTATTTTGATGAGCCGGCCTTTGAGGGCTCTGATTTAAACCTTGCCGGATGGGCGAAAAAAGTGACCGGCAAAATGTCCATGGCCGTCGGCAGTGTCGGATTGGGAAATCGGCTGGAAGATTCCTTCAAGTCCGGCGTCAGCGAAGCGCAAAAAAATTTGCCGGAAGCCATCAGAAGATTCTTGAACGGTGAATTCGATTTATTGGGTGTGGGCAGGGCGTTGATTGCCGATCCTCTGTTTGCGCAGAAAGTGAAAAGCGGTGAGTCGTTCCTGCAATTCGACAAAAAGTCCTTGCTGGAACTCGTATGATGCACGGCATCTGAAAGAAGGCGGTGTGACTGATATTGAGAGGCTTCTCGCGATTGAGGAAATACGCTCACTTTGCGCTCGGCGCCTTCGCTTCATGGATACAAAGCAATGGGATTTGTATGCGACGATTCACACAGAAGATGTCGTTACCGACAACTTCGGTGGTTATCCGGCTGATAGGCGTCCCCAGGGCGGGGGTGAAAGTGGACGCGCATCCGGGAATGAGATGCTGACACAGATGATTCGCGATCTTATGGAAAAGCCGGTGCCGATGACCTCATGCCACCATGCGCACAATCCGGAAATCGAGATGACGTCAGATACAACTGCGCGCGGAACATGGGCCATGGAGGACCGGCTGTGGTGGCAAAATGGAGAAACCGAGGAATCGCTCCACGGATTCGGTTTTTATCACGAGCGCTACGAAAAGATCGACGGCATTTGGAAAATCAGCTATCGCAAACTCGAACGCACACGCGTTTCCCATACGCCAAACTTTTACGATCGGCTTTACGCGTAACTAAGCGCCGGGATCGACAAAATCCGTGTTGTGGCCGGGGAACGCGATATGGCCCTTCAGCATATAGTCCCAGTACATGATCGGCAGGCCGGTTTTCTTGATAAACCAATTCACCCAACGCTCTTTCGCGGGATCTAGCGGCAATGTGGGAGTCGGCTTGCCGCCGTATATGAATTCCGCCATTAGCACTTTTCCGATCTCTGTTGTCAGCGGGCAGCTTGCGTAGCCGTCATAGCTTTCCTCAACGGGCCGCCCAGCGATGAGATTCCAAATATTCTTCGTAACCACGGGCGCTTGTTTTCGTACGGCCGCCGCAGTTTTCGAGTTTGCTGTCGAAGCCGCATCGCCAAGGCCAAAGATATTTGGATATTTGGTGTGCTGGAGAGAGTTGGCATGCACGTCCACAAAGCCCGCTTCGTTGGCGACGGGGCTGCCCTTGAGAAAATCTGGCGCGCCCTGCGGCGGCGTAACGTGGATCATGTCGTAGTCGAAGGTGACGCGTTGGCCGCTTTGGTCCCCGCCCGTAATTTCGAAAGTCGCTTTCCTGCCTGCAGCATCGATTTCCACGAGGTTGTGTTGGAAGTGCGCAAGAATTCCGTGTTTTTCGACAACTTTCATCAACTCTCGGGCATAGAAAGGCACGCCGAATATTGCGGGCGTTTGTGTGAGGAACCTGACTTCGCAATGTTTCCGAATGCCGCTACGCCGCAGGTAGTCGGACGTAAGGTAGGCGGCTTTTTGCGGCGCGCCTGGGCACTTGATGGGCATGGCGGGCTGCGTGAACAACGCTTTCGCGCCGGACTTCAATCCTTTTACGCACTCGAAGGTGTATTCCACCGTGTCCGGCGAATAGTTGCTGCATACGCCGTTCTTGCCGACCGAGTCCTTAAGGCCGCTGACGGCATCCCAATTCAACTTCAAGCCTGGACAGACGACCAGGTAGTCATACTCGACCTTTGCACCAGAACTTAAAGTGACGCTGTTTGCTTCCGGTTGGAACGACTGAGCGCTGCCCTGAATCCAATGAACGTCCGATGGGATAACGCTGGCTTCCGGCCTGCGGGTCTTATCAAGTGTGTATTCACCGACACCAACCAATGTGAATGCGGGTTGGTAATAATGCACGTCCGAAGGCTCGATGACGGAGATATCGAGTTCATGAGACGCGTCCTGTGCATGAAGTTCGGCCGCGACTGTAATGCCTGCCGATCCGCCGCCGACGATAACGATCCGCTTTCGATTGGTGCCAGCCATGGTAAATCCTCCCAACTGACCGCAGATGCCTGCTTAATGATGCCGCCATCTCACCACTACGGGTGGGCGGATACAAGCCGCACGAGATGAAAGATCTGCTATCCGCTCGAACTTTCGGGATTGACGGCAATAAGGGGCTGCCCGCCGCCCAATCGGTCGCGGGTAATCCGGAAAACGATCGGGCTCAATAAGATTAACGCGAGCAGGTTCGGCACCGCCATTAAGGCATTCATGATGTCCGCGAATATCCAGACCACTTCCAATTTTGCTAACGCGCCCACCGGTACGACGATGGCCCACATGTATCGGTAAGGCACTATCGCGCGGTCGCCGAACAAGTAAGCTGCACAGCGTTCACCGTACAAGCTCCAGCCGAGTATGGTGGTGAATGCGAAAAAGATGAGGCTAATGGAAACCATCGCACCGCCAAAACCCGGCAAGGCATCGTTATAGGCCATAGCCGTGAGCGGAGCGCCGGTTTCGCCGGACATCCATACGCCGGTGGTGACGATGGCGATGCCGGTCATGGAGTTGACCACGAGCGAGTCGATAAACGTGCCGAGCATGCCGATGGCGCCGTTGCGCACGGGATCATCGCTGCGTGCCGCAGCCTGGGCGATGGCCGCGGTTCCGAGTCCGGCCTCATTGGAAAAAATGCCGCGCGCAACGCCGAACCGGATCGCGGCGGCGACCGCAGCGCCCGCAAAGCCACCGGTCGCGGCAGTGCCGCTAAAGGAAGACGTGAAGATAAGCTCGATGGCGGCGGGTACATCCGCATAATTGACGGCGAGAAGAAATATGCCGCCGATAAAGTACAGGACGATCATAAAGGGAATCATCGTACTGGAAATATTCGCAATGCGGCGAATACCGCCGATGATGACGGCGAAAACCAATACCGTGAGAACAGCGGCGGTCGCCCAATTCGGTACGCTAAACTCCGCGGTCAGCGCGTCGGCGATGGAATTGGTCTGAACAATATTGCCGACACCAAAGGCCGCTGTTGCGGCGAAGATCGCAAAAAGCGTGCCGAGCCACGCCCATTTCGGCCCCAGTCCGTGTTTGATGTAGTACATCGGCCCGCCGAGGTAGTGACCGCGCGGGGAAACCTCCCGATAGGTCACGGCCAGCATGGTCTCGGCGTATTTGGTTGCCATGCCTACAAGGGCGGTCATCCACATCCAGAACAACGCGCCCGGACCACCGAGATGGATGGCGGTGGCCACGCCGGCTATGTTGCCGACGCCGACCGTTGCGCTTAAGGCCGTCATAAGGGCTGCGAAGGGAGAGATTTCACCGTCGCCCTTGGACTCGCCGCGGGCGGCGGGGCTCACCATCAATCTCAGGGCTTCGGGGATGCGGCGAATTGAGATGCCGCGCAATCCGATGGAGAGATAAAGACCTGTGCCGAGAATGAGGACCATCGTGACTGGTCCCCAGAGAAAATCGCTGATGGAAGACAGAATCGATTCAATACCCATGATACGCCCCAAAACCCTAACCCTTTGAGCAGTATAAGGTGAACGGAGTGCTAAGCAATCGTTGTGGGCGTCAGGTCGGGCGTGGTGGATTGTAGTTGGAGCGGGAGCCATCAATGGCTTCGACGGCGAACCGTCCGGATGCGTCTGTCTCGATATGGTTGGGCGTTAGTGGCACCTTTCCGGCGCCGCCCGGAATATCGAGCATGTAGGTGGGCTGCGCTAAGCCGGACAATCGTCCGCGCAACTGTTTCACCAGGCTTTGTCCGCGTTCGACTGAAACGCGGAAATGGCCGGTGCCGGGCGCGAGATCAAGCTGGTGAAGGTAGTAGGGCTTGACGCGAAGCTGCACCAGTTCTCGGAAAAGGTGCTCCAGTGTTTCTACGGAGTCATTCACACCCTTCAGCAATACCGATTGGGAAAGCAGAGAGATGCCCGCTTCCGCCAGTCTGGCGATTGCCGCGCGCGCTTCATCACTGAGCTCGGCGGCATGATTGCAATGAAGAGCGACGTAAACCGATTTTGGTGTAGCTCTGAGAGCGCCGACGAGGTCCTCGTCAATACGTTCGGGAGCAGCAATGGGAACTCGCGTGTGAACGCGCAGAATTTTTACATGCGGGATCTCATTAAGTGCGTTGAGGATTTCAGAGATCCGGCGTGGCGACAAAATGAGGGGGTCGCCACCGGTGAGAATAACCTCCCATATCGCCGGCGTGCGGCGAATGTAATCAAGTGCATCGTGTAATTGATTTTCTGTTAGAACTCCGCCGTCCGGTCCAACGGCCTCGCGGCGAAAACAAAAGCGGCAGTACACGGGGCACACGAGCGTCGGCATCAGTAGAACGCGGTCCGGATACCGGTGAACGACCCCTTTTACTGGGCTGTGCGTTCCATCGCCAATCGGATCCTTCAGTTCTTGCGGCGCGGTTTGAAGCTCGGAGACACTTGGTACGAATTGTCGGATCAGCGCTGATCTATCGTTCCCCGAATTTATCTGATGCAAGACAACGGGCGGTAGCGCAGTCGCATATTTTTGCGCGACCTGTTTCAGACCCTCAACCGCATCCGCAGAAACAAGGCCTGCGTCAGCGAGGTCCTCGGGTGTTCTTAGTGTGCGGTTCACGATGGCGTCCATAGGCGGGTGGTCGGCCAATTGCCTCCAAGAGTCAATGGCCGCCCCTTCACGGCATCCTTCCTATCTGGCCGGGCGGATGCCGCCGTATGTGTGCCAGGAGGTGGACACCAGCCAGCCGCAATCGACATTCAGGTTAATCCCCGTGATGGCCGAGGCTTCATCGGACGCCAAAAACGCTGCGGCTTGCGCAATTTCCTTAGGCTCCACCAGCCGTCCCAAGGCGGTATGTCCCTTCATGTTCGTATCGTCCCGTTCCTTACGCTCGATCAAGGATTTCAGAAGGGGTGTTAGGGTAAAGCCCGGCGATACGCAGTTTACGCGCACACCCGACCGGCCCCAGTCGGCGGCAAGGCTTTCAGTGATGCTTGTCACCGCCCGTTTTGCAGCCGCATAGGAATGCACGGCCACGGAGCGGGAAGCGGTAATGGAGGCGATCGTCACGATGGCGCCTTTCCCGCGTTTGAGCATGGGCTCGCCAAATGCAATGGCGGACAGCCACGTGCCGCGCAGATCGACTTCCTGCATCCGGTCCCAAACCTCGACGGGCAATTCCTCGGCGGGAACCGGGAGCTGGGTGACCCCGGCGCTTGTTACCAAAATATCGGCGGTGCCCAAATCCTTGTGAATTTTCTCCGCGCCGACGGTGATGGAATCCGGCACGCGCACGTCCATTTCCACCGCGATACCGCCTAAATCTTTGGCGACGGCTTGCGCCTGTTCCAAATTCATATCGGCAATCGCTATACGCGCGCCGCGCTCGTGCATCAGGCGCGCGCAGGCTTTGCCGATCCCGCTTGCGCCGCCGGTAATGACTGCAACGCGGCCTTCCAGTGAAGACATCATGATTTCCTCCCAATTGATACGCGCGAATTAGCCAGCGCGCTTGGCACCGTCCACGGATAACCCTGCACCGGAGACCCACGATGCGCGGTCCGAGCACAGCCACACAATGGACTCGGCGATTTCATCCGCGCTGGCAAGACGCTGCATTGGCGTTAGGGGTTTGACATGATCTTCGATGGTATCCATCCCAAACAGCCGTTCGCTCATGGGCGTGCGGAAGGAGCCGGGGAATATCGCATTCACCCGAATATTCTGCGGACCGTAGTCCATGGCTGTTGTTCGCGTCAGACCCAGCAATCCGTGTTTTGAAGCGACATAGGCGGGCATGTTTCTGACGCCGCCGATGGACGCCGTCGATCCCACGTTTACGATTGCACCGTGCCCTTGTTTCACCATTTCAGGCAACTCGTATTTCATGCTGAGAAATACGCCGGTCAAATTGATATCGATGACCCGGCGCCATTCCGCCTCGTCGTAATCGCCCGTTTTATTGCGTGCACCTTCCACGCCGGCATTATTCACGGCGCAATCAATGCGCCCGTGCGCGTCGATGGCGTGTTTGACCAAAGCTTGAACGTCGGCCGACTTGGTTACGTCCATTTCTTGAAAAATGCCCTCGCCGCCTTCCTCGGTGACGAGGCGCAATGTTTCGCGCCCGCCCTCTTCATCGCGGTCGCCCATGACCAGATAGGCTCCTTCCCGGGCCGCGAGTATGGCGGTGGACCGGCCCAAACCCGACGCCGCGCCTGTTAAAAGGCAAACCTTTTTCTCCAATAACTTGCTCATGTGTCCTCCCCTTCGCTAAGTCCTATTTTTAAAATTCTGGCTATTTTATCGAGCGCTGGCTGAGCAGCTTTGATCACTTTCCCCATGGGCAGGAACCCGTGGATTTGTCCAGGAACACGCCAAAGCGTGATAGGCACATTTGAGTCCCGCGCAAGGCGGTGCGCGTAAGCCTCTCCTTCGTCACGTAATGGGTCGTATTCGGCTGTCACGACACATGCTGGCGGCAGTCCTGCCAAGCTCTCCGCGCAAAGAGGTGATGCTCTGAAATCAGCTTTATCCTCAGAGGATCGCAGGTAGTGATCGCGAAACCAGATCATGCTGTTCCGCGTCAAAAAATATCCGTCGGCAAAGTCGCTGTGCGATTCCGTATCCATTGCGAAATCCAAAGCAGGGTAAAGGAGCAATTGGTATTTGATGGGTGGACCACCGGCGTCTCGAGCTATCTGGCATACGGCGGCGGCAAGGTTGCCCCCCGCACTGTCTCCTGCAACGCCAATTCTTTCCGGGGTTACGTTCAATTTATCGGCGCTGTCGCGGACCCAGCTTACAGCGGCGAAGGCGTCGTCTACGGCCTTCGGGAATTTGTTCTCGGGGGCCAGTCTATAGTCCACCGATAGGACGGCACATGACGCGCCATGGGCGAGGTGGCGGCATACGCCATCGTGGGACTCTAAATCACCCAAAAGCCAACCACCGCCATGAAAATAGATAAGAATTGGAAGCCTACTATCTCCAGCACCTTTTGGCCGGTAAAGCCGAACAGGAATGACCCCGTGCGGGCCATCGATCTCAAAATCTTCTGAGGCGGCGCTGTCCGTCCGTGGCAGATCTGAATTTGCACGCATTTGGGTGTAGGTCGCTCTGGCCTCGTCGGGCGTCAAGCTTTCAAATGGCGGCGCGCCGGCGGCGCGCGCCGCCTCCAGAAGCTGAGCAACATCAGGATCGAGCGTCATCGCGCACCCCTAACTCTTGTTGAGTCCAGATTTTAGCAATTGAGGATCTTGCTGCGGCACAGTGATTCCGCCGCCGCGGTCTTCGAACGTGGAGCCGTCTGCAACCCCGATGCTGGTTTGCTTCTTTCGGCCGAAGGAGTCCACAATTTCAATTTCATCGTCCTTCAGCTCAGGCATGAAATGTTTCCGTTTCATAGCCGCTTCCACATAAGGCGCCAAATCTTCCGCCTTTTGTTTTCTTCTCTTTTCTTCACGGTCCTTGAATTCGGGCATGATCTCTTTTGCGAAGAGTTCCAACGATTCGCACACGTGCTCATGTTTCGTGCGGCCGCATTGCTGCATAAATATGATTTGATCCACGCCGTTCTGATCATATTGGCGTAAGACGGTGCGCACTTGGTCCGGCGTTCCAATACCCCCTTGCGGGCCCTGATTCTTCAGGGTGTCTTTTATTTCAAGAAATTGATCGAAGACGTCAGAGCGGCCCGGTTTATACCGACCGTAGTTGCCTACAAATCCCAGCGCGTAACCAAGAAATTTAAATCCCTCCATCCCACGGTTTAAGGCTTCCTGCTCGTCGTTGTGAACCGATAGCCCGCACACAAGCGCAATGTTGGGATTAACCGTATGGGCGAGGGGAACGCAGTCGTCGGATTTAATAATGCCGTAGTAGTCCGATACCCACTTAACGGCCTGATCGGGTTCAACGAACGCAAACCCTAATGCGCCTAATCCGTATTGAGCCGCGCGGTGAATCGTTTCGCGTCGGGAGCACGCCATCCACATGGGAGGATGCGGTCGTTGCCGTGGTTTTGGGACGATATTGCGGCACGGCATTTCGAAATACTGCCCCTTGAATCCGGGATAGGGAGTCATCGCCAGCATGTTGGCGGCTTGTTCGGTAGCTTCTTTCCACATGTCGGTTTTTTCGGACTGATCCAATCCGAATCCGAGCATCTCCATCGCGCTGGCCGATTCCCCAGTCCCCCACTCCACGCGCCCGTTTGAAACAAGGTCCAAGGCCGCGATGCGCTCGGCTGACCTGGCTGGATGGTTGTACTTGGGTGACATCAGCATGACCGCGTGGCCCAAATGGATATTTTTGGTGCGCTGGGATGCGGCGGCGAGAAACACTTCGGGCGCGGAAGAGTGGGAGTATTCCTCAAGAAAGTGATGCTCGGTTTCCCAGATACAGTCGAAACCGAGACGGTCGGCAAGTTCCACCTGCTCCAGGGCTTCCTGGTAAATTTTGAAGTCTGAATCCTCGGTCCAAGGGGCAGGTACTTGTAACTGGTAGAACAAACCGAATTTCATTGCCTCGTCCTTACACTTTTGTTTCCGGCTCTGGGGGGCGCTAGGGTATTTAATTGAAGCGCGCCTGTTTGACTCGCTATGACGGGCCGCCCAATATGGGTATAAATGTTTCCATATTCAAAATTTTCATGTTACGAAATAGTTATGGTTTCAGATCAACAACGATTGACGGCGATGACCGCAAAAGGCCGCTCAAAATCGAATGCAGACCGGCTTGCCGAGGAAACCACCACGTTTCTGCGGGACATGCATCATTTTAACAAGGGTATCGCGCGCCGACTGTCTCCCATTCTTGAACGCGAACACGGAATAGACCTCAGACTCTATTTCATTATCAAATACATTGAGAACGGCATTATTCATCCAAGCGCGATCTCTCAAGCCAGCCATCTGCCAAACAGTGTTATCACGCGCCACATTGATCAGCTCGTCGAGCGCAAATATCTGACGAGAAGTCTCGATCCTGAAGACTCGCGGCGAATTAGGCTCATTCTAACGGACGAAGGCGCGCGCATAGCGCACGCAGCAGATGCGTCTCTAACCCGGATTGCCGGCAGTCCGCTCGAACGCATTTCTGAGGAACGCAGGGAGGTGTTTTTGTCCGTGCTGTCCGAGCTTGCAGGTGCGGTTGAAGACTAGACTTATTTGTTCGGGTTTAGTCCAAAAACAATCAAGGTTGCGGCACCCTTAGTCTTCCATATGGTCTTGGACGCATTTCCCGACGCCACGGCAATGTATTGCTTGCCGTCCACCGCATAACTTGAGACGCCGCCGGCGATGGCGCCGCCTGTATTGAAGCGATACCGAATTGCCCCGGTCACACTGTCAAATGCCAGGAAGTCGCCATTAAGCGTTCCGGTGAAAACCAATCCGCCGGCGGTCGGTGTGACGCCGGCGACCATGGGCGTATCGGACTGAAAGGTCCACGTAGGCGCGCCGGTGGTGGCGTCAAAGGCCCTGAGCCATCCCTTGGCGTCTTCCAATGGATCGAACTTAATGGTGCCGGCAAAGGGCGTGCGCGGATCGGTGCGAACATACAAGGTCGTGCACCAGTCCACGGAGTTTACAAACAGCGAGTGAGACTTGGGGTCGTACGCCGGCCCGAACCACTCTGCACCGCCCAAGGTGCCTGGGCAGACGCGCAATCCTTCGGGCGTCGGTGTCTTGTCAGCATTGAAGTGTGAGCTGATTTCGCTCTTGGCGATCTGTTCGCGGCTTTTCTCGTCATAGAGATATAGCCACCCGTCCTTACTGGCGACGGCCATAACATCGCGTCCGGCCGATTGGTAAAGCGCAGGTGCCGCGCCCGTGTCCCAATCCCACACGTCGTGCGGAACTTGCTGGATATACCAGTTCAGTTTCCCGGTGTCGGCATCCAAGGCGACGACGGAATTTGTATAAAGGTTGCTGCCCGGCCGGACGGTGCCATCCAACGACGAGCCTGGATTGCCGATGGGGGCATAAATTTGATTCTTTTTGGGGTCGACGGTGATGTGAGACCAGGAGGACCCGCCGCCATACGCCGCGCCTTCGCCCCAGGTTTTAGCTGCGGGCGAACCCTTCGGTGGAACGATATCGAACGACCACACGCGTGCGCCGGTGTAAGCATCGAATGCATGAATGCGGCCCGTTGCGCCCACGTCCGCACCGGCCTCGCCGACGAATATTTTCCCGTCGTATGCGGCAGGGGCGGCACTAATGCGGTACCCCTCCGCGCTGTTTGCGACCCAGGTATCCCAAATCGATGCGCCGGTGACTGCATCGATCGCGATCAAATGGGAGTCCGGCGTGCCGCGAATGATCATCCCGTCATAAAGCGCCGCGCCGCGATTGACCGCCGAGCCGGCTGGGCCTTCCGGAATGTGCTCGTGCTCCCAGAGTTTTTCGCAGGTCGCAGCATCCAAAGCGTAGGTGAAATAGGGCGTGGTAATGAACAAGCGACCATCGTGCACGATGGGAGACGTCTGAAAGGCCCCGGTTTCTCCGGCCTGGAATATGCATCTTGGCGCGAGATTGGAAACGGTTTCCCGGTTGATCTGCGCGAGCGGCGAATACCTCTGGCCTTTGTAATCGCGGTTATACATGGGCCAATCGCCGTCATCCAGATTCACGAATTCGCTCGTGCGCGGGCCGACGCTTGATTTTTCGGAGAACTTGATCGGCTCGGCGGGAAAGGAATCCGGAAGAGGAAGCTGATATTGATCGGCCTCCGCACTTGCGGACTGACGAGCTTCCAATGTGTCCGACGATCGGCTGTAGCCGTTGACGGACATAAGGTAC
>Ga0181593_10003309_pt1 | contig 14817 bp, 7 predicted proteins | sample 071ome_19_FD_133756 | JGI IMG/M metagenome (GOLD analysis project Ga0181593, IMG submission 133756) | Coastal salt marsh microbial communities from the Groves Creek Marsh, Skidaway Island, Georgia - 071413AT metaG (megahit assembly) | ecosystem: Environmental > Aquatic > Marine > Intertidal zone...
GGGGAAGGAGCAAGCGGACAACACACTGAGCGATAGTTGTCTACCGAAGGAACAGGAGCAGGGCAAAGATCAATCTCCGGAAGAACTTTCAAACGAATTACGGTTGCGACTTGGTGAGCATGCATATCTCTCTGAGGAAGCTGCAACTACATCACTTAAGCCAGCTTGGCCAATCACGCACTTACATACACCGAAGCAGTTAGAGAAGCTTGCCGTAAAGCTGAAAAGAGTTAGTCGGTTTTCGATTGATACTGAAACGTGGGGCCCTAAAGTGCTCTCTGATGAACTTTGTTTAATTCAGATCTCTATTCCACCTGAGGAACTTCATGGACGGACTCGCGCTATGACGAAGGGTATGGGGCAGACATTTCTGATTGATGTGGTGAAGCTGGATGCGCATGCCGTTAAGGACGGGAAGGGCCGAAACTCGCTTGAGCCCTTACGACAAGTATTCGAAGACGAGAAGATAGCGAAAATAGTTCATCATGCCCAGTTTGAGAAAGCTCAGTTTGAGAAGTATGGACTGGGGCTTGCAGGCGTTGTGGATACAGAGCGTCTTGCAAAGTATATGAGACCCGATCTGAAGAGCTACTCCCTTCAGGCTTGCGTTTTAGAGCTCATGGGAGCGGAGATGAGTAAGGAGGAACAGACGAGTCGATGGATTCAACGGCCCCTAACGGAAGAGCAAATAGCTTATGCTGCTCTTGATGCAGAGGTAGTAATTCACCTGCACGATAAGTTGGTCGCGATTGATAAGAGAATGACACCACGGTATTCGATGGGTCTGTCTACTTTAATCAAGGGAGTCTCTGAAGCTCAGGTAGGCAAAGAGAAATTGCTCGGTCGACCGGAAATACGGGATGCTCTGGCGCTTCTTGATGCTCAAGCGAGTGCTTGTCGTGAGCGCCTCACGGAAATGCTTTTGACGGATGCAGAGGAGGGGATTACTGATAATTACCGAGGTGCCTATGGCATCGCTTCCCAGCGGCAGCTTCCCATTGAAAAGGCGAACATAAACTTACTAAGAGAGCTTCTCCCAGATCTTGCCCAAAAAACGATTCAACAGAAAACCACTAAGACTGCCCTAAAAGCTGCTTTGGAAGATCTTGAGAGAGGCTCTGAGCTGAATGAGATTTGGAATGCGATTAACACCGATACAGGGGAATTATCCCAACCACGATTATCGCTCAGTCTGAACAATGTATCTGCAGAACGAGAAGCTGCTCCTTTTCCGATTGCTAGAGACGTTTCCTTGCTCTCTAAAAGTGAGTTAATGGAAGCACTTCTCGAAGCCGAGCTTGGACAGTTGCAGGTGATTCGCAGCTTTGGTCTTGGAGATGAGTTGGCGGCGCTTGAAGCAAAGACTCAAAAGTACTCTGAGCGAATATTAGAGCGTTTGGTGGAGCTGGCAGATGGATCTCCTACAGTCAATTACAAGTGCCCTCATGGGATTGCCCGCCTCTCCTCAAGAGCGAGGAAAAGGATCGATATCGCTAAATTACAAGAGGAATATCCTGAAGTCGCCGAAAAGTGCGTATCTGAGCATTTGACGAAGACGAGCTTTATTGCCGCATTGCGATCGGTGGGTGCAGAGCCGAAGACCGCTCAAGCAATGGTCAAGGAGATTTTCATTCCGACTGGAGAGATAACGAATCCTCGAGTCTCAATTCGACCGAACTATGGACTGTTTTACAAAGGGATAGGACTGCCCCCAGAGGAAGAGAGTAATGTCTATGGTGATGTCATTGATGAGGACATGTGATGATAACGACAAACAATGATTCGGAACCGAGCCCAGACGATCATCAGAATGAAAGTCCTGAAGAGAAGCAAGCGAGAGAGGAGCGCGAGTACAGGGCTGGTGTTGAAGATCTTGTTAAGGAAATGCAGGCTAGGATAGCCACTGGATTTAAGGCGGGAGAACGGCGAGAAGAGTTGTTAGCCGAGCGACGTCCAGAGGGGGTACGTGCGCAATCGCATGTCGTCCATCCACGACCAGGAATTCCAAAAGGGACTACCAAAGAAATTATTGCAATTGAGAAAACGGCTCGAGCCATTCAGGAAGGGTCTCGACTATCACTTACCACGGGGCGCATTCTCGCTTCGCGTGGATTCTCCGAGGGAAGCGAATTAGCGACCTTCCTTAAACCATCTCTCGAGCCACATGTAAGACGTATTCCCTCTTTATTGGGACTGAAAGAGGCGCGTACAGAGGTATCAAGAGCAATATCGGAGGCGAAGCCGATTACCATTGTGTGCGATTATGATGCTGATGGAACAACCTCTGCTGCAATTTTGACTCGATTCCTTCGTGATGTAGGAGCAAAAAATGTAAGAGTCATTTCACCAGATCGAAATAAAGAAGGTCATGGTTTGAATAGTGAGCGTGTTCAGCAAGCTGCGAAGCGAGGCAAGGGTGGTTTACTGATTGTACTCGACTTTGGAACCAAGAGTCATCAGGAGCTAGCGTTAGCGAAAAAGCTGGGTTTAAGAACGTTGGTTATCGATCACCATCATCAGCCTGAAGGAGAAGCCCTCGCTGCTGATGCGTTTATCAATCCGCAACGACCAAACTGTGGTTTTCATAATGATAATCTCTGTACCGCAGGTCTGACATGGCTGGTTACTCATGCAGTACGGAAAAAGTTGATGCGGGGAGCTGATCAAGAACTCGCTGAACGAGCAAAAAAAACCAGCATTCGGCCTCTATTAGCACTTGCCGCTCTCGGAACGGTAGCAGATGTTGTGCCACTTACGCCCAGCAATCGAGCGATTGTTTCTCATGGATTAAAGGAAATGAATCGTACCCCGATCAAGGGACTACAGGAGTTGATGGCTTTGGCCAGTGTACGCTCGCCCGTGAGCGCAGAGGATCTCGGGTATAAGTTGGCTCCACGGCTGAATGCACTTACCCGAATGATGCCGAGGTCACAGCGTGGCAAGACTGCTGGAATGTTGATGACGGAACTTCTTTCGACACCAGTTCGAAAGAGAGCGCGTGCTCTTGCCGAGTTTGCTGATGAAAGAAATCGCCGCCGGAAGGAGCTTGAGCGGCTTGTTACCCATAAAGTTGTGAAAGAGCTTGAGGCAAAGCCTTTTGTACCGAATGTAATCTTCGTCACGAACCAAGAGTTTGAGGGTGCGGTGCATGGTATCATTGCTGCGCGGCTCACGGATCGCTATGCCCGTCCTGCCTTTGTAATGACAAAGGATGGACAGGGTAACTTTGTCGGTTCAGCGCGCTCGCGCTCAGGAGTCCATCTCGCTGAAATCCTTGAGCAGTGCGGTGATCTGATTGCGAAGGGTGGAGGGCATGCCGCAGCCGCGGGATTCACATTACCAGAAGAAAATCTCCTAGCTTTTAAAAACCGAGTGCGAGCAGGTGTTAAGAAGAGTATGGGGAATGAAGGGATTATCGTCCCTACGGTAAATGCTGATGTGGTAGTAACAGTGTCCGAGCTCCTATCGGAATCATCAACTCTCATGGGAGAGTTAAAGAAGCTTGAGCCGTGTGGGCATGGGCATCCTGCGGCCAAAATCGCTCTGGAGGGCCTTACTGTTGCGACAATTGAGCGGGTCGACAATCGCCATTTGAAGGTCTGGTTTCGGCAAGATAATGCAAATATCTACGGCATGTTGTGGAATAATAGACGTCATCCGGCCTTAAACATCGGTGGAAAAGTAGACTTAGTTGCGAAGCCTTTCGTTGAAAAACGGAATTCTCTGCACAATCAAGAGAAGCAGTCACTGCGACTTGAACTTTTAGCCATTAAAGCCAGTACCAATCGGTAGCTTATATCACTTCTCCCTCCTAAGTTGGGGGAGAAGTGAACTCTATGCCTCATATCACACAAGGTGCATACCAGCGTAACGTAGGAAATCCTGAGGGTGTCATGTCGTAGGGTATTACGGCTTTCGTCTTTCGCTACAGAAGGTTTTGATACTCATCTATTGCTGCTTCGAGCTTTTTCCGCTGTTCTTCTGCCTCTCGAAGTTTTTCCTTCTCAGTGGCAACGACCTCTGTAGGAGCTCTCGACACGAACCCTTCATTTGCAAGCTTTGCAGTGAGTGCAGTGATTTGCTTATCGACCTTCTCAATCGCTTTTTTCGTCCGGTCAATCTCTGACTGCACGTCGATGAAGTCAAGAAGGTTCGCGAAGATCTCCATCTCGCCAATGACTGATACCGCAAGCTTCTCGGGTCGTGTTTGAGAGCGTGTGAGCGAGCCGAGGTTCGCAAGATGAGTGATCATCTCGCTATACGTCTCTACCACCTCTTGGCACTTCTTATCTACAGTTACAACTTGCACCTCAAGAGGACTTTTCGGCGGCACATTCGCTTTCGCACGCATGTTTCGAATTGTTCGTATCACTTCTTGGACAGTCGTAACATCCGCCACAATGTCAGCATCCTGTATCGATGATGCTTCTGGAAAGGCGCTTGTCGCACAGAGAGTGCTTGAGGCGAGTGATTGGTCGTTCTCAGAAAAGAGAGACTTCTCAACGGCTGCTTTTTGAAAATGTCCCCAGAGCTCTTCCGTGATAAATGGCATAATCGGGTGAAGCATCCTCAAGAATGAGAGGAAGCACTCAGAGAGGGTCATCGCGATCCGTCGTGTATCCGCTGCATCACCCTTTCGAAGTCGAGGTTTAATGATCTCTAGGTACCAGTCACAGAGGTCGTCCCAGAAGAAGTGGTAGAGGGTGCCAGTTGCATGGTGAAATGCATACGTGTCATACGCTTGAGAGACTTTTTGGATGCTTTCGTTTAGCCGAGTAAGAATCCATCGATCTTCTGCTGCAAGAGGCCCAGTCTCACTGCTCGTTGTTGGTGCACGCAACTCCTCGATGATTGTCAGAGCAAGTTTGGCAGCATTCCAGATCTTGTTCGTAAGTGGGCGTCCGACTTCATCAAACTTCTTAAGCGATACTTGAGCTTGTTGTGCATCGGTTGCTGAAGTGAGCATGGTATATCGGAGTGCATCGGCTCCCACCCCAGCAAATCCATCCGGAAATCGCTCAGAAACTCTCTTGATCAGTCCTTCCATGTTAGCAGGCCGGGCTTCATGAATCGGTCCTTCGAGTTCTTCTCGAGTGGCTCCATCAATCACATGGAGCGGATCAATCCCATTTCCCTTTGACTTTGACATGGTTTCCCCATATTCATCACAGATGATGGAGTTAATGAGCACTTGATGGAATGGAAGTTCTTTGAGGTGATAGAGCCCAGTCATGACCATCCGAGCCACCCAGAAGAAGATGATATCTTTTGCGGTAACGAGCACACTCGTTGGATAGTACTTTTTTAGATCTTCAGTTGCTTCAGGCCACCCGAGGGTTGAGTACGGCCAGAGCGCAGAGCTAAACCATGTATCAAGTACGTCTTCATCCTGTGTCCATTCCGCTGGGCTTTGCTGAACCTGGGCAGGAGTTTGTGTATCAACAAGTACCTCTCCCGTTTCTTTGTGGTACCAGGCGGGAATGCGGTGGCCCCACCAGATCTGGCGACTGATACACCAGTCACGGGTATTCTCAAGCCACGAGCGATAGAAGTTGTCCCACCGTTCTGGAAACCATTTCAATTCTCCCGCTTTCGAGGCTTCCAGAGCTTTTTCTGCCAGCGGTTTCATTTTTACGAACCACTGGTCAGAGAGGCGGTATTCAATAATCGCTTTTGAACGGTAACTCCTTCCCACGGGAACGTTCCGTTCTTCTATCTGAACGAGGAGGCCTAGCTCATCCATTGCCTGAACAATTGCTGTTCTCGCCTTGAACCGATCCATGCCACGAAATTGCTCAGGTGCTTCGTCATTGAGGGTTGCATCTTCGTTCATGATATTGATCTGGGCGAGGTTGTGGCGAAGCCCAATCTGAAAATCATTCGGATCATGGGCAGGGGTGACCTTCACGCACCCTGTTCCGAATTCAGGGTCAACGAAGTCATCGGCGATAATAGTGATAGTTCTCTCAACGAGAGGGACAATGACTTCTTTCCCAATAAGGGACTGAAAGCGGGTGTCTTTTGGATTCACTGCGATTGCAGTATCACCAAGCATTGTTTCAGGTCGGGTCGTAGCGATTTCAATATGCCCACTCCCATCTGCAAATGGGTATTTTAGGTGCCAGAGGAATCCTGGTTCCCCACCATCTTTTGTTTCGACTTCATCGTCGGAGAGGGCCGTTCGGTCAATGGGACACCAGTTTACGATATACTTACCCCGATAAATAAGGCCATCATCATAGAGTCGCTTAAAAGCGAGATTCACTGCATCAGATAGCCCATCGTCCATCGTAAACCGAGTTCGGCTCCAATCACACGAACATCCTAGCCGGCGGAGCTGGAGGAGAATTTGATCACCGTATTTCTCTTTCCACTCCCAGATCCGTTCAATCATTCCCTCGCGGCCGAGCTCTCGGTAATCAATGCCTTCCGCATCGAGATGTTTTTTAACGACGCTCTGAGTGCTGATACCTGCATGGTCTGTTCCTGGAATCCAAAGAACGTCGTATCCTTTCATCCGCTTATAGCGGCAGAGGAGGTCTTGCATGGTGTTGTTTAATGCGTGACCCATGTGAAGTCGACCTGTAACGTTTGGCGGAGGGATGACGATCGTATAGGGTGGTTTGTCAGAGCTTGGATCTGCGGTGAAGCATCCACTCTTAAGCCACAGAGCATAAATGGCTTTCTCTACCTTGGACGGATCGTAGTGCTTTTCTTCAAGTGGAATATTCTCCTGCCGTTCCGTCATGATCCCTTGCCTTTTACTTTCGAGCCTTTTTCTTTCGATCGGTATTTTGCTGAGCTTCCAAGATGCATCAAAGTTTGTAAAGACGGAGCATATCACCGTGTCGCTTGAGTGTCAGCTCTTTCGTTTCTCTTGTCGCTTGGCTATCTCCGACTATTTCATTTCAATCACCTGCGTTTTGGTACTATTCAGTCTCCTCAATAGGGGAGGGCTTAAATGTTGTAGTGGGCTAAATACTCCGAAAAATTAGTTTTTTCAGATGACACGCATTCCCTGTCGTAACAACCGCATAACAAATGCATTACAGATGTTTTGATTGTGTTCAGTAGCGAACAACTATGAAGAGGCGTTTTTCACAGATCTTCTCACTCTTGCCAGATTCCATCAGGGGTTATCTTCACTTTTTTATCTCTCCAATGATTCTTCTTGTCCGAGGTCGAGGCATTGGTGTTGTGTATCAGATTGGACTCATGACTCTCACTTGCACAGTACTCTATCAGTTAGACCTCTATATAGATATTTGTATGGGATGGCTACGAGTGCAGCCAAGTTTTCCAAATCGGATAGTTCCATATTTCCAAGGTGCATTAAGTATTATTACTTTTTCTTGCGTCCTACCGGCATTTATTGTGGGTTGTTTTTTGCCCCTCCGGTTGCAGTCTCTCTCACAGGGAAAAATTCCCACTCTAAGTTTACTCATTCAGACTCCGCAAACTTTCGTTCGCTGTGCTCGTTGCTTGTTATATCTCCTATCTTCTCAATACCGGCAATTTGTTCCAATTCTTGTCCTTCTTTTCTGTTTTCATAGTTCAGGCTCAACCGCAGAGCTGGTCCCTATGCAATACTATTGCTTAGTAGGTATTTGCGTTTTACTTTTTACCCTCTTTAACAAACTCCTATCATTCCTTCTCAGTCCTCCTATTGCCATTTTGGGTAGGTATCAGGTGGAGTATGCCCTGGAACAGGCTTCGCATGTGGTAGTAGACTCGTATTTTGAAGTTCTTTTCGTTGTGGGCGTGACGGCGTTGCTGCTCCTTGGGAGTATTCCCCTTTCAACGGAAGTTGCCGCATTCGGTCAACATCCCCACCTGTTCCTCCTGATTTCTGCTCTTGTAGTTTTTTGGTACTCTGGGATGCTTTTAGGGATTATTTGCCTGAAAAGAATCCACTTTCTTAGAAATTAAGAGATTTATAACGAAACGCACCAAAAGAAGCAGTCTGGACCTTCTGAAATGTTCAAATCGAAGATAGGCTAGGCAAAAAGTTCCGCTTATTTCATAACATATTGAGATTACAGCATTAAAAAAAGAGCCCATCTATTAAATTTTTTGAGAAGGAGCCGACATTGTATGTGTAGGCATGACACCATCCTTTCTGCGAGTTGGGGGCGATTCAAATTCTTGGATCGCTCCTTTTTTTTACTTTTTCTTAAAATTTTAGTGTTTTCTTTCCCTTTTCTCTTCAATTAGGCTCAATAGAGATCTTTGAATTTTTTTCCAGCTTGCTTTGAGCGGATAGCTAGGTAAATCTTCGATTTTATTTCTGATGATAATACCTGCAGATGGTCTCGTCCATCCTGAGGAACATATAAGGAGCTCTTTATGACGTATGTAGTAACTCGTCCCTGTCTTGGCACCAAAGATCGTTCATGTGTCGAGGTGTGTCCGGTTGATTGCTTTTACGATGTAAAGAAGAAAGAACTCAATTCTCGTTTTGGAGTAGAGACCTCGGGTAACGATGGCGATGATGCGGTTGGGATGTTGGTCATTCATCCAGATGAATGTATTAACTGTGGTGCATGTGAAACAGAATGTCCTGTCGAGGCCATTTTTGAAGATTCTGCTGTCCCTGACGCTGACAAAGACTTTATTACTATTAACGAGAGTGAAACAGTTCCGCTTGGTGATGAGCAGCTTGACCAGTTGCGGTGTACGAGTGCCTAGACCGATGTACTTCCATCGCTTTTATATTCAGAGAGGAAGCAGAGGAGAAAAATAGAGTGCGCTCTGAATGGGATACAGCGCGAAGAAAAAAAATTTGTCAGAGGCTCGCTCTGTCGCATGTTTGTTGTTTCTTCATCGTGTATTTCCTGCTGGGTTCAGCGAATGCTGAACCAACAGCCGTTCGGGCAGGTCAAAATCTGAAACAATCTCCTGCTACAGTTTTCAGCGAAGTCTCAATCCCCAGAAATTCAGGACTTGTTGTTTTTGACGTCAGGAGCGGAGAGCGAATTTTTACAGCCAATGAAAGAACTCCGCTAAAGCCGGCGAGTGTATTGAAGGTTTTAACGGCTCTCGCTGCCCTCGAACAACTTGGCCCCTACGAGCGCATGAAAACGGAGGTGCGAGGAGAAGATCTCGCTGGAAGCACCGTGAAGACGCTTATTCTCAAAGGATATGGAGACCCCTCGTTAGTTCAAGAAGATCTTTGGTTAATCGCCCGTAAGATTTTTCTTCGGGGAGTACGTAAGGTTGGGGCGATTCTCGTTGATGATTCGGTTTTTACCGCTCCAGCTCCGAGAAGAGGTGAGCGGGCATATCAGGCTGGTGGCTCTGCTTTGAGTCTGAATTATAATTCATTTTTCCTTGAAGTATGTCCTGTAGTGGGTCAGAGCAGGGCAGTCGTTACTCATGAACCACATGAGTTTCCAGTAAAGCTTCAAGGGCATATCGCAATTACGAGTAAGAAATCCTCTACCTATCGTGTGGATGAACTGAATCCAGCTTCAAGAGAATTGCCACTTGTCTATCGCTTGAAGGGAAGCCTCAGACGCCAAGCTGGCTGCCAGACCGTTGCGAGGAGTGTGCCAGATCCAACTCTTTATGCTGGATATGTATTTCGCGGATTCCTTCAGAAAGAGGGAGTCGAGATTGTCGGTTCGGTAGAGAAAGGAGTTGCCTCAGATGACTCGGCTATTATCCATACGCACTATTCGGAGCCCCTCATTGATACGATTCGCCTCCTCAATCTGTACAGTAATAATATGATCGCAGAGCAACTCGTAACCCTGCTTGGCTCTTCAGGCGAGGAAGGGAGAGAGCAGTACGATAGAGAAAAAGGACTAGATCTCTTAGCCACCTTTCTCTCTCGTCGAGGGGTCCCTCGAGAAGAGTATGTTCTTAAAGACGGTTCTGGATTGAGTCATGAGAATCGACTGAGCGCAGATGCTCTCGCTGTTGTTTTACGAGAGGCTTTGACTCGCGAGGAGTTGCACATTGAATTTGCATCGTCTCTTCCAGTTGATAGTGAAAGTGGAACTCTTCTCAAAAAGACCTATCCGGGAATTCTCCGAGCGAAAACAGGGACACTCGATGGAGTAACGAGCCTGGCAGGCTCAGTGCAGAATATTCGAGGAAGAGACATTGGATTTGTTTTGATTCAGAATGAGGTGCGTTCTCGTGATGCAGCAGTCAAGCTCGAAAAACGCATCGTCCAGATTTTGAGAGATTCGAATTTTTAGAATACCCATGAATATTTGCAGATAGTCTTTCGGGTACAAGCAGCCATCCCTTACCTGATCCGATTTTTTTATGAGGCGCATCTGAAGCGACCAGAGAAGAAAGAACTTTTGGTTGACGGTTCTTTCGATAAGACGTTTTCGTCTTGCGTTAAAGAGGGTAGACTCTCAGGAACTACAACAGGGGAGTACGCGTGGCAAAAATCTGCCAAGTAAAGACATTTCGTCGGCAAAAGGACCGATTTAGGGGTAAGAGACTCGCGATGTCCCTCTGTTTACTTCTCTTGGCGTTGAGTTTCTGCGGACCCCAGAGTTTTGCTCAATCTTCTGCCCATACGCCTTCAGGAAGCCTTGCGCTCCCTGCCTCTAGTCAGGCTTCTAGGAACTCATCGTTTCAGATACCGGACAAGATGCGGGGTCGGGTGCAGTTTTGGATTGATATTTTCAGCCGCTATGGCGAGCACCAGGCGGTGATACATCATCGAATGAAGCCCGAGATCGTTTTTGATGTCCTTGACTTTCAAGATAAGGGAGGGCGGTGGTCCGAAAAGAGATTATCAAGATATCGGAAGTCAAAAGAGGAAAAGCGATTTACAGAGATCCGACGGGCGGTAAGGTCGCTGTCAGAGGGAAGGGCTCCAAGAAGCCCTTTTGAAGCGCATATACAAAAACAGATGCAGATTTTAGGACCTGGGACGAAGAAGTATAGGGACTTGCTGAATAATGACTGGATCCGTTCTCAGAGGGGCATTCGAGAGAGGTACCGCGAGGCGGTTGAGCGCTCAGGTCGTTACCTGCATATTATCGAGAGGACTTTTGTTCTTGAATATGGACTTCCGATTGAGTTAACTCGCCTTCCTTTTGTTGAGTCTTCCTTTGACTATAAGGCTTATAGCTCTGTAGGAGCTGCTGGAATTTGGCAATTTATGCCTGCAACCGCAAGGACGTATGACCTAAAGGTTTCGCGTGTAGTTGATGAGAGAAGAGATGTAACTGCTGCTACAAAGGCGGCTGCGCGTTATTTAAGTGATGCGTACCGGAAACTTGGGACATGGCCGCTGGCCCTGACGTCTTATAATCATGGTGTCCATGGGGTATTAAGAAAGGTTAAGAAACTCGGAACGAAAAATATCTCGTCTATTGTAGAGCGGATTCATGATCAGCCATTTGGATTTGCTTCTCAAAATTTCTATCCTGAGTTTCTAGCAGCCCTAGAGATTTATGAAAATCCTACCGCCTATTTTCCAGGAGTTCAGATACAGCCAGCGAATGAGCTCTACCGCCGAAGATTAACCCGAGCTATTTCGGCCTCAGAGCTAACGAGACGACTGGGAATTTCTCAAAATGAGCTGCAAGAGGTTAATTATGCTCTTCACAGTCATGTGTGGAAGGGGAGGTACTCAGTGCCTGCTGGCTACACTCTCAATGTGCCAGTCAAGTTTAAGAATCAACTCGCATCTCTCCGTCTTCCAAAAGATACGGTTGGAAAAGGTCTGAGCTATCAAGTACGTCGAGGAGACACTCTCAGTAAGATCGCGCGCCGTTTCGATTTGAGTGTTGAGGAGTTAATGGGTATTAACGGACTCTCATCAGATCTTGTTCGGATAGGGCAGAGATTGGTAGTTGGAAATTCAAGCGAGAGAGAGAGTGGGTCGAGCATAGTAGCGTCTGGTTCACATACTTACCTTGTTCGTAGTGGAGATACCTTATTTTCAATTGCAAGGAGTCACCGAACGACGGTAGATAGCCTGAAGCGTGCGAATAATCTTCGTTCTTCTCGAATATACGTCGGACAGAAGTTGGCATTACCTTCAGGTGTAGTGGTCGGTCGGGGGGAAGAAGTAATTTATCGAGTCAAGCGAGGCGACTCGCTTTGGGCGGTAAGTAGAAGATTTGGAGTTTCACAAGGAATTATTCGCTCACGCAATAAACTCCGGTCTTCAATACTACGGATCGGACAGCGCCTGTATATTCCAAGGTAATCTGTGTATGCAAAAACGAGATAGGGGGCTCTTGCCACAGAATGACCCCCTATCTGTATCAGATTTTATCTAGAAACCAACGTTCATGACGGCGAGAGTTGCAAACTTGCAAGCCACCGCTTTGCTTTATGCCTCCTGAGAAGCCACCTCGGAGGAAGCATCTGCTGCTGGCACGTCCTCCACCTTGATTTCGGCAGGAGTGCTCTCTTCATCTTCGATCTCTTCCTCTTCGAGTGGAACAGAGAGGATAGCTGCTTTTTGTAGCTCTAATTGAGCGCCTTGGTACTCAATATCCTTCATCGCATCGAAGAATTCATCGGCTGATTTCTGTTCAAAGTCAAAGAAAGAATATTTCTCTCTCAAGCATGACCGCTTCAGTTCTGGAGCAGCATCCCCCATCGTATCTTTTAGTAATGCAAGAAAGCCATCTTCTGTGAGTCCCTCTTCAGTACCAACCCCTACGTAGAAACGAATATCCTTTCTTGTTGGTTTTGGCTTCGGGCGTTCTTCAGACCGTCGCTCTTCATTCCCATCCTCATTTCTCTCGTAGCGTTCCTCGCTATCTCTCCCTCGTCGACGCTCTTCCCGGTGGTCTTCACGTCCACGTCTGCCGCCTCGTCCTTTACCGCTGGCTTTGCTCTCTAGCTCCGGCATTGTTCTGAGGAACTGATGGAGTAGGTAAAGAGTAAAGCTTCTTTGCTCGCCACTTTTTTCAATGAGGTCGGCGTACTCAACAATCTCTGAATCCTCCGTCGTGAAGGATGTTGCTTCTTCCTGGAACCGAGAAAAGCGAGCCTGAGCAATCTCTTCAGCACTTGGGAGCGATTTTTGAGTAAAGTCGAACTCAACTACCTTCTTGAGGAAATGAAAATTCCCAAGATCCATAGAGCCAATCAGGCTTACCACTCGCTTTAGACGGCTTGAAGAATCAGGCTGTCCAAGCCGATGCAAATAGATCTCTGGATCCTCTGGAGTTGCGTAGTGCACCACCATATCAAACTCTTCGACAGGAAAAGCTCTCCCCGAGACATCGGTCAAGATGAGGATATGAATCTCTCCATCTCTCACGGATTCCATAGTGGTATGGATTGCTCTGTCAGGTATGTTGCCAATCAACTTTTTTGCTTTCAGTCCCTTCTTCTTCAGCATCACCTCAAGTAAGTCTGTATCCGATGGAGAGTTGCAAAATACTATTGCCCGCACATCGCTTCCTGTTTCAAAAAGTGTCGCAAGCGCTTCTGGTTTAGCGAGTAAATCGTGTCCAATATCGTAGTATTCGTGAGAAAGTTGAACTTCTTGCTCTTTATCTAAATTAACAGTTTTGCAGCTTTCTCCGCGGATGTGTCGATTGATAGCAGCATTTAACGTGAGTGGTATGGACTCAGCGCAGAAGCATACCTGAACCTGCTTGAGGGTTTCCAAGAAATTTTCAAACGCTTCACTACCTGGAATTCTAGCCCCTGATGAAAAGCCAAGAAATGCAACGGTAGTTATATTGAGGGCTGCGATGTCTTTTGCCGCAGCGGTATCGAAGCTTGCCAAAATGACAGGAGCCCCGTCTTTCACTGAAAGTGATCCCTCGCCGTTGAAGCCATCCGCTTCACTTACTTCCAGTTCGATCGGAAGCACATCACACTTTGTCAGAATCTGAGGAATATCATTCGGTGTTGGCGTGATGACCAGTGAGCGAGCCTCTGTAGAGGACTTATCTGCAAGAGAAAGAATGATTCCAGCCTCTGTTGCAATATTATCGCGGTTCGACTCAACGATGATGTTCTCGCCAGTTTGAAGCTCTTCTACCATACGGACTTCAAGTGGTGATGCTTCTTTGCCTTTGAGTGAGTTTTGTAGTGTTTCATTGGTGAGAAATTGTTCGTAGTTCATATTCCTGTTCCGTTTTTCTCCAGTCTTAGCGGGATTTTTACTCTATTCCCGCAGAAATTCTCGATTCTTTTCACAGGCCTATGTTTCACAGGCCCACTTTTTACAGTCTCAGTTTATACAGTCTCATAAGGTCTGCCGTTGATGTGGTAGACTCGTTTGATTAATTTCCTTTTGCCCAATCTCTTGCTGTAAGCGACTCTTCCAAGAAAGGAGCAAGGAGTCCCCACGTAGTGCAAGCAGTTGTCTTCTAAAAGTGCCTCTAGCCTTAAGAACGGCTAAGAGCGAGAGGAAATGGATCCTGTCATGAGACTTAATACCCGTATTTGTACCCTAAATGGTGCTGAAATGAAATGTATGGCATAGGATTGGGGGGCAATCGGTGGCACGAGCACAGAGGCTGCCAGTCCAGAGGAGAGGGCGTTTGATTTCTATCATGAATACAGGTATTTAGGTAAGATAGAAGGCAACTATGACTCATGCGAATGCGAGACTACTTCAACTTGCGGTCTGTTTTGGGGCTTTGCTTGGCTGCGCCCAGCTGCGGATTCCACTTCACAATACTGGAGTTTCTACCAAAACCGCTCAGCCTCAAGAGCTTGGTTCAAGCGTTATTCGTGAGGATGGGAAAGAGGGAGAGAATTCTCAATGGCTGTTAAAGCGAGCGTCCTCCCTGCTCCGCTCAGAGAAATCCTCACGGGAAACATGTACTCAGCGTTCTTTCATCTGGCTCGGTGCTGTTTGTGATGGGA